>Ga0315901_10003695_pt1 | contig 19667 bp, 12 predicted proteins | sample LakEriMetagenome_10_FD_203761 | JGI IMG/M metagenome (GOLD analysis project Ga0315901, IMG submission 203761) | Freshwater fungal communities from buoy surface, Lake Erie, Ohio, United States - Buoy 2 MA116 | ecosystem: Environmental > Aquatic > Freshwater > Lake | place: USA: Lake Erie, Ohio... | reverse complement strand
TGGGAGGCATTGCGGTGAACTACGGCACCAACGTGCTGCTGAACGATGATGCCGTGGTGAACGTGGTGGAGGCCGATGAGTACGATCGCAGCTTCCTGCGCCTGCATCCGAGCGAGTCCATCATTACGGCCATGGACCCCGATCACCTGGACATCTATGGTACGGCGGAGGCCATGTTCGCGGCCTATACCGAGTTCGCAGCATTGAGCAAGGGCATGCTGCTCGTTCATCAACGGGTGGCCTCGCACTTCGGCAAGCACCCGGGGGCTGTGAGCTATGCATTGGACCACACGGGCACTCCCCGCGCCGAGCATGTCCATGTGGACACGGGCCGATATGTCTTCGACCTGGTCGCCGAAGGACATACCCTCCGCGATCTGCAACTGGGTATGCCCGGTCGCCACAATGTGGAGAATGCGTTGGCCGCGTCCACCATGGCCTTGAGGCTCGGAGTCACCCCGGAGGCACTTCGAGCGGGGCTCGCTTCGTTCAAGGGGGTGTCCCGTCGGTTCGAGGTGCGCGTGAACGGGCCGAAGGTGGTCTTCATTGATGATTACGCGCACCACCCCAAGGAACTCGAAGCATGCATCGGGAGTGCGCGTGAACTGCATCCAGGCAAGCGGATAACGGGCATTTTCCAACCGCATTTGTTCAGTCGTACCCGCGACCTCGCCGTCGATTTCGCTCGCGTGCTGGCCACCTTGGACGAGCTGTTCCTGCTCGAGATCTACCCGGCCCGTGAAGAGCCCATGCCCGGCATAACCTCGCAGTGGTTGCTGGACCAAGTGCCCATGGTGAACAAGGTCCTGGTATCGAAGGACGGTCTTCTGGACCTGCTTCGCGGACATGGCACAGAGGTGCTGCTCACGATGGGTGCCGGTGACATTGATCGTTTGGTGCCCTCCATTGAACGCTTGTTGAACGAACACGATCGGCCATGAAGAAGCTGCAGCCATATGTAAGGCCGTTCCTCATTGTGCTGGGAGTGCTGGTGGTGGTGCTGGTGCTCGGCTTTGTGGAGCGCTCAACGGACCATGCCCCCATAACCGACCTGCAGGTCCGTGTCGATGGTGGAGAAGGCATGCACTTCATTGATGAGGCAGCTGTGCGTCGTGAAGTGCTGGACATGGGTGTGGCCGTGATGGGTGCTCCCATGGGCGAAGTGGACGTCCCCCGCATCGAGAAGAGCCTGCGCAGCATACCATGCGTGGCCGGTGCGGAGGTGTACCAGACCCTCGACGGAGTCCTCCATGTGAAGGTGGAGCAGCGCTTGCCGGTGGTCAGGGTGTTCAATTCCGATGGTAGTTCCTTCTACATCGATCGCGAAGGTTGGACCATGCCGGTCAGCTCTGACTACACGGCCCGGGTGCTGGTCGTGACCGGTGCACTGAATGAACCCGGTGCGCGAGATGGGGTCCGTTCGGTGCTCGACAACGACAGTGTAATAGCATCGGGCCTTTCCGACGATATTCATCGGTTGGCACTGCAGATCGGGGGCGATCCGTTCTGGAGTGCCATGATCGATCAGATCGTGGTCACGGTCGATGGCGAGTTCCAATTGGTGCCCCGCATCGGTGGCCAACGAGTGCTCATCGGTGATGGATCACAGTTGGAACAACGCCTGGCCAAGCTCAAGCTCTTTTACGAGAAAGGGATCCCTCTGGCCGACTGGCGCCGTTACGAGCGGATCGACCTGCGCTTCGCCGACCAGATCGTATGTACCAAACGCACAACGCCCTAACACCCCCCACATATCATGGACCAACACAATGAGATCGTTGCAGGCCTGGACATTGGCACAACGAAGATCGCCTGCATCGTCGGGCGCAAGAACGAACAGGGAAAGATCGAGATCCTCGGCATGGGGAAGAGCCGCAGCGATGGTGTGAGCCGTGGCGTGGTGGCCAATATCCAGAAGACCGTGGAGAGCATCATGACGGCCGTGAAGATGGCCGAGGACAGTGCGGGCGTGGAGATCGGCACCGTGAACGTGGGTATTGCGGGCCAGCATATCCGCAGCATGCAGCACCGGGGCATGAAGATGCGCGAGAGCCTCGAGGAGGAGATCACACAGATCGACATCGATCAACTGATCGATGAGACCTACCGCCTGGTGATGCCACCGGGTGAGGAGATCATCCATGTGCTGCCCCAGGAATACATCGTGGACAACGAACAGGGGATCCGCGACCCGATCGGTATGAGCGGCATCCGACTGGAGGCCAACTTCCACATCATCAGCGGACAGGTCACTGCTGCGCGCAACATCAACAAGTGCGTGCACCGAGCCAACCTCAATGTCACCGAGCTTATCCTTGAGCCGCTTGCCAGTGCCGATGCCGTGCTGAGCGCCGAGGAGAAGGAAGCAGGAGTGGTGCTGGTGGATATCGGCGGTGGCACCACGGATATCGCCATCTTCTATGACAACATCATCCGTCACACGGCCGTGATCCCCTTTGGCGGGAACGTGGTCACGGAGGACATCCGCCAGGGATGCGGTATCATGCGTGACCAGGCCGAGCAGTTGAAGACCAAGTTCGGCAGTGCCCTTGCTTCGGAGAACAAGGAGAACGAGGTGGTATGCATTCCGGGCCTGCGTGGCCGTGATCCCAAGGAGATCAGCCTGCGCACGCTGGCAGAGATCATCCAGAGCCGCATGGAGGAGATCCTCGAGCATGTGTATTTCGAGATCAAGAACTCCGGCATGGAGAAGCAGCTCATTGCAGGTGTCGTGCTCACCGGCGGTGGCGCCCAGCTGAAGCACCTGAAGCACTTGGTGGAGCTCATGACCGGTATGAGCACACGCATCGGCTATCCCAACGAGCACATCGCAAAGAGCGCCGTGGAGGACGTGACGAGCCCATTGCACGCCACCGGTGTCGGACTTGTGATGAAAGGCTTCGACTACCTCGATCGTCGTCGCCCCAAGCTTCAGGACCACCGTGCGGTGAACGCCAAGACCCCGGTCAAGTCACACTCCGAGAAGGGGCGCATTGGCAGTTTCTTCTCTACCGTATTGAACGGAGCAGGCGACTTCTTCAAGGAGGACGATGAGCAGTGAGCATTTCCCCATCGATCAACAGACTTTCCCAAACCCCCAAGTCATGAAATTCGAACTTCCCAAAGAGCTTGCCTCGATCATCAAGGTGATCGGCGTGGGCGGTGGTGGCGGTAATGCCGTGAACCACATGTATGAACAAGGCATCCACGGTGTGGACTTCATCATCTGCAACACCGATCGGCAGGCCCTGGACGTGAGCCCTGTTCCAGTGAAGCTGCAGCTCGGTATCGCCCTTACAGAGGGCCTCGGGGCCGGTTCCGTGCCCGATCGCGGCAAGACCGCCGTGCAGGAGAACCTGAATGAGGTGCGCGACCTGTTGAGCACACGCACCAAAATGGTGTTCATCACAGCCGGCATGGGTGGCGGAACAGGCACTGGTGCAGCGCCTGTCATCGCTGGTATTGCCCGCGAGATGGGCATCCTTACGGTGGGCATCGTCACCAGTCCCTTCCTCTGGGAAGGGCGCAAGCGCAAGCAGCAGGCACTGTCGGGCATCGAGGAAATGCGCAATGCCGTGGATACGCTCATTGTGATCAACAACGATCGCCTGCGTGACCTGTTCGGCAACCTGTCCCTGGACAATGCCTTCGAGCATGCCGATAACGTGCTGACCACCGCTGCACGGGGCATTGTGGACATCATTTACAAGCCCGGTAAGGTGAACGTGGATTTCGAGGACGTGAAGACCGTGATGGGCAATAGTGGTGTGGCCATCATGGGCATGGCCGAGGCTGAAGGAGAGGACCGCGCCATGCGTGCCGCGCATGATGCCTTGTCATCGCCTTTGCTCAATGACAGTGACATCAAGGGGGCCAAGTTCGTTCTGCTGAACGTCACCCATGGTACGCGGGCCCTTTCCATGGATGAGATGACGGAGATCACGGACCACATCCAGGAGGCTGCAGGCAGCACGGCCGATGTGATCTGGGGCTATGGCAAGGATGAGGCACTGGGTGACCGCATTCGCATCACGGTCATTGCCACGGGGTTCCAGTCCACCACGGCCGATGGTCAGGTCGATGTATCGCGCAATGAGCGTGTGGTGATCCCCTTGGATGCCGATCGTCCAACGATGATCACGCAGCCCATTGTGAACCCGGTGGAGGTGAGCGCACCTGTCGCAGTGGCACCGCCTCCTGCAGCTCCCGTGGAGCAGGAGATCTACCTGAAGTCAGTGGAGGTCGCTCCGGAGCCGGTGGCGATGAACGTGCCTGCACCGCAGGCCATCATCCCGCTGGATTTTGAGATCGCGGCACCCCGTCTGGTCGTGCCCGCGAACCTGCCCGTTCAGGAGGAGAAGGTCGTATACCCCCTGAACGATGATGCTCCTGCACAGCCGGTCGCCGACCGGACGGAAGTGACCGAGGCACGCCTGAGCCCGAATGAGCACCAGATGCGTGTGGAGGAGCGTGTCACACGCATGCGGGAGGTATCACAGAAGCTGCGCACGCCCAACGGCCTGAACGATATGGAGCGCGAACCCGCCTACAAGCGGAAGAACATCCAGATCAATGATACCCAGCACAGCACAAGCTCCACCGTCAGCCGCTATACGTTGAGCGAGGAGACGGATGAGAGCGGTGAGCGTCGGGTGGAGCTGAAGCGCAACAACCCGTACTTGCACGACAACGTCGACTGAGATCGGCACCACGGAACAGCGGTCGTAAACGAACACCATGGAACTCCAACAGCGTATTGATGCGGACATCCGGTCCGCCATGCTGGCCCGTGAGAAGGACAGGCTGAACGCCCTGCGCGCCATCAAGAGCGCCATCCTGCTCGAGCTGACCAAGGAAGGCGGCGGCGCCGGACTCGATGAGGCGGCAGGCATGAAGATCCTGCAAAAGCTGTACAAGCAACGGCAGGAGAGCGCGTCCATCTACCATCAGCAAGGGCGTTCAGACCTGGCCGCCGAGGAAGAGTCCCAGGCCGCTGTGATCGAGGCCTACCTGCCCAAGCGCATGACCGATGGGGAGTTGGAGGAGGCCGTTGTGGCCTTGGTGGCCGAACTGGGCGTGAACGACATGAAGGCCATGGGCCGTGTGATCGGCGAGGCAGGCAAGCGCTTCGCCGGGAAGGCTGATGGTGCACAGATAGCGGCGCTCGTGAAGAGGTTGCTCAGTGGGGGCTGAGCGGCGCATTACGACGCCATAAATGGAAGGCGTGTCCGCGAGGGCGCGCCTTCTTCGTTATTGTCCATTGAGCGCGGTTCAGCGGTCGATCACCAGCTTGAAGCCCACGCCGTGCACGTTCACGATCTGCACCTTGGGGTCGAGCTTCAGGTACTTGCGCAGGCGGCTGATGAAGACGTCAAGGCTCCGGCCGAGGAAGTAGGTATCGTCGCCCCATACCATGTTCAGCACCAGTTCGCGCGGTAGCACCTGGTCGGCGTGCAGGCAGAGCAACCGCAGCACCTCGGCCTCCTTCTTGGTCAGCTTGCGTTCCTCGCTCGGATGACTGAGCATGAGGTTGCGATGGTCGAAGGTGTAATCACCCAGCTCGAACCGGTCGCGCTCGCGCGGGTCGTCCTCTTTGCCCTGTGTACGCCGAAGGATGGCCTCGATGCGCAGGATCAGCTCCTCGTGGCTGAATGGTTTGGTCAGGTAGTCATCTCCTCCTGCCTTGAAGCCTGCGATCCGGTCCTCGGTCTGGCTCTTGGCCGTGAGGAAGACGATCGGGACCAATGCGTTCACCATGCGGATATCCTCCGCCAGGCTGAACCCGTCCTTATGGGGTAGCATCACGTCCAGCACGCACAGGTCGTACGGCTGTTCGTTGAATTTGCGCAATCCCTCTTTGCCGTCGCGACAAAGATGGACGGTGAACCCACGTCGTTTCAAGGCATCCTGGATCACGAACCCGAGGTTGAGGTCGTCCTCGACGAGCAGGATGGTCGCTTTGTGTTCGCTCATGTTCTCGTGTTGATGCCGGTCTATTGCGCCAGCGGCAATGAAAGAGTGAAGGTGCTTCCCTTGCCGGGTTCGCTCTGCACACTGATCCCTCCGTTGTGGGCATGCGCTATCTGTTGCACGTAGTGCAGTCCCAGGCCGAATCCTTTCACGTTGTGCACATTGCCCGTATGCACGCGATAGAAGCGCTCGAAGATGTGTTTGATGTCCTCCTTCCGTATGCCGATCCCCTGGTCTTCCACGATCAATAGGAACTCACCGCCGCGTTGCAGGGTGCGCATGCGTATCACGGAATCATCCGGGCCGTACTTCAGGGCATTGTCCAGCAGGTTCGTCACCACGTTGGCAAGGTGCATGCGGTCGCCGGTCACAGTGCTCCGTGCGGCCATCACTTGGAGGTCCATCTCCACCCGGCGCTCGGCAAGGGGAAGGGTGAAGTGCTCCGCCACCTCGCGCGCCACCTGGTTCATGTCCACGGCCTCAAGTTTCAACTGCAGTTCATCCTTGTCCAGGGTGGCCAGTTGCAGCACGCGTTCCACTTGGTTGCGCAAGCGTTCGTTCTCGCTGCGAATAATACGCGCGTAGGCCTGCAGGCGCTCCGGCTCGTTGATGATCTGAGGGTCGGCGATGACTTCGCTGCTCAACGCTATCGTACTGATCGGTGTCTTCAGCTCGTGCGTCATGTTGCCAATGAAGTCGTTCTTCATTTCGCTGAGCTTCTTCTGCTTCAGGATCACCCATACGCTGTACGCGAAGAAGCTGAAGACAATGAGGGTGACGATGGTCGGGAAGATCCAGGTCCATCCGCCGTGTTCATCCTCCTCCCAAAGCGTGCTTTTCCGGCTCGGGAAGTACACTCCGAAGTAGTGCCCATCCTTGTCGAGTTTCTGCAGCTTGGTATGCTGAACGGTATCCGACCTCAGCGTGTCGAACGATACATAGTTGCCATATACCACGCTGTCCGTGAAGCAATCGTAGATCCCGTACTCGAAATCCTCCTGGATGTTCCGGCGGCTGAACTCCTTGCGCAACAGCGATTCGAGCAGATAGGGGTGCAGCGTGTCGTTGATGGTGACCGCGAAGTAGTTCGGCCGCTCCTGCTTCACGGCATCGTACAGATCGCTCGGGTCCTTGGTCATCGAGAGGATCTGCTCGGTGACATCGGTGAGGGCGATGACGACCCTGTCATTGAACTGCTTTTCCAACTGAAGGGCGCGCTCACGGTTCAGCGCCAGTTGTTCGCTTCTGTAATGCGAGGCCTGCCTGAGCCAGAGCAGCTGGATGAGCACCACCCCGATCACGCTCAGGGTGGCCAGTAAGATCAAGGTGCCTATCGCTTTGCGTCCCATGGCCGTTGTGCAATGTTAAGCCGCGGCCCACGTTGGCACCTCGGTCATTAACAAGGCTTTTACTTTCGCCGTTCCGTTCATGAGCACCCTCACGTTCCGCCTGTCCCTCGCCGCGATCGTCCTTGTGGTCGCGTTCGGTGCCGTGCTGGACGTTATGGAAGTGGATGCCGCGCAGTATGCCGCAATGTCGGCCGATATGCTTCACCAGGACAACTGGCTCAAGCTCTACCATCGTGGTGAGGATTATCTCGATAAACCACCGTTGCTGTTCTGGCTATCGGCCCTTTCATTCAACGTGTTCGGTGTCCACAACTGGAGCTATAAACTGCCCAGCATTCTGTTCGCCTTCCTCGGTCTTTTCAGCACGTACCGGTTCGCCCGGTTGTTCCATGGCGAGGAGGTGGCCCGTCGAGCAGCGCTTATGCTGGGCAGCAGTGCGGCCTTCATGCTCATGACCAACGACGTGCGGTGCGATACCATCCTCACCGCGTCGGTCATTACCGCGATCTGGGCAGGTGCGGCATGGCTTCAGGAAAGGCGCGGATGGCAACTCGTCCTGTTGGCGGTTGCCATGGCATCGGGAATGTTGGTGAAGGGACCGATGGGTGCCGTTGCACCTGCGCTCGCGCTGGGCGGCCATGTGCTGCTGAGGCGGCAGTGGAACGCCCTCACTGACCTGCGTTGGCTGGTTGTTCCATTTATGGTGGCGCTGGCCCTGGTGCCCATGTGCATCGGCCTTTACGAGCAGTACGGCATGCATGGGCTGCGTTTCTATTTCTGGGAACAGAGCTTTGGCCGCATCACGGGCGAGAACCGCTGGAAGGATGATTCCACGCTGTTCTTCTTCACGCACGAAGTGATCTGGCAATTGCTGCCCTGGACCTTGTTCGTGTTATTGGGCGTTCGGAACAGCCTGAGGTCCATATTCCGCCGTGAGCGGTTGCCCGAGCACATCTCCATTTCGGGTGCAGTGCTGGTCCTTGTCGCATTATCCCTTTCACAGTTCAAGCTGCCGCATTATATGTATGTCATTGTGCCCCTGTTCGCTGTGCTGGGCGCCAAGGCATGGACCGACGAACCTCCGCGTTGGTTGAGATACGCGCAGTTGACCCTGGTGGCATTGCTCGCCATGGCTGCGTTCTGGTTGGCCATGGTCGCATTCCCCGGTGAGGGCCGTTGGTGGGCCTTGGTGTTGATCTTACTGCCAGTGTCCGTTGCATTGTATCCTGTGCTCCGAAAGGAACGAGTGCCATTGTTCAACACGTGTTTTGTGCTGATGACCGGTACCTCACTGGTGATCAACGCGAGTATCTATCCCGCGATCCTTTCCTATCAGGCCAATGCACAGGCAGGTAAGTGGGCGGCCGAACGTGGGCTTGGACCTGGTCGTTTCATCAGTATTGGTGTGGGCGGGACAGCCCTTGACCTGTATGCGCGGGGAACCGTCCCATACATGCATGACGCGAGCGGCTTGGATGGCGCAACATTGCCCGGCATGGTCATCTACACGGATGAAAAGGGGCGGAACAGCGTTCTTGATCGTGGTTTCCGTCCTGAGCGTCAGGTTGAACTGAAGAACTACCCGGTGCAGTTGCTTGGGTTTGAGTTCCTCCACCCGAGCCAACGCGATCAGGTAGTGCAGAAGCGGTTCCTGCTGGAATTTTGATCCAGGCGAACCTTTTCAACCGAGTGCTGTTACCTTTCTGTACCGTTCATTCCCTTGGACGGCACGAAACGCCATGAACCCCCAATTCCCTAACACCATGCAACGAACCGGATCTACTCCCAATACGTGGGCCCGGGCTGTGAGGATGCTCTCCTTGGGAGCCCTCCTGTCCGTGGGTCTGAGCGCATCCGCCCAGGGCGGTGACAACTGTACGGCCCAGGCCGGCACTCTCCGCGGCTTCAAACCCACGGATTGCCTTCAAGAGGGTGGTACCTCTATCGGTGCCATTTCCAACGGCGGCCAGGTGGTCCCTTCGGGCTACCAAGTGCTTTTCGTTTTGACCAAAGGCGAAGGCCTTGTTATCCAAGGAGCTTCGAACAGCCCCATTTTTCAGGTGAATGAGACCGGCCTCTACACCATTCATCGGTTGGTGTATGACCCGAACACGCTGGACCTCAGTATTGTAGTCCCCGGCGTGACCACTGGCTTTGATGTGAATGCGCTCCTGATCCAGGGAGGTGGTTCCATCTGCGGTGCATTGGATGTGACCGGTACCAGCGTGCTGGTGGACAATCCGGATGCTGGCAGCCTGAGCGCCACCGCCTCCGAGGTGTGCTTGGAAAATGGTGTTGCTATGGTTTCGGCCGCTGTGAATGTGGCCCCCTACGTACCGCAAGGGTACACGGTAGCCTATGCGCTTACGCAGGGCCCCGGATTGGTCATTGTCAATGCGGGTTCCGAACCGGCGTTCGAGGTGAGCGCGGCTGGTACGTACACGGTGCATACGCTGGTCTACGACCCGAACACACTGGACCTTGGTGTGGTCGAACTTGGCGTGACCACGGGTTTCGATGTGAACGGCCTGTTGATCCAAGGTGGCGGCGCCATCTGTGCAGCGCTTGATGTGGCTGGTGCGCCCGTCACGGTGAGCGAGTGTCCGGAGGAATGCGTCGCATTCGCTGGCACCTTGTCCGGTTTCAAACCGACGGATTGCCTGCAGGATGGCGGTACGGCCATCGGAGGCATATCCAATGGCGACCAGATCATCCCTGCCGGGTATGAGGACATCTTCGTGTTGACGCAAGGTGCTGGTCTGGTGATCCAAGCGGTCTCTGAACAGCCTGCGTTCAATGTGACCGCCACTGGTCTTTACACGATCCATCGTCTCGTCTATGACCCGAACACCCTCGATCTCAGCATCGTAGTGCCTGGAGTGACCACTGGTTTTGATGTGAATGCCCTGCTCATCCAAGGTGGAGGTTCGATCTGTGCCAGCCTGGACGTAACGGGTACGAGTGTGCTGGTGGACGATCCGTCAACAGGAACCATCGCGGCAGTGGGGGCAGAAGTGTGCCTCGTGGATGGCATGGCCATGATCTCGGCCTCGCAGACCGTGGCGCCTTACGTCCCTGCTGGTTACCAGGTCGTCTATGTCCTCACGCAGGGAGAAGGCCTCGTCATCGTGAACGCGGGTGCGGAGCCGGCCTTCAGTGTTAGCGAGGAGGGTGATTACACCATCCATACGCTGGTCTACGATCCGGCCACGCTCGATCTGGGTATTGTGGTTCCCGGTGTGACCACGGGATTCGATGTGAACAGCCTGCTCATCCAAGGTGGTGGGACGATCTGCGCAAGTCTTGATGTGGCCGGTGCTCCCGTAAAGGTGACCGCTTGCGACGAGGAATGCGTGGCCAATGCCGGCACTTTGGAGTCTGATTCCTACGAGGCTTGTCTTACGGAGGAGGGTGTTGTGATCAGCGCTACTCCCACTGGCAATGCGTTCGTGCCCGCTGGTTATAGCACGGTCTATGTGCTCACCCAGGGTGAGGGCTTGGTGATCGTGAACGCGGGTGCCACGCCGAGCTTTAACGTGGCAGTGGCCGGTGACTACACCATCCATACGCTGGTTTATGACCCGGCAACGCTCGACCTGAGCATTGTGGTTCCTGGTGTAACGACGGGTTTCGATGTGAACAGCCTGCTCATCCAAGGGGGAGGCACCATTTGCGCGAGCCTTGATGTGGCGGGTGCTCCTGTGAGCGTAGTGACCTGCGAAGAGCCTTGCACTGCTTTGGCAGGAACGCTGGGTGTCAACAAGCATCTCTGTCTGGAGGATGGTCCAGTGACCATCAGTGCCACCCCGAACGGTGACGCTGTCGTCCCGGCCGGTTACAGCACCGTTTTCGTGCTGACCCAGGGTGAAGGCCTGGTGATCGTGAACGCTGGAGCCGCGCCGAGCTTTGAAGTGGCAGAGGCTGGTGATTACACCATCCACACGCTGGTTTACGATCCCAACACGCTCGATCTGAGCATCGTGGTGCCGGGCGAAACGACGGGCTTCGATGTGAACAGCCTGCTCATCCAGGGTGGTGGCTCCATCTGCGCCAGCCTCGATGTGGCCGGTGCAGCCTTCACCGTGGTTGCTTGCGAAGAGCCCTGCCTGGCCGATGCGGGTACGCTCAATGGGTTGAACAAGGTGTGCCTTGAGGCGGTGGGTACCACCATCAGTGCCACTCCGAACGGTGATGCGATCGTGCCGGCTGGTTTCAGCACTGTTTATGTGCTGACCCAGGGCGATGGCCTGGTGATCGTGAACGCTGGTGCCGAACCCACCTTCTCAGTTACGGAGGCTGGTGACTACACCATTCACACGCTGGTGTACGATCCCGCCACGCTCGACCTGAGCATCGTAGAGCTTGGTGTAACGACCGGGTTCGATGTGAACAGCCTGCTCATCCAGGGCGGTGGCACCATTTGCGCAAGCCTTGACGTGGCCGGTGCGCCGGTGTTCGTGCTCGACTGCGGTGACCTCTGCGAGGCGAATGCAGGGACCCTTGGCGTGAACAAGTTCGGCTGCTTGGGCAAGGGTGGTCTTACGATCACCGCCACCCCCAACGGCGATGACAATGTGCCTGCCGGTTTCAGCACGGTATATGTCCTCACGAATGGTGAGGGTCTCGTGATCGTGAACGCAGGTCCTGTGCCAAGCTTCGAGGTGACCGAGGAAGGTCTCTACACCATTCACACGTTGGTGTATGATCCTGCCACGCTGGACCTGGGCATCGTCGAGATCGGCGTGACCACCGGATTTGACGTGAACAGCCTGCTCATTCAGGGCGGTGGCAGCATCTGCGCCAGCTTGGACGTGGCGGGTGCCCAGTTCAATGTATCCAGTTGCGGAAGCAACGATGGTCTGCTCACGGTCCTCAACGCGTGGCCTGTGCCCGCCATGGACCAGCTCAATCTGGAGCTGGTGAATGAGCGTACCGCACGCACCGAGATGGCAGTTTACGATATGCAGGGCAACCAGCGTACGTCCACTGTTGCCGTGGGCAAGGGAGCTGAGCGCATGGTGGTCGACGTCAAGTCCCTGCCTGCAGGTCAGTATATCATTCGCATGGTCAGCGGTGACCGTGTGACAACACATCGGTTCACGAAGGTGGACTGATATTGGAGGTCCGGTGAAGGCGAGGCCTGGGAAATCCCGATACGTCGGGATGACCCGGGCCTCGCTGATTTTCGTCAGTTCCTGCGACCGCAAGAGGTTAGACAGTATCGTGACGCACCACTGAGGCTGTCAAACGTTGCTTTGCAGTCCTCTATACAAAAACCTTCCCGCTGATGCGCTTCAATACCCTCGTTCTTGCGGCAGTGCTCACCACTGCGACCTCGGCCCAGACCACGGTGACCGTAACGACCGGTGCTGCCAATGCCACCCAGACCTATTACAGCTTGCAGAACGGCGAAGTGGCAGCGGCGCCCTTGGCCGACTGGGACCTTGCCTTCGAGATCACAGGCTTTACATCTTCCATTCGTGTGAACACGGCGAAAGGACTTTCCATTTGGGAGACCAATGCCGTTGTTGCCGATTGGGCCAGTGTCAACACCTTCGACGAGCCGAATTGGACCCTCATTCACAACGCTGATACGAGCTGGTCCGTTGGTGCGCTCAATCATGGGAACAACCTGTCCGAGCCCGGTGGGGTCAATGTGGGCTGGGGGATCTACAACATGATCACGCACGCCATTGTCGGCGCCAAGGTCTATGTCATCGATCTGGGGGATGCCACCTACAAGAAGCTGCGCGTCAACTCGTTGCTCAGTGGAACCTATTCGTTCACCTACGCCAACCTCGATGGTTCCGATGAGGTGACCACCTCGCTCACGAAATCAGCGTTCACCGGAAAGAATTTCGGTTACTTCAGTTTCGCGACGGGCACCACCTTGGACCCGGAGCCTGCCTCGGCCAGCTGGGACCTGCTGTTCACGAAGTATGTCGGATTTGTTCCTACGGCCTATCCTGTCGCCGGGGTGTTGCAGAACAAGAATGTGACGGCACTTCAAGTGGACGGTATACCTGTGAACGATGCGCAGTGGTGGGGCGAGGAGTTCAGCACCGAGATCAACATCATCGGCTCCGATTGGAAGACCTTCAACATGACCACCTTCCAGTATGACTACGCACAGGACCGCACCTATTTCGTGCAGGACCGGGCTGGCAACATCTGGAAGCTCGTCTTCATTGAGTACGGTGGCAGCAGCAATGGCAACATGACCTTCACACAGGAGCTCATGAGCGGAGTGGGTATGGAGGAGGTGGTCACTTCCACCTTTGCCGTGTTCCCTAATCCGGTCGCCCAGGGTACTACACGTATTGTGCTGGACGCCCCCGCGGCCGGTGTCTCGCTCACCGTGACCGACATGAACGGTCGCTTGGTCATGCAGGATAACTTCAATGGTAACGGTGGCCTTACCGACCGCGTGCTCGATGTCAGTTCGCTGCGTCCCGGGATGTACGTCGCTAAATTGTGGGGTGCTGGCCTCAATGCTACCGCCCGTTTCGTGGTGGAGTGACCCTCACATGCTTCGCGAAGCCCCGGATGTCTCTCGGACACCCGGGGCTTCGTCGTTCATGTGATTACCATGATCGTGGTATAGGGTGCTCTGAGCGCGCGCGAGTCCTTTGTGCGCTTCTAGATCCCTGCCATGTCCCGGACATTCCTGCGTTCCATATTCCCTGTATTCGCCTTTATGTGCGCTTCTCTTGTTCATTCACAACAGGACACCTTGCGAAAGGTGCATCTGAAGGAAGTACAGATCAGCGGGCACCGTCCGCACAATGTGGTGGAACGCATGAAGCCCGTGGAGGGCGAGGTGATCGCGGCAGGTAAGAAGAATGAAGTGGTGAAGGTCGCCGACCTGGATGCGGACCTGTCCACGAACAATGCTCGACAAGTGTTCGCGAAAGTGCCGGGCATCAGTATCTGGGAGAACGATGGGTCGGGGATCCAGATGAGCGTGGCTGCACGGGGCCTTAGCCCCAATCGGTCCTGGGAGTTCAATGTCCGGCAGAACGGATACGATATCGCTGCCGAGCCCTTCGGCTATCCCGAGGCCTATTACAGCCCACCCATGGAGGCCGTGGAGCGCATCGAGATCATCCGGGGTTCGGCATCGCTCCAGTTCGGCCCGCAGTTCGGTGGCTTGCTCAACTACCGACTGAAGCGCGGTGTTGCTGGAAGGAAACTGGCCTTCGAGACCCGACAGACCGTGGGCTCCTATGGGCTGTTCAATGCCTACAACGCATTGGGCGGTACGGTCGGACGCACCTCGTATTACGCGTTCTGGCATCACCGCAGCGCCGATGGATGGCGGACCAATGGTCGCTATGTGACCAATACAGGTCACGTGTCCGTTACGCACGCCTTTAGCTCCCGCTTTTCCGTAGGCCTGGAGTATACGCGCATGGATTATTCCAGCCAACAGCCTGGCGGGCTCACGGATGCCCAGTTTCAGTTGGACCCGCAGGCTTCGGTCCGCGCCCGGAACTGGTTCAGCGCCCCATGGAACGTCGCTGCGATCACCGCAGATATGGTCTTCACAGAGCGGACACGCTTGAACCTGAAGTGCTTTGGCACCTTCGCTGAGCGGAACAGTGTGGGCTTCGTGAGGCCCATCACCGAACCGGATACCATCAGCAGCGTCACCCGCGCCTATGCTCCTCGCCAGGTGGATCGCGATGAGTACGCGAATGCCGGGGCCGAATTGCGTTTGCTACATACCTATACATTGCTGGGAAAGCCGGGGAGCCTGGCCACTGGTGTGCGTGTGTTTCGGGGTACCACCCAGCGCTATCAGCAAGGCAAGGGCACCACGGGCAGCGATCTTGACCTGTCGCTCACCGATCCGGTATATGGTCGTGAGCTGGGGTTCGGCACGAACAATTTCGCGGTGTTCGCCGAGAACGTGTTCAACGTTGGCAAGAACGTGAGCATTGTGCCCGGTGTGCGCTATGAGCAGATCGTCTCCACCGTGGATGGCTACCTGAACACTTCTTCAACGGGAAACCTTGCCCCGGACAGGAGCGAACGCCAGGTGCTGCTGTTCGGCACCGGCCTGGAGTACCGGACCACGACCAGCACCAATGCCTACGCCAACTTCAGTACCGCCTACCGCCCGGTGCTCTATTCGGAGCTCACACCTTCTGCCACCACGGACATCATCGATCCGGACCTGAAGGATGCCAACGGGTACAACCTGGAGGCCGGTTATCGCGGTTCGCTGGCGCGGTATGTCACCTTCGATGTGGGCGTTTTCCAACTGCTTTATCGCGACCGCATTGGTACGGTTCAACGCGATGGAGCGGCCTACCGCACCAACATCGGCACCTCGCTCAGCCAGGGGGTCGAGGCCTACGTGGAAGTGGATGTGCTGCGGTTAGTTGCCGGCGAGCGCCCGGCGAGCCTTCGGGTACATGCCTCGGTGACCTGGATGGATGCCCGCTACACCAGCTGGAACAACCCGGCGCTGGTGAACGATCCGGTGCGTGGTATCGAGGGCAAGCGCGTGGAGTATGCGCCCAGCAACATCGAACGGTACGGGGTCAACTACCAACGAAAGGGCTTCTCAGCAACCGTTCAGCTGAGCAGGACGGGTCCGGTCTACACCGATGCCGCGAACACGGAGGAGCCCAATGCGGCGGCCACGGTGGGCCGTTTGGCGGGCTATCAGGTGCTCGACATCCATGGTGGCCACACGTTCCGTAATGGGTTGGAACTGCGGTTGGGTGTGAACAATCTCATGGATGAGGTGTACGCCACTCGCCGCGCAGGTGGCTATCCCGGACCCGGTGTTTTACCTGGGAACGGCCGCACCTTCCTGGTGACGCTTGGTGCCCGTCTATAAGGGGCTGTCGCTTGACGGTCGTGTGACATTCGGCGCGCAGTGCCTTCGGTCCTTTGTGGGGCTGAAATGCGCTCCCTGTCCGGTTCCCCGATCATGCTGAGAAAGCGGCTCTTGCTTGTGCAAGTGTTCCTGCTCCTAATGCTGGCCGTGCGTGCACAGGTGGCCGTTCAAGTGGTGGAGGCGGTGAGCGGTGCCCCTGTGCCGTATGCACACATCGGCTGGCAGCCCCTCGGCAATGGTCAGGGCCAGTTGGTGGTGAGCGCTCCGGATGGGAAGGCGGAACTCCCGTTGGGGCCTGAGATCCTCGCGAAAGGCGTGGTGCTGCGCATCTCCTTCCTCGGTAACGCCACCATCATTGATACGCTTTGGACGAACGCCCCGAGGACCTACCGCATGGAGCGTTCGTCCGTGGGATTGCAGGAGGTGGTGGTCACAGGCCAGTATGCCCCTGGTTCACCGGACAAGGCCGTTCACAAGGTGCGTGTGTTGGATGAGGCCCAGTTCAAACGGATGGCCGCCAACAACCTGGGTGATGCCTTGCGCAACGAGTTGAACATCCGCTTATCGCAGGACAACGTGCTGGGTGCATCGCTCAGCATGCAAGGGCTCGGTGGCCAGAACGTGAAGATCCTGGTGGATGGCGTACCTGTGGTGGGTCGCCAGGATGGCAACATCGATCTGGCGCAGTTGGACCTTACCGGTGTGGAGCGTGCCGAGATCATTGAAGGACCGTTGAGCGTCAACTACGGTACGAATGCCCTGGCAGGCACGATCAACCTCATTACGCGGAAGAGCGTCGCTTCCCCGTTCTCGCTCAAGGCGTCCGTGTATGCCGAGCATATCGGTCGTTTGAACACCACGCTTTCCGGTGGCGGCAAATGGGGGCGTCATGATCTGCTCATTACAGCAGGGAGGAACTTCTTCGGTGGTTGGGACCCCGAACAACAGGGAGTGCCCAGCTTCGAGCCGGCCCCGGCTGACATGTCCCGCTACCAGCAATGGAAACCCCGCGAGCAGTATTTCGGGCGTGTAGGATACGGTGTTCGCCTGGGTGCCTGGAAGTTGAACTACAAGGGCGAAGTGATGGACGATCACATCCTGAACCGTGGCCGTCCTCGTGCACCCTATTTCGAGACCGCGTTCGACGAAGAATATGTGACGTTGCGGTTGGATAATGCGGTGTTCGCTGAGCGGCGTTTCTCCGGTGGCCGCAGCCTGAACCTATTGGCTGCGCACAACCGTTACACACGCACCCGGAACACGTGGTTCCGCGATCTCACCGACCTCGATGCCGTGCTCATCACTGCGGAAGGGATGCAGGACACTTCGCGGTTCACGCTCACCAATGCGCGCGGCACGTTCGCTGTCGCACCGGATAGTGCCCGCCTGCGCTACGAGGTCGGATTTGACCTCAACCTGGAGACCGGGAGCGGCGACCGGATCGCTGATGGGGGAGAGGAGATCGGCGACTATGCGATCTTCGCCAGCCTCGAGTACATGCCCACCTCGCGCATGACGTTGCGGCCGGGTGTCCGCGCTGCATACAACACACGCTACGGCGCACCGGTGATACCATCGGTCAACATGCGCTGGACGCTGACGGATGAGTTCACGCTGCGTGCATCCTATGCTCAAGGATTCCGTGCCCCATCGCTCAAGGAATTGTATCTCTACTTCGTCGACGTCAACCACGATATCGTTGGCAATCCCGACCTGGATGCGGAGCGTTCGCACAGCATGAATGCGGCGCTCGGTTACCGCCATGCCAAGGACAAAGGGGTCTATCGCAGCGAGCTCGGCCTCTTCTACAACGCCATACAGGACCTCATCACACTGGCCCAGGTCAGCACGACCACCTACACATACATCAATGTAGGCCGATTGCACACCGCAGGGGGTACCGTCGGGTCCAGCTGGGACAATGGTCACTGGATCGTTTCGCTCGGTGGAGGCCTTACTGCGCGTCTGGATGAGCTGGCCATGGAGCATGATGAACCCTGGTTGCTCACCCCCGAGGCGCGCGCCTCGCTGACGCACCAATGGATGCAGAGCGGCTGGAGCATCTCGCTGTTCTGGAAGTACCAGGGTGAGGTGAGCGCCTACACGTTCGAGAGTGATGGTGAAGTGGGGCGCTCCTTCATTGGAGCCTACAATATGGCCGATGTGAACCTGACCAAGCGCTTCTGGGAAGGTCGTTCCTCCGTGAGCCTGGGTTGCAAGGACCTGTTCGATGTGCAGAATGTCCAGGCCACCATGGCGGCCGGTGCGCACAGTGGGGGGGGCGTAAGCGTTCCTATGACCACGGGCCGCACCTACTTCCTCCGGCTCGAGCTCGATCTAAACAGCCGTAAGTGATACGCGATGTCACGGATAATGCTCCTTCCACTTCTGGCGCTCGTCACCTTCACAGGTTGTATGAAGGACGAGCTGCCGGTGCCCGCTCGTCCGCGTGGCGAGGGAAGCATCATGCAAGTGTGCATGGGCCCCGGTTACAACGAACAGCTCTGGATCGACCTGGGTAGTGGTACGGTCGTGTCCAGCAATCCAAAGACCGCTTGGAACCTGGCCTTTGAGAGCGGAACGGATGGCTGGCACGTGCGACTCAACGGATCGTTGTTGATGTCCGCCATGGACCTTGGCGCGGTCGATATCTCGGCCCCGCACGACACGTCCGGCATGTTCGAGGCACGTCTTATTGATGCTCCCAGCGGCCATCCGGACAGCACCGCGATCGGGGACTGGCGGGGCACTGGACATGTCTACATCATCGATCTCGGTTACGATGCGCTGGGCCAGCAGCTGGGCTTCCGCAAGGTGCGGTTCGATGCCGTGGATGCGTCACGCTACGTCATGCAGGTCGCTCTGCTCAATGGTAGCGGCCTCCAGACCATTGAGGTCGACAAGGATGCATCGCGCAGTGCCATGGCGTTGCACTTCGTGCATGGTGTGGTCAACGTGTTCCCACCGATCGGCTCCTGGGACGTTGTACTTACGCAGTATACGCACCAGTTCTATGAGCCGTTCATGCCCTACATCGTGACCGGCGTACTTCTCGACCTGGGTCGCACTCGTGTCGCACGAGTGCCTGATGCTGACCTCGCCGAGGTGGTCCTGAGCGATACGCTGTTACATCCTTTCAGCGGAAGGAGTGATGCCATTGGGTACGACTGGAAGGACTACTCGTTCGAGACGAGCTCCTACATGGTGAACGACCGCATCGTGTACATCGTTCAGGATGCGGAAGGCTTCTATCACAAGATGCGTTTCCTGGAGTTCTATAGCAGCACGGGAGAGGTGGGTTGTCCGCAGTTCGAGATAGTGCCGCTGTGACCGGCCTGTGTGCCTGGTCACATCTCCATGTCCCCGCCGCCTCCGGGTTCGCGCTGTTGCTGACCTTTGCGCCGGAACAGCGATGCATCCCGCTCACCGAACTTCCAGGTCAGCGTGAGCCGGACAAAGCGCTGCTCACGCCGACGGAAATTCTCCTGATAGATCGT
>Ga0315901_10003692_pt1 | contig 19684 bp, 23 predicted proteins | sample LakEriMetagenome_10_FD_203761 | JGI IMG/M metagenome (GOLD analysis project Ga0315901, IMG submission 203761) | Freshwater fungal communities from buoy surface, Lake Erie, Ohio, United States - Buoy 2 MA116 | ecosystem: Environmental > Aquatic > Freshwater > Lake | place: USA: Lake Erie, Ohio... | reverse complement strand
GGCTCCTTGCCCTCGTAGAGCTGGAGCCGCTCGGCGTACTTCGGCATCACCAGGTCGAGGAACTCGCGGGCCCGCTCGTAGGCGGCCGGCTCGTCGATGAGGATCCGCCCCACGTCCTCCGTGAACATGTCGCGGATCGTGCGGATGATCATGTCGCTTTCCTGGTAGATGTCGATCGGCGCGGAGTACTTCCGCATCCGCCGCACGATGCTCTTCCAGAGATTGAGGAGGTAGGCCATGTCGCGGGCCATCTCCGACTTCGTCCGCTCGGTGCCGGCCGTCCGCACCACGAAGCCCACCCCCTTGGGCGGCTGCAGGTCGAGCATCACCTCGCGGAGCATGCGGCGATCCCGCTCGTCGTCGATCTTCTTGGAGATGCCCACGCGGCCCAGCGGCGGCATCAGCACCAGGTACCGACCGGGGATCGAGATGTAGGTGGAGAGCGTCGGCCCCTTGGTGCCGAACCCCTCCTTGATCACCTGCACGAGCACCTCGTCGCCGCGGCGGAGGATGTCCTGGATGGGCGGCTTGACCCGCGGCCGGTCGCCGATCCGCGGCTTCCGCCGGGTGGCCGTGCGGCCACCCGCCTCGCTCCCCTCGGCGGTCTCACGGGCGGGCGGCTCGGCGTCGAAGGCCTTCTCGGGATCGAGACCGCCCTGGCGGTAGTACTGCGGCTCCACGTCGCTGATGTGGAGGAAGCCATTGCGGCCGACGCCGAAATCGACGAAGGCGGCCTGGATCGAGGGCTCGATGTTGACGATCCGGCCCTTGTAGATGTTGCCGACGAGGTTGTCCTGACTGGTCCGCTCGACGTACAGCTCCTCGAGCACGCCGTCCTCCATGATCGCGATCCGGCATTCCTCCGGCTGCGAGACGTTGATCAGCATTTCCTGTTTCATTCCGGGCTCCTTTTCCTGGTTTCGGGCCGCCTCAGGCGACCGTCTGGGCGAGCAGGCGATTCAGCTGGTCGCGCAGGTAGGCCTTCACCTCCCGCGCCCCGTCCATCGTCAGCGCCTTCTCGGCGATCAGGCGGCAGTCGGCGACCGAAACGCTTCGGCACACCTGCTTCACCTCCGGGATGGCGCTGGCCGGCACGCTGAGCTGCCGCAGCCCCAGTCCCAGAAGCAGCTGCGTGAACATCACGCTGCCACTCATCTGACCGCACACGTTGGCCGGCACGCCGGCCTCCCGCGCCACGTCCAGCGAGCGGCTGAGGAGCCGCAGGACCGCCGGATCGCAGGCGTTGTACAGTTCCGCCACATCCTTGTTGCCCCGATCGACCGCCAGCGTGTACTGGATCAGGTCGTTGGTGCCGATGGACACGAAGTCCACCTCCTTGACGAACGCGTCGAGCATCATCACCGCGGCCGGCGTCTCCACCATCATCCCGACCGGCATCTTGGGGTTGAACGCGATGCCGTGCTCGGCGAGGTCCTCCATCACGTCGGCCAGCACCATCCGCGCCTGCCGCAGCTCGAAGAGCGTGGAGACGAGCGGGAACATGACCCGCACGTCCCCCAGGGCGCTGGCCCGGAGGATCGCCCGCAGCTGGGTGCGGAAGATCGGCAACTGCCGCAGCGAGAGGCGGATGCTGCGCAGGCCGAGGCAGGGGTTGCGCTCCTCCTCCGGCCGCGTCTCGGTGAGCATCTTGTCGGCGCCGAGATCGAGGGTGCGGATCACGACCGGCCGCCCCGCCATCGCCTCGACCACGGAGCGATAGGCCGCGAAATGGTCCTCTTCGGTCGGCTCGCGGCGACTCGTGAGGTAGAGAAACTCCGTGCGGTACAGGCCGATGCCGTCGCAGCCCCGGGCCAGGCAGTGCTCCGCCTCGTCGGGAAACTCGATGTTGCCCGTGATCTGCACCCGCACCCCGTCGGTCGTCTCGGCCGGCAGGTCCCGCAGCTCCCCGAGCCGGGCGGCGACGCTCTCGGCGGCCTCGGCCTCCTGCCGATAGCGGGCGATCGTCTCCTCGTCGGGCTGGAGGATCACCAGGCCCTGATTGCCGTCGAGGATCACCGGCTCGCCGCCCGACACGTCGGCCAGGAAGGGCCCGATGCCGACCACGGCCGGGATCTCCAGCCCCTCGGCCACGATCGCGGTGTGGCTCCCGGGGCCGCCGAGTTCCGTGGCGAAGCCCTTCACGAGCCGCCGGTCGAGGTTCGCCGTCTCGCTGGGCGTGAGGTTGTGGGCCAGCACCACGACCGGCTGCGAGATCGAGGCCAGGGTCTCGCGGCGCTGGCCGAGCAGGGCGCGGAGCAGGCTCTTCTCCACGTCGTAGATGTCGTGGGCCCGCTGGGCGATGTGGTTGTCGAGGTTCTGGAACGCCTTGGCGTAGCGCCGCAGCGTGCGGCTCACGGCGTACTCGGGCCACCAGTTCCGGTCGCGGACGGCGGCGGTGAGCTCCTGCTGCAGCCGCTCGTCGTGCAGCATCGCCAGATGGGCCTCGAAGATGGCCGCGTACTGGTCGCCGAGTTCGGAGCGGATGGCGTCGCGGTTGCGCTCCATCTCGCGGGTGGCCTCGGCGACGGCCGTCGCCAGGCGGGCGAGTTCGGTGTCGACGGCGCTCCGCTCCACGAACCGCCGCGGGATGCGGAAGCCCTCGGCGTCGAGGACGAGCGCCTCGCCGATCGTGACGCCGGGCGAAACGGCGATTCCCTGGAGTTTCAGCATGGCGGGCGCCTCCGTCCGCAGGCTGCGACGACCGGCCGGGAGCTCGCGACGGCCCACCGCAAGGGCGGCGGCGTGCGATCGGCATTCCCGGGGTCTCGCGCCAGGCGGGCGGCAGCAGCTCCTCGTGTCGTGTCGTTGTTCGTCGTTCCTCGCGACCGCGGGCCGTGGCCGGCCCCGAATCGCCCGCGAGGATCAGGATCGTCGATCGTCGTGTTCGTTGAATCTGCTCTCGAAGAGGCTGCCGATGGCCTCGAGCGCCTGATGCGCGTCGGGCCCCGTCGCCTCCACCACCAGCCGCGTGCCGGCCTCGGCCGCCAAAGTCAGCACCTCGAGGATGCTCTTGCCATCGACCCGCTGGGCGTCGGCCACAAGTTCGATCCGCGACTGCCACTTGCGGGCCTCGCGGGCGAGCATGTCCGCCGGCCGGGCGTGCAGCCCCTGGCTGTTGGCGACCACCACCTCCCGCGTCAGCGTTTCCTGGCCCAGGTTTCCGTGGCCCACGGCATCCCGACTCATCGCTTCCTCACGAGGCCACGCCATGGCTGTCGGCCTCTTCCAGCAACGCCTGAATCTCCACCGGGCCCTTCGCCGCCTTGAGCATCCGGCAAAAGGCGTCGTCCCGCAGTTGCCGCGAGATGTTCTCCAGGGCCCGCAGGTGGTCCCCGGGCCGATCCGGCGGCGACACCAGCAGGAAGAACAGCTGCACCGGATCGCCGTCGAGGCTCTCGAAATCGATGCCTCCGGGACTGACCGCGACCGTGCCCACCAGCCGACTGACGCTCGGGTGCTTGGTGTGGGGAACGGCCACGCCGCGGCCGATGCCGGTGCTCCCCAGATCCTCGCGCTTCATGATCGCCTTGACGATGCTCTCCAGGTCGCCGGCGGCGATCCGGCCCGCATCGACCAGGGCCTGGGCCATCTCCCGGATCACGCCCTCCTTGGAGGACGCCGTGACGTGGGAGCGGATGGCGTCTGGAGCCACGAAATCGGAGAACTTCATGCGTCGAGCGGTCCCGCGGAGGTGCGTGTCAGTGGTGGTGGGTCAGGCGTGGCGGTGCGACTGCACGTGCTTGTGGTCGCGGACCTTTTCCTTGTGCTTGCGGAGCTGCTGCTCCATCTTCTGCACGGCCCCGTCCACGCTCCGCCAGAGCTGCGCGGCGTTTTCGTGGCTCACGAGGTCGTGGAAGTGTTCGGCCTTGGCGACGATCTCCACGGCCGGCAGGTCCCGGTCCTGCAGGTCCACGGTGACTTCCAGCGCCGTCAACCGGTCGAAATACCGCTTCAGCCGGGACACCTTGGTGGCGATCTTCGACTGCGCGGCGGGGCTCAGGCTGCCGTGCCTGGCGGAAACGTTGATCTGCACGCTGGGGGTCCCCCTGAATCCTGCGGGATGCGAACCATGCTGCCGGGCCCGCGGCCGGGTCGCCGGGGGCGGTGGGCACCGCCGTCGCCGGCCCGCGGAACGCGAAATGGCAGCATATCACCCACCCGACGCCCCCGACAAACGCCGGGCGGATTCGCCGGGCGTTGGCGCTGAATCATGGCGTCGGCCCGGCCGCCGACCGGCGGATGCGACCCGCTGCGCACTGTTTCCGCCACCATGCGACGCTGTCTCGGCGCAAGTCCTGAGACTGGTCGGCCCGGTATGGATGCGGCGTGCGATCGGCCGCCGCCGGGTCGGTGATCGCGAGCAGTTCGCGGATCGCCAGCCGCCGCAGCACCAGTTCCGGCGCGTCGAGCGCGGCGACCAGCCGTTCGTCGCCGCCGTCAGCGAGCGTGGCATCGTCGAAGCCTCCGGCGAGCGCGAGCAGGTCCGCTCCCTTGCCGTCCGGGCCGCGGGCGTCGCACGCCTTGCCGAACTCCGTGGCCGCGTTGACGCCGCGGGCCAGAGCGAGCGGCACCGTCATGTCGAACAGCTGCCGCCACTGGCCCTCCTGGAGCTGCCGATCGGCCGTGTCGGCCGAGAGCAGGGCGACGAGTTCATCGTAGTCGCCGAGCAGCGCGAGCGTGGCCACCGCCGCGATGCGGTTCTCCGCGCGCGGGTGCCTGGACAGCTCCCGCAGGCCCTTCTCCAGCGGCTCGACGGCCGCCTTGACCGCCAGTGCCGCGGCCGCGTCCTGCTGCACACGGCGAACCGCGGCCGGGGGAGCGGCCAGCCACGTGGGCTGCGCACGGCCGGCCTGCACCGCCACGCTCCCCGGATCGATGCTGTCCCACACGAGCCGGCTGCCGGCCTCGAGGAACCCCTCGGCCGCCATGCCCGCCAGGGGCTGCGTGGCGGCCGATCCGTCGGCCTGCGACTGCCGCCAGGCGATGCCCGACTTGGTCGTGGCGACCGTGGCCCGCACCCGGGAGGGCTCCGTCGCCGGATCCGTTCCCGCGGACCGCTCGAGCGCGACCTCCACGCACAGTTGCTCGCGCAGCCCGTCGGTGACGACGCCGACGAGGTCGCCGGCCGTGATTCCCAGCCGCGGTCGGGCCGCATTCGACCGCACGACCGCGCGGCCGAAGACGATTTCCAGTCGCGGCGTGCCGTCCGCGTCCCGGGCCAGCGTGGCCAGCGTGTTCGGCTCCAGCCGGATCGTCACGCCGCCGACGGTCACCTCCGGATGGCAGTACGGCGGCGCGAGCAGTTGCTCGCGGGCGGCGAGCGGCGCGTTTTGGGCCAGCGGCTTCCAGCCCGATCGACCGGCCGCACCCGGCTCCGGCGCCTTGTGCAAAAGCAGCCCGGCCCCGCTGACGATGTCGGCCCCCTGCGCCGGGGCGGCCGGCGGCGCCGCGGACGTGCCGGCCGGCTCGACGGCCGGCACCGGCACGGCGGGAGCGGCGATTGCCAGCGCGTCACCCTGCGGCACCCGCGGCGCGGGTGCCGCAGCAGGCAGCGGCGGCTCGACGGCGGAGATGGGCGGTTCGGCGGGGACCGGCGGCTCGGAATCGAGCGTCGCGGGGAGCGGTTCGCCCGTCGGCGTGTCCTCGGGTGGCGGCGGCCCTTCGGCCGGCGGCTCGACCGGGCTCACGGCCGCTGGCTGCGAGGGAACCGCCGGCGCAGCCGGTGGCGCAGCCGCGGCGACCAGCGGCGCGGACGGTGCGGCCGGTGGCGGCCGCTCGCGGTCGGCCACTGCCGGCGGTGCCGACGGCGGGGCCACCGCCAGCCTGCCGCCGCTGCCCCGCTGCACGGACCAAGCGAGCAAGCCCCCCAGGGCGGCCAACAGCAGCACCGCCACCACGGCCGACAGCCAGGCGGCCAGCGGCGCCCGCCGCCGGCCGGCAACGGGTCGGCCGGCAGCGGCCGGCGATACCGACCAGGGAAACGATTCGTCCTGCGGGCCGCCGGCGGCCTGGAGGGCGGCCCTCAGGCTGCGGGCGTTGGCAATCGCCGCCTCGTGCTCCGGATCCAGGCGGGGATCCTGGGTGCGGTGGCGGATCGCCTCCAGCAGTCGGCGCCTCGCGACCGGGTCGAGCGGCGCCGCGACGGACGGATTCCGCGCGATCTCGGCGAGTGCCCCGTGGCAGGCGGCGACCTCGGCCAGGTGCATGTCCGACTCGATGCAGATGCGCTCGAAGGGCTCGAGCCGATCCGCCGGCAGCGTGTTGTCGAGATATTCCGCGACCGTATTGGCGTCGGCGGCGAGCCCCCGCCCCACGGGCCGCGGCGCCGCCAGCGCGGACCGCTCCATCACGTCCCGCAGGCGGGCGATCAGTTGCGGGGCCGCGGAACTGGCGGCGACCTTTTCGCCCAGGGCCTGCTGTTCGGCCGGCAAAAGGACGGAATCGAACCAGGCCAGCAGGGTCCGCAGGGTGAGTCGCATGATTCGCTCCACAGGCTCGTGGGCCCGATGACCCTCACCTGGAATAGTGGCGATCGCGGCCCTGGCGCGTAGGGCGGCGGCAGGATTTTGTCGGCGAGCCGTCCCGACCCGACGGGCCGCTGCGACCGTAGGAAAGGCAGGCGGTCGCGACCACCGAAACCTGGGCCGCCCCGGAAACCTGGCTAAAATCCCCGGGTAGCCGGCAAGCGAACCGGGCTCCCACCGGGTGCCGCGCCCCACCAGGATCGTCTTTCCCCGCCCCGCCGAGAAGCCTGCCGTGCGTCGCCAGATGCTGCTCCGCCACGCCGCCGGCTACCTGGAGCTGGGCGAACTGCTCGTGGACGGCGAGTCGCCGGCGCCGCCCTCCGCCCGGCGGCTGCTCGAGCGGGCGCTGGCGGCGGTTTCCGAGTTGCCCGCGGAGGCCCGCCGGGCCGCCGACGCGAGCCTCCTGGAGGGCGAGGCCCTGCGGGCGCTTGGGGAATGGGAGCGGGCCCTCGAACCGCTCGCCCGGGCCGCGGCCGGGGCGACCGGTCGGCTCGAGGCCTGGCTGGGCCTGGGCTGGTGCCTGAAGCGGCTGGGCAGGCTCGACGAGGCGATCCGCATCCTGGAGCGCGGCCGCGATGCGTCGCCACGGCAGGCGATCGTGCTGTACAACCTCGCCTGCTACCACTCGCTGGCGGGCAACGTGCCGGCCGCGATCGAGAACCTCACCCAGGCCATCGCGCTCGACGACCGCTACCGCGACCTGACGGGCTCGGAACGCGACTTCGATCCGATCCGCTCCGACCCCCGCTTCCAGGCCGCGACCCACGTGACCGTCTGAAGCCGCGGATCGACCGGCCCGCCGGACCGCACCTGCATGACCAGTCCGGCGCTCCAGGAAGTGCTCGCGCTCGTGGCGTCGCCGGCGGCCGGCAACCCAGCCCAGTATCTCTTCGAGCGGGCCATCGAGGCGGCCGGGCTCGACTGGCGATTCCTCACGTTCGAGGTCCCGCCGGAGCGGCTCGCCGAGGCGCTCGGCGGGATCGCCGCCCTCGGGGTGCGCGGCTGCCTGCTCGGCGGCGAGCTCCGGTCGGCCGCCGGGCCGCTCTTGGCTGCCACGAGTCCGGCGGCGAAGTTCTCCGGCGCCGTCAGCCTCGTGACCCGCGACGGCACCGGCGGCCTCGTCGGCCACATGACGGAGGGACGCGGGATCGTCGAGGCGGTCCGGGGCCACGTCGAGCCCTCCGGGTGCGCGGTGGTGGTGCTCGGCGCCGGCCCCATGGCCCGCGCCGCCGCGCTGGAACTCGCCCTCGCCGGCGTGGCCGGCATGGCCGTCTGCGACCCGGACCCCGCGCGGGCCGCCGCGCTGGTCGATGCGGTCGCCGGGCTGTCCACCTGCGCCGTCGCGCGGCTCGAATGGCGGGACGCCATCGAGATCCCGGCCGAGACCGCGCTGGTCGTGCACGCCCTGGAGGCCGCGGCGGACGACGTCGCCTGCCATGGCCTGCGGGCCGACCTCGTGGTCGCCGATGCCGCCCTGACGCCGCGGCCGTCGGCCATCGCCCGGCAGGCCGCGGCGGCCGGCGCCTGCGTGGTGGACGGCATCGAGGTGCACGCCACCCGCACGGCCATCGACTTCCACGCCCTCACCGGGCACGAAGCCGACGCCGACATGCTCCGCGAGGCGCTCGACGAGTTCATGAGCGCCTGATCGGCCGCGCGGCTCAGCCCGCAGCGTATTCCTTCAGCCCGCAGCGTATTCCTTGAGGAATCCCTTGAACTGCACGAGGTGCCCCTCCTCGTCGGCGAGGAGACGGATGCAGAGATCCTGCGTCACGTAATCCTCCCCATCGACGGCCTTGATGATCTTCTTGTATTGGGCGCAGGCGGCCTCCTCGGCGGCGATCACGCTCTTGATGACGCCGACGACGTCGGTGGTGTCGGCCACCGGCTGGATCTGCTTGCCGAGCAACGCGGCGAGCGTCTTCGAGCCGGGGATGTGGCCGCCGAGCTGCTTGATGCGGCCGGCGAGCTGCTGGGCGTGGGCGATCTCGCCGGGCACGTCGGCGCCGAGCGACTTCTTGATCTCCTCGGCCCGCACGCCGTCGAGGTTGACGCTGTTGGCGAGGTAGTTGAGCACCGTCTCGAGTTCCATGCCGTAGCTCTCGAGGAGGAGGGCGATCGTCTGCTGGTTGCCGTGGGCCATGGCGTTCATTGCTCCGGGGGGACTGCGGGGGAAGACGAGGACGTTCGTTCGAGCTTGTCGGCCAGCGCCGTGGCGGCGGTGCGGACGTCGGGCACGGGATCCCGCCGCAGGGCCGCCACCCGCCCGGCCACGGCAGCCGGTGGCGAACGGCGGGCGTCCACGAGCAGGCCGACGGCCTTGAGGGCGTTGAGGACCACGAGCGCCCGCTTGTAGCGGTCCGACTGGCGGGCATCGTCGCCGGCCGGCGCCTCCACGTCGAGGAGCGAGAGCATCTCGACGAGCGTGTCCCAGGCCGCGGGCTCGCCCTGCCGCGCCAGCCCCACGGCGGCGTTGAACCGGACGTTGTCCTCGGCGTCGGCCACCAGCGCCGTCAGTCGGCCCACCGCTCCCGGGCCGCCGATCACGCCGAGCGTGTATGCGGCCCGCGACCGCAAGGTGGCGTCGTCACTGTCGGCGGCGGCGAGCACGGCGGCCGTCACGGCGGCCGGATCGGCGAAGCCGCGGCCGGCGGCCCGGAGATTGTGGGCCAGCACGGCGAGCGCCTCGATGGCGGCCTGGGCGGTCTGCGGATCGGACGCGTCGCCCGCCCGCGCGAGGAGCGGATCGGCCGCCTCCGGCACGGCGAACTCCCCGAGCGCGCGGCACAGGTAGGTGCACAGCGTCTTCGCCTGCTCGCCCGCGTCCCCGCCGGCCCGCGGCCGCCCGGAGGCCACCTCGTCGGCGAGGATGCTCGCCAGTTCTCCGGCGAGCGCGGGGTCGTTCTTGAGCGCCGCGCCCCCCTGGCCCCGGAGGTCGTTGGCGAAGTTGAGGGCCGCCTGCCAGCGGCCCTCGTCGTTGCGCCGCAGCGTCTTCACGTACCCGGCGGGGTCGTTGCCGAGCTGCGCGAGCCAGTGAAAGGCCAGCCAGACGCCGACGATGATGGCGACGATGATCGCCGGCACCAGAAACAACTGCACCAGGAACGCCGCGCTCGGCGGCTCCACGGGCGGGAGCGAATCATCCGGCGTGACGGTGCGGCGCGGCGCGGCGGCCATGGGCGGTATTCTGGGGGAGCGGGCGCCGCGGACGAACTGCGGGACACGGCGGCCGCCCGACACGCACAGTCTAGGTTCGCCCCCTCCCGCGTCAACGCGGCCTCGCCGCCACTCCCGTGCCACACGACGCCCGCGCCGAGACAGTCCCCGCGACCGCCTGGCTCGAGGCGGATCCGGGGAGCGTGGTCGAGCAGTTGGCGCTCGACGAGGCGCTGCTGGAGGAGGCGCACGAGGGCCGCCGCACCGCCACGGTCGTGCGGACGTGGATGGCCGCGGAGCCCGCCGTGGTGCTCGGGTCGTCGAGCCGCGCCGCCGAGGAACTCGACCTCGCCGCCTGCGCGGCGCACGGCGTCCGCGTGCTGCGGCGGCCCAGCGGCGGGCTGTCGGTCGTGCTCGGGCCGGGCTGCCTGATGTGGTCGGTCGTCACCCACCATCCGGCCGGGCCGCCTTCGATCGACGCGCTGCACGCCGCCATGCTCGACCCGCTGGCCGCGGCCCTCCGCGCGGCGGGCCGCGACGTCGTCCGCTGCGGCGCGAGCGACCTGGCGGTCACCCACGCAGCCGGCCCGCTGAAGATCTCCGGCAACGCGCTGCGGGTGCGGCGGCACGGCGTGCTCTACCACGGCACGCTGCTCGACGCCTTCGACCTCGACCTCATCGGCCGGGTGCTCCGGCATCCGCCGCGGGAGCCCGAATACCGCGCCGGCCGCGGACATCGGGCCTTCGTCACCAACCTCGGCCTGGGCGTCGCCCGGCTCACGACCGCGGTCCGGGAGGCGTTCGGCGCCGAGCGGCACGAGACCGACTGGCCCCGCGACCGGGTCATGCGGCTCGTCCGCGAGCGGTACGCCGATCCGGAATGGACGCTGCGGCTGCCGTGAGGGAGCGACCACGGCGTCGGCCCCCCGCGGCCGGCGGCAGCCCGGGCAAACTGGGCGAACCCGACCGGTGGTGCGGGCTGGGCAGGCATCCGCCACGCGGGTGATCGCCCGCGGCACGGCGAACCGATGACGAACTGTGGATGGCGGGCCCGACGCCGGCCCGGGGTGGTGCGAAGGGTCGCGGAATCAGCCTTTCAGCACCGGCCGCCCCGAGGTAAGGTTCTCGGCCCGATCGACAGGAAGTCGCTCGACAGACCGCAACAGGAGGTTGCCCTTCATGCGTTTGCACATGAACGCCGCGGACGTGCGTGGCCTCGTCTCTCGCCATTTCCTGCACCTCGGGGCCGACGCGACCGACGTCGCCGACGTCCAGGAGAACATCCGCATCGACCGCGGCCGCTGCGTGGCCCGGTGCTACCGCGTGGCCGAGATGTTCGCCATGTGGCTGATCGACGTCGGCGTGCTGCAGTTCTACGACGCCGAGGGCGAGATGCTGCACACCGTGAACCTGTTCACGGAACTGCAGCCGCAGCGGGCCGCCGCCTGAGCGGCGGACGGCGAACGGCATCGTTCGTGGGGAGTTCGGGGGGAAGGTCCGCGCCGGGGGCGACGCGGGCCGCGAGCGGGGATGACCATGGCGGAGTCGTTACGCGCGGCCGGGGCGCCTGAATTGTCGGTCGTCGTGCCCGCGCCGGGCGACGTCGCCGCGCTCGAAGAGACGCTCGTCAGCGTCCTGGAGAACCGGCCGCCCGAGGCCGAGGTCGTGGTCGCCCTGGGCTGCGAATACGCCGATCCCTGGAACATTCGCGACGAGGTGCGGTTCGTGCAGGCACCGCCCGGTGCGAGCCTCACAGCCTGCGTCAATCTCGGTGTCGCGGCGGCCGCGGGTCGGGTCGTTCACGTCCTCGCCGCCGGCTGGCGGGCCACGGCAGGCTGGACGGACGAGCCGCTCGCCCACTTCTCCCGCGGCGACGTCGCCGCGGTGGTGCCGCTGGTCGTGGCCGACGGCGACGGTGACCGCGTCATCGCGGCGGGCGTCCGCGCCACCCGCGGCGGCCGCAAGATCGTCACCGCCCCCGCTGCCGGCAGGTCGGCCGTGGTCGATCCCGCGCGGATGCCGCGGCCCGCGGCTCCGCTGCTCGAGGCCGGCTTCTGGTCGGCCGACCTGCTCGCCGCCTGCGGTGGTTTCTCGGCGGCCTGTGGCGATTGGCTGGCCGACGCCGACATGGCGGCGGTGCTGGCCTGCGACGGCGGCGAGGTGGTGCTCGAGCCGGCATCGCGGGTGATCGGCGGTTCGCGGCGGCCGCGGCCCTCGGCCTTCACCGCCGGCCTGCAGGCGGAGCGGCTCTTCTGGCGGAGCCTGGCCGCGCAGCGGTTGCTGCCGGCCCTGGTCGCTCACGGGGCCGAGGTGCTGCGCGACGCGGTGGCCGCCGCTCCCTTCGGCACGTTGCCGCTGATCATCGGGCGGCTGGTGGGCCTGCTCGAGTTCGGCGGCCGCACGAAACGCGGCCGCGAACTCGCGAGTCTTCAGGATCGACGAGAGCCGGAGCGGGCGGACGACACCCCGACGCTGCGGATCGACGAAGCCCATCGGCGGTTGGCGCGGCCGCGGCGGCGGAGTTCCGCGGCGCCCCTCAAGCGGTCCGCCTGAGGGCGATTCCGTGGCGGGTGGCCCGGTTCGGGTCTTACGCAGCCCGCTGTTGCCGGCTGCGTGCCGGTGCTAGACTTTGAAAGTTCGCTCCCGTAGCTCAATTGGATAGAGCGTCAGCCTCCGGAGCTGAAGGTTACAGGTTCGATCCCTGTCGGGAGTATTTCGTCTTTCGCCGGAAACACGCACGACGCACGGCGTTTCTTCGACTTTGGCGTCGCGTCGGCAGCATCGCCCCGTTCGGCATCTTGGTCACGAACGGTCACGTTTTGACGGGTGCGGGCGGCAGTAGGTGCAACATTTGGTGCAACGGCGACCGCGGGGTCGGTGCCCGTTGCCCGGGCCGCGGCCGGCGGCGTCGGCAGGGCCGGCAGGGCGGCGAGTGCCCCGGCCACGTCGAGCAGCCGGGGGTCGGTGTAGTACCGCATGGTGAGTTCGAGCGACGAGTGGCGCATGGCCGCTTGGGCCGTTCGGGGGGCAGTGCCGGCGGCGACAAGGTGAGTGCAGAACGTGTGCCGCATGGCGTGCACGTCGACGGTGCGGCCCCGGTCGTCACGCTTGGGGATGCCGGCCGCACGTAGGTCGCGGTCGAGAATCTTGACGAGGGCCGACGGCACGTAGAACAGCGGCATGTCGGCCGCGGCCGTTGTGACGCTGGCGACGCCGACACGGTGCCGGCCGGCCGCTTCGGCTTTCTCGTCTACCCACGCCCGCAGTTCGGCGGCAACGTCGGCCCTTAGCGGCAGCGTCGCCCGTTGGCCGTTCTTGGCGTCGGCCCCCGGCAGCACGACGACGGGCCGCGGGCCGTCGAACAGCACGTCGCCAACGGTGAGGGCCGCAAGTTCGCCCTTCCGCAGACCTGTCGTGACGAGCACGGCGTAAAGCAAAGCCCGTTCGCGGCCGTCGTGTTCGAGCCTCGCCGCAACGTCGGCCCGTAGTCGGCCGCGGCCCCGCTCGGCAGCGGCGACGACGGTGTCGGCCGTCAGTTCGGCCCGCTTCCACGTCGCCCGTGAGCGTGCCGGCCGGGTGGCGTCAACAATCCGCACCGTCGGCCGGCCGAACTCGGCGACGGGCCGCAGCCGGGCCACCGTGAGCAGCCGCCGCAGTTCGTCGGCCGTCAGTGCCCGCCGCTGGCGGCGCACGTCGTCGGCCTCGTCGAGTTTCCGCAGCCTGGCGAACGGGTTGGTGACGAGCCGCCCCGACTCGACGAGCCAGTTGCCCCATGCCGTCAGTGTCGCCAGCCGGGCGTTTATCGTGCGTGCAGCCGGGCGGGCGGGCGTGACAACGGCCCCGGCGTCGTCGAGCACGGCGTCGTCGGGCAGGTCGAGCAGCCGTTGCACCCACCGCTCGACGGCGTCGCGGTGCATGTCCCGCAGCCGCCGAAAGCCGCACTCCGCGACGGCCAGCCGCAGCGAGTGCGTGACGTTGGTGACGTGCCGGGGGGCGACGGTGCGGCGTGCCCCCTTGCCCCGCTTGCGGGCCAGCGCGGCAACGTAGTCGTCGACGTGCTCGGCGACGGGCGTGTCGGCGTGCTCGGCGACGTTCACTTCGGCCGCGGTAACGATACCGGCCCGCACTTTCTCGGCACGGGCTTCGAGTTCGGCGAGCCGCGCACGGGCAGCGTCGAGCGTCTTGCAACCGGTCGACACCCGCCGCACGACGCCGTCGCCGTCGCGGTACTTGGCGACGTAGGTGCCGGCCTTCACACGCAGCCGCGGTGTGTCGCCGGTCGTCACCGGGGCTTGGCGTTTCTTGCCGTTGGTGTCGACCCACACGGCGACACGTTCGCCGGCCCGGGTGACGAGCTGTGCCCCCTCGGGCAGCGGCCGCGTGACGAACGCCTTGAACACGGTGCCCATGTCAGCCCCCTTTACGCTTCGGCTTCGCCGGCCGGCTGCAAACAATGCCGAAGTATTCGGCGAGCGCGTCGGCCGACGCCAAGTGAATTGAAACCTGTTCGCCCCGCATGAAGGCCGCAAGCGATTGCCGTTTCACGCCTGTCGCTTTCTCGACGGCGTTGAGCGACGGGGCTTCGAGCAGTGCGGCCCGCAAAAGTTCGGTCATGCTGCCGGTCGTCTTTCGTGCCATGTAGGATAACTTACATACCTTGTCGGCCGGGTGCAACGTCTTTCTTTCGTCGAGTTCGTGCGTGCATGACGCACACGGCATTTATTCCTTATGGGATAGGTGACACCCATGTCACCGAGAAACGCACCAAAATGTCACCTAGCAAGGTGACACCCATGTCACCCTACTTTCACCCGATAGGCCGACACCCCACGCCCCAAGCCGCCCCGCCGGGCGACTTCGAGCAGCCCCCGGTCGACGAGCAGCCGCAGTGCTCTAAGCACACTTCGGCGGTCGCCGCCGATACGCCGGGCCAAGTCGACGACAGCCGTGCGGGCCAGCCCGTCGGGCTTCGTGTCGCGCCATAAGCACACCCACACGAGAGCAGCCGCCCGGGGCAGCGTGCCCATGACGCCGTCGACGAAGCCGTTGAGCACGGCGAACCTGCCCGAGTGCCGCCGTGAACGCCGTGCGTGCGTCCTCCCGCCCTTGCGGCCGGCCGGGCGCATCGGTGCCCCCCGGCCGGCGTCGGGCGTCACGAGGGGCGGCAGCACGGCCCCCGGCGGCAGCACTTTCGACGGCGTCATTCGTCACCCCCGTCGTCGGCGACAGCGTCGGCCGGGGCCGCTGGCGTCGACTTCCAGAGCGCGGCCAGCCGCTCGGGCGAAAACGCCGGGTCGGGCGTCGCCCGCTTCGGCTTGCGGCCGCGCTTGCCGGGGGCGGGCGTCGGGGTGGGCCGGGCGTCGACGGCCTCGTCGAGCAGCGTGAACGCCTGGCGGGGGCGGTCGAAGTGTAGATCGACGGTACGCTGTGCCCCGTGCCGGCACTTCAAGTGCGACAGCCGCACGACCGTCGGGTCGGCCTCGTCGACGGCGGCGAGCAGAAACGCGTCGTCGGCCCCGTATTCGAGTTCGGACGTGTCCCGAAACGACGCCAGCCCCATAGCCGCCGCCGAGTAGGTCGAACGGCCGGCGGCGTCGCGGCTGCGGCCGACAGCCGACAGGGCGAACACGGCACACCCGGCGTCGGCGAACTGCCGCAGCATCCCCATGACGGCGTTCGCCCGCAGCCGCGGGTCGGCCACGTCGCCGGGCGGCAGAATCCTTTGCAAGTAGTCGAGCACGAGCACGTCGGCCCCGTGTGCGTCAGCCGCATGCGCGACGTTCGCCAGGTCGAACGGCGGCGCGAGAAACGCCAGCCGTTCGACGAACGCCTCGACGGTCGCAAGCCCGGCGTCGAGCCGGTCGGCGTGTTCGGCAGCGAAGCGTCGGTGCCGCACGACTTCGGCTTCGACGCCCGACAGCCGGGCGAGCTGTCGGTCGAGAAGCGCGGCCGGCGACATTTCGACGTTGGCGACGAGTGCCCGCAGCGTCGGCGTGTGCCGCAGGGCTTCGACGACGACCGACATGACGAGGGCCGTTTTTCCGGCCCCCGGTGCCCCGCCGAGTAACGTGACGTGTCCGGGGCTTATCTCGGGCACCGGCAGCGTGTGCGGGAACACGACCGGGCCGGTGCCCGTAAGCACGTCGTCACGCCAGCCGGCGAACACGGCGTCGCCCGTGACGAACTTCGCGGTCGTCGTCGCCGGGCGGCGTGTCATGTCGCCCCCGTCGTCGCGGTCGACTCGACGGCGGTGACGGTGCCGCCGAACACTTCGACCGCTCGGGCCACCAACGGGTGAGCCGCCGAAGCGTGCCCGTTCTCAATGGCACGGGCCACGTCCTTCGGCGGCAGCCCCAAGTCGAGAGCCGGTTCGGTGAGCAACGCCCGCACGGCCGGCAACGGGCAGCCGAGTTCGGCCAGGTTCGCCGCCGCCGAGTAGAGCAGCCGGTGCCGGTCGCCGACTTCGACTTCGCCGTTGAGAAATGCCCGGGTGAGCACGTTCACGCTGGCCGGCCGGTCGCCGCCGGCACGTTCGACACGCCGCTGTTCTGCGGCCGCGGCCTTCTCGGCGACGGCCCTGCCGGCCCGTTCCCACACCGCGACGAGCATGTCGGCACTCTCGACGCCGTCGGTGCTCGGCACGTCGAACGGTTCCGGCGTGCGGGCCATGTCGAGCACGCCGCGAACAGTGACAGCGTCCAAAATCTCGACGGGCACGAACCGCTTGTGCAGCCCGGTTTTCGGGTGCCGGCTGTTCGGTGCTCGAAACGCCCGCACCCGGTCGAACACGCCGGCGTCAACGGCGACGCCAGCGGCAGCGGCGACAGTCTCGGCGAACTGCCGGGCGACGGCGTGAAAGTCGGCCGACGCCGCCGGTGCCCATAACGCCGTCGGTATGCCCAGGTGCATGCCCTTACCGCCCGACACGAACGGCACAAGCACGCACCGGGGCACGCCGAAGCGTTCGTCGAGCGTGTCGACGAGCCGCTTGGTGTCGGCGAGTGCCCGGGCGACGCCGCCGGCCGACTCGTCACGGTCAACGTCGAGCCACACGAACGGTGCCCATGTCGAGCCGGTGAACCCGGCTGGTGAGCCGGTGCGGGCGAGGTGCTCGGCGAAGCCGTCGTCGAACTGAAACGCCGACAAATACGCTTCGGCTCCCACGTTCGCCCGGGAGTCGCACTGACAGTACGCCCGAAACGCGGTCGCCGCGTCGACCCGCCGCCGGTCGCCGGTGCACGGGCCGACAATTCGAAAGCCGTGTCGGTGCGTCGTCGCGGTCACGTCGACGCCTCCGACGGCCGGTGCCGCTCGGCCTGCCGCCGCAGCCGGTCGAGCGCGGCCAGCGTGTCAGCGTCGCCGGCCGGCAGTTCGTCGGGGGCGACGCCCACGTCGGCCCGCATGTCGGCGAGCACGTCGGCGACCGCGAGAACAGCGGCCCGGTATCGTCGAAACAGCGTCGCCCGCTCGGCCCGGTGCACGTCGCGGCTGTATCCCGACGTGTACCGCCGGGCGTCGGCCTGTTCGTGGAACTCGTCGATAAGCACGTCGAGCGTCCGATGGTAACTCCGCACGTTGGCGTCGAGCACGGCGTCGAGGTGCACGACGGCCAAGTGTGCCTTGAGCTGTGAAGTGCTACTCACGGGGCTTTCTCCGTCGGGGTGGCAGGGGCAGGTGAAGCAAAGTCGTCGTCGGCCGTCGGGTCGGCGAGCAGTTCGACGACGACGAACGACACGACGCGGTTCCGCTCAACGCCGTCGTCGTCGACACGTAGGGCGACTTTCACGTCACACACGAGGCCGGCCGGCAGCGGGTTTTCGAGTGCGTCGAGCGACAGCACGCCGAGCTTGGCAAGGTCGCGCTTCGTCATGGGCAACGCCGCCGGCGTCAGCCATGCCGTATGCCACAGCCGCCGCCCCTTGTGTTCGCCGTCGACGACGACGAACGTCAGTGAGTAGCCGGGCGTGCCCGACTTCGACGTGACGAGTTCGCCGTCGGTGACGCGGCACCGATACGTACCGCGGGGCAGCGGCAGCATGTCGCCAGCCACTTCGGCTTCGTCGAACTGGCGGGCCAGTTCGGCCCGTGAATTGCCGTTGAGCACGTCGACGAGACTTTTGCGGGTGTGCTTCGTCATTTCGACACCCCCCGCCGAACGCGGCAGTTCGAGGGGCAGCCGTCGGCAATCCACGCCTCGACCGTCGGCCGCGGCCAGCGGCACGACCGGCCAAGCCGAACCGGGGGCGGGCACTTGCCGGCGTCGACGAGCCGGCGAACGTGACGGCTCGACACGCCGAGCATGCCGGCGAAGCCTTCCACGTCGAGCATGACAGGCGACGGCGTCGCCCGGGGGCCGTCGGCGGGGCCGACGGCAGTCGGTACAGGGGTCATTTCTCGGTTCCTTGTGGCATGGCCGAACTACCCTGTTCGTGCCAGTTCCGCAGGAGTCTCCCCCGGACTTGCAACCCGGCGAAGTTGCCAAAAAAGATTTTCGGCGCGGCCGGCGGCGGCAGCCGGCGGCGTCAGTCGTTGCCGAGTTCGACGAGTTCTTCAGGCGAAAGCCGTTCGCCGCGAATGAAACGGTCGAGCAGGGCGTCGCCCCGCGACGGCTCGGGCGGCTCTTGGGGCAGCCTGGCGTCGGCAACGGCCGTCAGCCCGAACGCCGACGCGAACTGAAACAGGTCACGCCGAGCGTCCCGCAGGAGTCGCACGGCCGGATTCGCTTTCACGCTTCGGCCCGTACTCACGACCGGCCCCTCGGCCGCGACGCGGTCGGCAAGGGCTTGGCACTCGGCGGCGACGTGGCACACGACGGCGAACGTGCGCGCATGCTCGGGCCGCAGCCGCCTGGCGGCGACGAGGTGCGGGGCGTGTTCGTCCCAAAAGGCGAGCGCGGCCGCGTCCCGCTTCACGTCGTCTGGCGGCTCGACGACGACGGCCGGCCCGGCCGGCCCCTTGCGGTGAAACGTGTTCCGGCCGCGCTTCGTTTCAGTGCTGCCAGGTCGCGGCAGCGGCCCGTGTCGCCCCATGTCAGTGCCCCCGAACGCGTTTTTTTGTGGACTCCCCACGCACGCGTGTCACGGGCACGCGGGGCTTTCGGGGCGCGGCACCCCGCTCGCCCCCCCTACCCCGCGCGGCGTTGGGCACGGGCGTCGATAGCACACGCACGTCGGGCCGTTTGACGGCCGGCGGGGCGGCGGCGGCTGCCGCGGCGACGACGCGGTCGAGCACGGCGGCACGGTCGGCCTCGGGCAGCGGCAGGGCCGCGACGAGGGCGACGGCCCGGGCGAGCATGTCGAGCCGGTCGCCGCTTTCGGTGCAACCGTTGGTGCAACGCCCGGCGGGGCTTGCCGTAAGTGCCGTGTTATCGGCACTTAGAACTACGTTCCCGCAGCCTCCGGAGCTGAAGGTTACAGGTTCGATCCCTGTCGGGAGTATTTCGTCTTTCGCCGGAATCACACACGACGCACGGTGGCGGCGGGCCGTGAGATTCCTCCTAGGGTGTGATGCCCGCCGCCGGCCATCTTGGCCGCGGGCACGCGCGGCAAGATGGTGGGGCGCCTGGCGAGGGCCGGCTAAAGCGTGTCTGGACAGATGCCCACGCTACCCAGACTGCCCGGATGGCGCTAGTCCTATGTCAGACGCACTCTAGTCCCGCCGCCGGCGGCGGTGCCGGCGGGCGCGGGCTTTCTGCGCCTCCATCCGCTCGATCGCCGCGCGGGCCACGCGGCCCTGGGCCTCGCGCAGGTCCTGCTCGCTCGCCACGCCCATCGCCAGCAGCAGCGTGAGCCAGCCGGCCTCGTAGCCATGCAGTCGATTCCGCCCCGGATCGTTCATGGGTGCCTCCGTCGTCGGGTCCATCGAACCGTGGAAAGTGTCCACCACGGCAGGGACAACCATGGTCCGCGCGGCCACAGCCCCCGGAAAACGCCGCTCCGACCGCCTAGCATTCCCACGTGCAGCCATCCCCCGGGGCGGCAGCCGCGAGGCCCCGCCGAGGATGG
>Ga0315901_10003689_pt1 | contig 19688 bp, 27 predicted proteins | sample LakEriMetagenome_10_FD_203761 | JGI IMG/M metagenome (GOLD analysis project Ga0315901, IMG submission 203761) | Freshwater fungal communities from buoy surface, Lake Erie, Ohio, United States - Buoy 2 MA116 | ecosystem: Environmental > Aquatic > Freshwater > Lake | place: USA: Lake Erie, Ohio... | reverse complement strand
AAGGTAAACGTGGCCACCGCGATGGCCGCGTAGTACACCACCACAAGGTCTTTCATATCCGTAGCAGTCTCCCTAAGAGCTTGGTGATGGACGACTCTTTATAGGGTTTCGTCCCCAGCACCACGTCCTGCATAAACCGCTCTTCAGGCGTCGACGCGCGCTGAAACAGCGGCGGATCGTAGAACACGCCGATCCGTACCTTGCCGGTGTCATACGGCGCCGGTTTGATCACAACATTATCTTGAATGAATCTTCCCTTATGTAGCATCGGTTTTTCTCCTGTCTTCATTTGCCCGGCGAACGTCAACATCTTTCTTTTTTATTAACGCTGCCTCCTCTTTAGTATAAACCGGCTCCGCGCCGTTGACCGTTGCTTTTAGCCACACCTCGGCCGTGTAGGCATTAAACTTGCATTCCTTGCACTTGCGCTGGCGGCGCAGCCCGCCGGCCATGTTGATTACATTGACAACATACGTCCGTTCACCGCACTGCATACATTTCATGGTCGTACCGCCTTGGCCATGATCTCGATCCGCTCCCGTGCGTCGCGTAGGGCGCAATAGCGTTGGTGCAGGCGCTGCAAAATGGAGCTGCGGCGCTCATGTATAGATTCGTGCGTCAGTAGCGCGAAGACCTCTTCCTCCGTCATGGACGGCAGGCGGTCGTTAAGCGCGCGCCAGCTTAGATGTTTCGATTGCAATTTTTACCTCTATTCGATCAAGTTTCTGACTGGCTCGAAACAATGCCCGAGCCGCTTGGTTGTATTCCTTGCTGCGCTGGCGGTATTCTGCCCGCACGGCCTTGTGTTGCGCTTTCCAGTAATCCAGGCGCTTCATCGGTCACCGCCCACTTTAAGTTGTGCCCCTGTCGCGGGCGTCTGCATGAATAGCACCTTGGGCATGACGCGCTTCTCGCCATCCTGCATGTCAATGTAGACCAGCCCCTGCGACTCCGACCAGCAACCGTAGGTCGCCCGGTGCTGCCAGTCCACCTCGAACATCATGTGCCGATCCCAGCACGACCCGCGGCGCTCGTAGGTCAGCACGGTGCGCAGGCCGACGCCGTTCGTGTAGGTCATATTGTTCGGGTTAGCAAAAGCCGGCGCGGCCAGCAGCAGTAAAAGTAGGTATCTCATTTCAATGCCTCCAATGCGATGTCTGAGATGGCTCGTTTGTCGTGCAGGGCGGCCCAGATTTTCTCGTCGACCGTTCTCTGTGCCATAAGGATATACACCCATACCTCTCGCAGTTGCCCGGAACGATGCAGACGTCCGACGGTCTGCTCGTACAGCTCCAGGGACCACGGTAGGGATATAAAAGCAATGCAGCTTCCTCCGTACTGTAGGTTGAGTCCGTGTCCCGCGCTTTTCGGGTGAATGGCCATAAGCTCGACCAACCCTTTATTCCAACGCTCCACCGCGTCCACGTCATCCAATGTCTGAACCTGTGGATAGCGCCTTTTAATCTCTGCAAGCTCTTCTTCAAACTGGTAAACCAGGATCGTATTGGCATGTTGGTTTTCCTCCAAAAGGTCATGCAACAAATCAAACTTGTGACTGCTGAACCACACCGCTTTCTTGGTGACGGTGAACTTGCCGGGCATGGCGCTGGCGAGTTTCGTCGTGTCGTAAACAAAACCCGACGCCATCTGCTGGAGCTTGTTAGTCACCACGGCCGCGTTAGCCGCCACCGCCTGGGCGTCAGGGAAGTCCACCACGAAGTCGCGCTTCATCGTCTCATACGGCTGACGATCGTCTATCTCGCAGCGCAGCTCGACGACGTGACACGGCGGCAGTTTGTCCTTGTAGTCGCCCGGCTCCAGCAAGTAAGTGGCCGGCTTGATGCGCCGCATGACCTGCTCCAGCGCGCCTTTGCGTGGCGCCCAGTCGCCGAAGTCGCGGTTGGTGCAGACGAAGTACTGTTGCAGGAACGCGCCCTTGGCGCGGCCGAGTAACTTCTCATCGACGATCTTGCACTGACCGAAGACATCCTCCAGACCGTTACTGGTGAACGACCCGGTCAATCCCCAGCGCACTGGGAACTGTTCGATCACCCGCTGCAACGCCTTGAAGCGTTTGCCCGACGGGTTTTTGAGCTTGGTCAGTTCGTCGAACACGATCGCATCAAAGCTCGACAGATCTTGCCCGACCAGCCATTGCAAATTGTCGTAATTAATCACGACGACGTTATAGCTGCCATCCTCGAGAATCTCTTGCCGTTGCTTAGACGTGCCGATTGCAACACCGATGTTCAAACAAAGCGCCCACTTTAAGCCTTCCACCGGCCAGACGCTGGTGCAGACACGCTTCGGCGCTAACACAAGAAATCGCTGCGCCATGCCATCGATGATGAAGTCTTCCATTGCTGTCAATGTGATCGCGGTCTTGCCGGCGCCCACAGGCGCTAACACCAATGCACGATCGTTCTCGTACAAGAAATTAGCGGCCTCTTCCTGGTACGGACGTAGTTTAAGCATCTTCGCACAACTCCTTAATCGTCTTGATCGGCCAACCGGTCGCGTCGTGAATGCGCAGGATGACGTGCGCGCGGATCGGCGTGTAGCGTGAGCGATACCGGCTAATGTTAGACGGCGACATCTTCAATGCGCGCGCTAACGCCGCGTCGTTTTTCAGTTTGTAAATTTCTATGATTCGGTCGAACAACGGGTGAGGTATAAACGACGCCATTCATCAATCTCCTGTAGGTTAATCAGTAACGCGTAGCGTTGTTGTAATTTGATTACTTCGTCGCGAAACAATGCTTGCAAAGGTGCTAATCGTCCGCCCTTGGGTCGCTTCAATTCAATGAACCACGTCTCGCCGTTCGGCAGGCACACAATCCGATCGGCAACCCCGCGCTGGTTGGGCGACTTGAATTTCCAAGCGCGGCCGCCCAAGGTTTCCACCGTCCACACCAAATAATTTTCGACTTCAGATTCGCGCATGTCCAAAATATAAGGGCTAAAAAAGTATTTGACAAGGATTATTTGCGGCGGTACAGTCGAGGCTCAAACAGTAAACGGAGGTACAGTGAACCATTCCAATATCGTCGGCGGCAGCACCGCCAAGCGCGTCATCAACTGCCCGGCGTCGGTCAAGCTGGTGCAGCAGATGCCGCCGCGTCCATCGAGCGAACACGCCGACCGTGGTACGCTCTTGCACAATGTGATTGCTGAATTACTGGAGTTCGACAAGCCGCCCGCGCAGTGTCTGGGCGCCAAGTACAACGATCAGGTTCTCACGCAGGAGTTGCTCGATGAGAAAATTATTCCCGCTCTCGCGGCCCTCGATGTCATTGATCCGGGCAAGCGAATGGAGTACATGGTGGAGACGCGTGTGGGCTTTGGTGATTTTCTCCCTGGTGTCTTTGGCAGCACTGACTTACTTGGGCGTCAGGACTCACGCGCCATCGTTCTTGATTGGAAATTTGGCGATGGTGTACTTGTGGATGCTGTGGAAAACGATCAGCTCATGTTTTATGCTGCCGCTGCCATGCGAACCGAAGCGTCGAAGTGGGTTTTCGAGGGCGCCGATGAAGTTGAACTCATCATCGTACAGCCGCCAGAAGTCCGGCGCTGGACTACTACTAAGGCACGGATTCTTTCTTTTGAACAAGAACTCGCCAAGGCAGTAAAGCGTGCGCAGCAAGACGGCGCGCCGATGCAGACGGGCGACCATTGCCGCTGGTGCGCAGCGAAACCGATCTGCCCACAAATGAATGGCGCGGTGGACCGCGCAGTGCATCAGCAGATCGTCAACCTCGATAAAGAACAACTCGCCGCCTACCTCGAGAAGGCCGATGTGTTGGAAGATTGGATTAAAGACCTTCGGGCGCTGGCGTTTCAAGTGTTAGAATCAGGCGCAGAGGTTCCAGGTTACAAGTTGGTTCCAAAACGCGGCACGCGGCAGTGGGCAAGTGAAGGCGCTGTCGAAGCGTGGGCGGATGTGAATGGAATCACCGACGCGTATGAGACGAAATTAAAGTCGCCTGCGCAGATGGAAAAAGTGCTGAAGAAGCACGGCAAAGAATTACCCAGCGATCTCGTCATCACGGTATCGTCAGGTAGTACGTTGGCACCGGAGTCTGATCCGAGGCCAGCGGTATTACAAATCGGGAAGCAGTTGACTGCGGCCCTTTCTAAACTCCAATAAAGGAAACTATCATGGCCTTTGAATTAGCAAACCTCCCTCCTGTTTCTTCCCTGTCAGTTGCTCTGCGTCAGCTCGAGAAAGATGTCGGCCCTGCCGGCAGCGTGATCTTGAAGATGGACAAGCGCGGTGACTGGGTCTTTGGCGCAGACCAAACCGAAGTGGACGAAGGCACCCTCTGGGCTGTCAATCCGTTCTCGTTCGTCCACGGCTATATCGCGTGGGGCGACGGTGAAGTGTTGGGCGAGAAGATGGTGTCGGTATCGCATCCGCTGCCAGAGATGGAATCTGCACCCGCAGGCGCCAAGCGTGGGTGGGAGACGCAGGTCGGCATGTCGTTGAAGTGCATCAGCGGACCCGATAACGGTCTTGAAGTGCGCTACAGTGTCACGTCAGTCGGCGGCAAGCGTGCCGTGCAAGGTTTGGCCGTTGCGATCGCGCAGCAAGTTGAGAGCGATCAAAGCAAGCCAGTACCTGTCGTCACGCTAAAGCGCGATCACTATACGCACAAGAGCTACGGAAAAATCTATACACCGGTGTTCGAAGTGCAAGAGTGGATGAGCATGGACGGTGGCAAGGCCGAAGGTGAAGAACCTAAAGCTGACGCTGCGCCAGCACGTCGTCGTCGCGGTTAAGTTTTACGGGCCGAAAGCGGATACTGAAGAGCGCCAGAACGCACCACTGGCACAGAGAAAGCTTCAGGCGCAGCGAGTAGGCCCACCCTTTCTATGGCTCTGGTCATTTTGATGTTAGGTACCCTTGGTCGGATCTACCTGATAGCGGTCGAATGACCGGAGCCACCCCTACACTATGAAAATTCTTTGGGTTGATTTCGAAACACGGTCGAAGTGCGACCTGTTCTCGCGTGGAGTTTATAACTATGCACAAGACGGCACCACGGATGTGTTATGTATGTCCTACGCGTTTGATGACGATCCCGTTATCACCTGGACTCCCGACCAGCCTTTTCCGGATTCTGTTAAGAATCACGCAGGGCAAATACGCGCCCACAACGCTGCATTCGAACGTCTTATCTTTTGGTACGTCTTACAGTGTGACTTTCAACTCGAGCAGTTCTACTGCACCGCGGCTCAAGCGCGTGCTAATTGCCTGCCCGGGTCTCTCGAAGATGTCGGACGCGCCATCAGCAGCAACATGCGCAAAGACCACCGAGGATCGCAACTTATTCGAGCATTATCCATTCCACGTGCGGATGGCACTTTCAACAGTGATCCATCTTTGATGGCCGAGATGATCGCGTATTGCGAGCAAGATGTCCGCTCCATGCGCGAGATCAGCAAGGCCATGCGCCAGCTCACCGATGAAGAGCTGCTCGACTACCACGTCAACGAGCGCATCAACGACCGCGGCGTGTTGCTTGACCTGCCGCTCGCCCAGGCTGCGATTAAGTACGCCGCGACCGAGATGGAAGAGATCGAGAACCTGGTGCAAGATATAACCAAGGGTGATATCTCTTCAGTGCGCAGCCCGCGCATGAAAGCGTGGGTGATGGAGCGCGTCGGCGAGCAGGCGTTAAAGCTGATGGAGGTCTACAAGGACGGCGAAAAGAAGTTTAGTATTGATAAGACGGTACGCGCCAACCTGCTCATCTTAGCCAAGGAGAATGCTGATGAAATTCCGGCCCATGTTGCGGACGTCATTCAATGCGCGGATGACCTCTGGGCGTCGTCGGTTGCGAAGTTCAGCCGCCTTGGCGAGCTGGCTGACGAAGACGATCATCGAGTACGAGGTGCATTTGTCTTCGCAGGCGGATCAGCTACTGGACGAGCTTCAAGCTACGGTGCCCAGGTCCACAACTTCACCCGGAAGTGCGCAGCAGAGCCCGATGACGTTAGGCACGCTATGGTCCGTGGCCACAGCGTCGTCCCAAGATTTGGAGTTCGCGTTACGGATGTTCTCAAGGGAATGCTCCGGCCCGCACTGATCCCGGCGCCAGGTAAACAGTTCGTTGTCGCCGACTGGTCGGCGGTCGAAGCCCGTGTGACTGCGTGGGCGTCCGCCGATTCGCAGGCCGAAGAGGTGTTGCAGGTCTTCCGTGACGGCCGCGACATCTACAAGCGGGAAGCCGCCGGCATCTACCGCGTGCCAGAGGAGACGGTCGACAAAGACCAGCGCCAGATCGGCAAGGTGGCGATTCTGTCATTAGGTTTCGCCGGGTCGATCGGCGCGTTCGCTGCGATGGGCCGCGCTTATGGGGTGATGATGCCCGAGTCGGACGCGCGGCGGATTGTGGACGCGTGGCGCCGTGCGAACGCATGGGCGGTGCGTTACTGGGCCAAGCTCGAGGACGCCTACACGCGTGCGCTACGCAACGCAGGGCGCGAGTTCTCAGCCGGGCGCGTGACGTATCTCTACGACGGTCAGCATCTCTGGTACGCGCTGCCCTCGGGTCGGATTCTCTGTTACCCATTCGCTAAGTTCGAGGGTGACGAGATCACCTATATCAAGGCGGCGTGGAAACCGGCGGCCGACGCCAAAGAATGGCCGCGAGCGCGCTTGTGGAAGGGGTTGGCCTGTGAGAACATTACTCAGGCAATCGCACACGACTTGCTACGGCATTCTTTACGCCAATTAGATGACGTTGTGCTGCATGTGCATGACGAGATCGTTCTGGAGACGGCAGACCCTGAAGCACCCAATACCCTAAAGCAAGTAATGTGTACGCCGCCTGCATGGGCGGCAGGGCTACCGCTGAATGCGGAAGTGGACGTGATGAGCCGATATAGCAAATAAAAAAGCCGCCTGGCAGGGCGGCTTTAACTACTACGGGAGAAGCACTTGGAGTTCGTTAATTATATTACACAACTCGCGCCTGAAGGCGAAACCCTATTAATTGTTCGGCAAAAGCCGAAACTCAAAGACGGACAGGTCGAACTGCACGCCGACGGGGCGGTCAAGGCCGTCTGGCCTGCGTTCTATCCTGATCACCGGCGCCGTGATGGCGAGGCGTGGTACGGCAACACCGCGTCGTTTATCGTCGATCGGTTCACCGACGGCAAACCTAGTGCCAGCGCCGCGAATTGCGAGTACGTCTTGGTGATGGTGCTGGATGACGTAGGCGACCCGGCCAAAGCACCTGAGACGCCGCCGTTAGCGCCCACCTGGATCATGGAGACGTCGCCCGGATCGTTTCAGTGGGGCTACGCGTTCTCGGAGCAGCCGACCAAAGCCGACTACGCGGCGGCCATCAAAGCGATCGCAGCGGCCGGCTACAGCGACCCAGGCGCCTGTAACCCGGTGCGCAACTTTCGCCTGCCGGGCTCGGTTAACCTAAAACCCGGCCGCAATAGCTTTGCTGCGCAGTTGACCGAGTTTCACCCGACGCGCGAATACACGCTAGACGAAATCTGCACGGCGTTAAACGTCACGCCGGTGCCGGTCGAGTCGATCGGCGTTAACCCGATCAAACTGGCGGATGACGGTGGCGACGACGTCTTCGGCTGGCTGGGCGAGCATGGTCTGGTGCTGACCAAACCCAACCGCGAGGGCTGGGCCGGCGTCGTTTGCCCGAACAAGGACCAGCACACGGACGGCAACCCGGAAGGGCGCTACAACCCGTCCTCGCGGGCGTATTGCTGCCTGCATTCGCACTGCATCGACTTGAGTTCAACCGACTTTCTCGCCTGGGTAACTGCGAACGGTGGACCGAAACGCGAGCCCGGCCTGCGCGAGGAACTGATCGTCGGCACAATGAACATGGCGCTGGCCAAACTCGAACCGACGGATGAGTTCCCGGACGTGGCGTCCGACGTAATCGAAGACGTCGAGCGCCGGCAGTCGGCCCGTGTCGAGCGCGAGGGTTGGTATACGCGGTATGCCTACGTTATCGAAGACGAGGCGTACTTCGACTTAGTTAACCGACGGGAAAAGACGCGCAGCGCGTTCAATGCGGTTTACCGGCATATCAACTGCACGTCGATTCACAACGGCCGCAAAATTGAAGCGTCCGTCTGTTTCGACGAGAACCGGGACGCGAAGGGCGCAATGGCCTTGACCGGCATCACCTACGCGGCCGGCGATGGCGTGGTAGTGCGCCGTGATGGCGTCGAGTACGGCAACCGCTGGCGCGACGCGCGGCCGGTACCGGTGCCCGGCGACGCGTCCCCGTGGCTTGAGCATGTTGAGCGCATGGTGCCGAACTCGGACGAGCGCGAGCATTTGTTGAACGTCCTCGCTTACAAAATTCAAAACCCGAGCGTGAAAATCAATCACGCCGTCCTGGTCGGCGGCTTACCCGGAAGCGGTAAAGACACCATGATGGCGCCGTTTTTCTGGGCCATTGGCGGCGACACTAAGCAGAATTGCAGCTTGGTGCGCAACGAGGAACTCACGTCCCAGTGGGGTTACGCGCTCGAGTGCGAAGTAATGGAAATCGCCGAGCTGCGCCAGAGTGAAGCGCGTGACCGGCGCGCACTCGAGAATAGTCTAAAACCGATCATTGCAGCGCCGCCGGACTTTTTACAGATTAACCGCAAGGGCTTACACCCTTACATGGCCCCGAACCGCGTCCTCGTGGTGGCATTCTCAAACGAGAGGGCCGCGATTTCAATCCCGACTAACGATCGGCGGTGGTTTTGCCTATGGTCCGACGCCGGCCGCTTACCAGAGGCTGACGCGCGGCGCTTGTGGGCTTGGTATAAACACAAAGGCGGTTTCGCGGCGGTTGCGTCCTATCTACACGGCCGTGACGTTTCAGCGTTTAACCCAGGCGCCGCGCCGCCGATGACCGAAGCGAAGGCGATTATGATCGACCACGGCCGCAGCACGGCCGAGTCGTACTTGGTCGAACTCATTACCGGCCGTGTGGGTGAATTTGCGGCCGGTGTCGTCGCGTCTCCGTTTTTCTCACTTTGTGACCGGCTAGCAGGGTCTGCGCCGGCCGGCGTGAAAATTCCACCGGTTGCGCTTTTGCACGCGTTAACCGAGGCCGGCTGGGTGGACTTGGGGCGCGTAGGTACACGCGAACATCAAACTAAAAAACAGCTCTTTTGCGCCCCGGATATGGTTGATCAACCTAAGGCGGAACTCCGGCGCATGGTAGAGCAAACCCCGGCACCGGCCGCGGTTCGCTTGGTGAAATAAAAAACCCCGATACTGAACCTGAAAACAGTATCGGGGCAAAAGGCTGCGCCGCACGGCGCCGCCGAGGGGAAAACCAGCCGGCTACAATCTTCGCAGAATTATCAGCACGGCGGCGAAAAGTTTAATCAAAATCATAGCGGCCGCCTTCTGAATCGTTGCATTCTTGGTCCAGTACTTCGGCCGCTTCGCGCTCCAGGCGCTTGATTACGCGCGAATCTAAGATATCGGCGATATCGCAGGGTGAGCCGGCCGGCCGCGCGTGTATTAGCCAAGCGGTGGCCGGTAGACCTACGGAACGATCGGCCGGCTCGAAATCGTACCAGCACGTTAACTCGATATCGGCTATCGATTGTTCGACGCGCTCCAAATAGTGGGCATAGGGCCGCCGAGCGCCGGCGACAGCGGCCGCGTCTTTTCTCGCTTCATTCATTGTCGGACCCTTTCATGATTTGATGCGTATCAATTACCGCTTTAATCAGCGTAAAAACATTGTCGGAATTACCGTTGGCCAATACACCGGCGGCCATAATCAACGCGGCGGCGGTATCTGATTCGCTTAGGTTTAACGTATGCTCGGCATAATCGAGCAAAGCCTGAACCGCTTCGGGTCTGTTATTCATCATTGAAAACCTCGCATAGTGGAATTGTGGAGTCGTACTGAGCGGCCGTTTCGGTACTGGCACCAGCGTATTGAACCGCCTGCAAATTGTTCAGGCTATCGAACCGCTTTATATACTCGGCCGTCGATACGGCCGGCGTATACGTCGGAAATTTGCGTATATCTTTTGGCTTTTTCGGCCGATAGGGTTTGCGCGCAAGCTTGGCTAATTCAATCGGATCCCGATCAAATTTCACTTTATAGGTTGTTCCGTCGACAATTATCGTTTGCATAGTGTTAACCCTCTTCTACTAGTTCGCCGCCGTCAGTTTCCAATGCGACAAGGTTATTATCTTGGCCGAAGTGATAGTTTGCTTCAGCATGTAATTCATCAAAAGCGGCTTGTTCACTTTCACCGCGCACCCATACTGTGCATTCAAAGCGATATAGATTCATTTTAATAACCCTCCAATAATATTTTCTTAAGATACGGTATTGCATAGCCCGTTAAATTCGACAGCTCGCGCAGCGTCAAATTCGGGTTTTGATCATAGATTCGCTTGATATCTTCATCCGTTAGTCCGTTAATCGCGCGCTTTAATGTATAAGCCATTGTTTACCCTCCGTTAGTTTAGATTGTGCAGCAACCGCAACAAGGCGCATCAATGCAGCGGCCGCGCGCGTTGCGGTAATAATCGCGCGGCCCATGCTCGCCGATCAGCGTCACGGTATCGATTCGGGCCGCTCGGCGCTGTAATAGGACCGTGCGGCCGCGTTTCCATTGGATGATGTCGCCTGGCAATATGCGCGCGCCAGTGGCCGCGCAAAAGCCGTCGTATTTAGCTGTTATTGTTTTCATATCAGGCCGCCTTTTCCATGAAAAATACTTTTTCCGCTTTTTTGGCGCCGGATCCGTGGGCCAAAAATCCGACGATCGTCGGCCGGTCGGCCCGTGCGCACAATTGACAATCGGCGCATGAAACGTCGTCACGCAGCTGCGCGGGACAAGTGACGACCAGGCGGCCGGCCGGCGTGCGGTTTTTAGCGCCGGCGTCGATCGGTAGAATTGTGACGACGGGACCGGCGCCGGTATCAGCGAGCGCGTCGGCGTGCGTCAAATCATTGGCCGATAGGTTGATAGTAAAGCCGGCCGCATTGGCCGCTTTAATCTGCGCCAGGTTGTCGGCCGTCGCCGGCTTGTGAGTGTAAGTAAAGCCACGGCGGCCGGCGTTGGCGTTGACTAGCATTTCGAGCGCGGCCGGATTAATGGAGTTATCCAGGCCTGGTAAATCACCGGCCTGATTGTGGCGCCACAATTGGCCGACCGGTAGCGCGGCTATAGCGTCGCAGAAGCTTTGCCAATCCAGGCCGCGCTCGCCGGCCGTGACAGCGCGCCAATGGAGCGCAAGCGGGCCGCCGTCGGCGTAACAACCGCCGCTTTTGAGCGGGCACGCGCTCGGGCACGATAGGGCCGACGTCGTCGACACCGGTATCGGGCCGGTTTTTACGTTATTTGATTTCAGAGTTAAATGTACGGTTTTCATGGTCGGATCCCTTATTACAGGTTTTTAGAATGACATCAAAACGAAAAGAAATGCCCATAAATACAGAAAAACGAGCGTGCCTAATAGAATCTCGAGAATAGTTTGTTTCATTGTTTTCCCCTTAGATGAATGACAGGCCCGACACGCGGTAGCACGCGCCGGATTCGGTTTCGACGTCGATAGTGCCGAATTTGTGTACGGCCAATACAGTGACAGTCTGCAGGCGGCCGTAAACGTGAATTTTGATTTTTTGGCCAACGGTAGGTTTAATCATTTTTTGCCCCTAATGATGGCCGGCTTTCGCCGGCCGGTTTGGTTTAATAGTTCCAGGCTTTGGCGCCGTGTTCTTTGGCGATTCGTTTCGCTTCAGATTTCGACGTGACGTTATATTCGGCAATAACGAATTCAGCGCGAATCATTGGACAAGTCGACAGAATCAAATTCCAGGTTTTGTTGCATGCTTTGTAGATGTGTGCGTATGTTTGCGTTGTCATTTGATAACCCCTCGTTTATTTAGTGTAAAAGATTGTGTTACATGCGCAGGATAGCATAAAAATTTAGACTGTCAAGGAATATTTTACAGTTTTTTGAATAGCCCTAGAAAGTCTAAGGGTTTGCGGGCAATGCGGGCAATGATGCGGGTAATGGTTTTGGGACAAATTGCCCGCACCAAATGCCGCGCCGGCTCTACGTTTTCATGCGTTGCGGGCAATGAGGGCAATCAGTTTTCAGATGTCAGTGAAAATATATAAAATAGGGCTAGATTGTGAAATTTTGCACGGCCGCGCATTTAACACTTGGAGCGGTAGCGATTAAAAAGGCATTGCCCGCATTGCCCTCATTGCCCTCATAGCATATTGATAACATGCCTAAACCGCCGACATTGACGCCCAAAAGATTCGATAGAAAATTGACGCAAGAGCAACTAAATATTTTAGCGGCCGCCGGCGCCGGAAATATTACTGAGGGAATTAATGTAGTGCTAAATTGCTATCAATTGCTTTACAATTCCGGCGTCAAAGATGATGACAAGTTAGCAATATTACTTTCGAATATACGGAAATCCGATAACTAAGGGTTTTTGATATATAAGCCCGCGGCCGTACAGGTACCTGCGAAATGGTGCCCCACGCATGCACCCGTTACCAAAATGCTATCAACCCCTGGCAATCGCGCATCATGTCCGCATAACGAGCATTATGTAAAATGCATATTGCCGCGTGCAATCCGCCGTAAGTAAGTACTCACTAACCTGGCAGACACTAGGCGCCGTTAGCTTTTAGCGATAGTAAGTACTCACTAACCTTGATGGGGGGGAGGGGGTGCCCCACTGTTACAATATTCGCGGGTACCGCCTACCCACAAAAAAAAGCAAACCGGCTACAATGCTCGAAGCTTTCCAACTGGAGAAAAAGCGATGGCAACGGAATACAAAGCACCGCGCAAACTGCCGATGACTGAGAGTCAGAAGATCAAGGAGTTGCGCCGGATGATGATCGAGGGGCGCGGCAAGGCGGTCGTGCAAAAGATCATCGACATTGCGTTAGAGGACGGCCACCCAGGCCAGATGGCGGCGCTAAAGATGTGCGTCGACCGCACGCTCCCGGTCAGTATGTTTGAGAAGACCAACGGCCAGCGCAGCGCAGTCACCATCAACATTACAGGCATGGACGGCACGCCACTTCAGATCGGCGCGCCCAGCGCATCCGAGCCGCTGACGCTCGAGATGGAGACGCTCCAGCCCCAAGGAGACATCAATGGATAGTTATTTAGACAGCTTGGGGCTAACGCCGGCCGAGCTGAACAAGGTCATGTACCACCGCGCGAATATGGCCAGTCCCGGCCGCGACGCCGAGGGCAACCCGATCACCATCTACGCCACCGGCATTCAGATACCGTCGGGTAAGTACAAAGGGCAGTTCGTGTCAGTGCCGGGGTTCGTGGGCGGGCGCGTCGTCGAGGACGAAGGCGAGCTGTGGAAGACATGGAAGAAAGACATCAACGCCGGTAAGTGGCCGATCTACCCGACGAGCGACGCGTTGAACGCCCGAGATTCTTGGCTGCATCAGGTAATGGATCGGGACATGCAGATGCTGCGCGCGCAACAGGCGCCGGCGATGCCGCTCGAGCCGGCGTTCATGTACAAAGACCCGTTCGGGGCACCGGACTAATGGCTGACCTTAACTTTCAGCTCCTCCCATGGCAGCAGACGGTCTTCTCCGACTCGACGCGCTTCAAAGTCGTGGCGGCCGGGCGCCGGTGCGGGAAATCCCGACTGGCGGCGACTACTTTGCTGATTGAGGGGCTGCGCTGCCCGCCCGGCTCGGCCGTGCTGTATGTGGCGCCCACCAACGGGCAGGCGCGGCAGATTATCTGGAACGTGTTGCTAGACTTAGGGCGAGACGTGATCGCCGGCAGTCACATCAACAACCAGGACATCACGCTGATTAATGGGGCGACGATCTATGTCAGGGGCGCCGACCGGCCGGACACGCTGCGGGGGGTTAGCTTGACCTACGCCGTGCTGGACGAGGTGGCCGACATCAAGCCCGAAGCGTGGGAGCAGGTCATCCGGGCGAGCTTAAGTGACAAGAAGGGGCGGGGGCTCTTCATCGGCACGCCCAAGGGGCGGAACTGGTTCCACGACTTGTACAAGTTGGGGCAGACGCAAGACGACAGCGACTGGAAGAGCTGGCACTTCACCACCAAGGACAACCCGCTGATTGACCCGACTGAGATTGAGTCGGCGAAGAAGACCCTGTCGACGTTTGCATTTAAGCAAGAATACATGGCGAGCTTTGACAACGCCGGGTCGGACGTGTTCAAGGAAGATTGGATCAAGTACAGCGACGAGCCGCAGTACGGCAGTTACTACGTGGCGGTCGATCTGGCGGGGTTTGAAGAAGTGGCCAAGCAGGCGGCGAATTCTAAGAAGCGCCTGGACGAGTCGGCGATTGCGATTGTGAAGGTGACCGAGGACGGCACGTGGTGGGTAAAGGACATCTGGCACGGGCGGTGGGACATCCGGGAGACGGCGGCGAAGATTCTGATGGCCATGCGCGACTACCGGCCACTCAGCGTGGGGATCGAGCGGGGGGCGCTAAAGAACGCGGTTTTGCCGTATTTGAGTGACTTAATGCGTAAGAATAATGTATATTCGCACATAGTTGACCTGACGCACGGCAACCGAAAAAAGGCCGACCGGATAATCTGGGGACTCCAAGGTCGCTTCGAGCATGGACGCATCGTGCTAAACGAAGACGGCGATTGGGAAACATTCCTCGACCAACTGCTGTTGTTTCCTGCGCAGGGCGTGCATGATGACCTGCCCGATGCATTGTCCTACATAGACCAGTTGGCCGTAACCTCTTACTTTGCGGACGACGCGGATGATGATTGGGAACCAATCGACGTGATCGCTGGAGTGTGAGATGGACCAAAACGACTTTGATCAGCCAGACGAGGCCGATAAAGAGTTAGTTTCTTTCGTGACTGATCATTGTGATCGGTGGCGTACCTACCGAGACATCAATTTCCTGCCGAGCTGGGAAGAATACGAACGTATCTTCCGTGGCGAATGGGCAGTCGAAGACAAGACCCGCGATTCTGAACGCTCCCGCCTGGTCACGCCGATGACGCAGCAGGCGGTAGAAACTCGCCACGCCGAGATCATGGAGGCGATTTTTGGCTCGGGCGAGTACTTCGACATCGAAGACGACTTGAAGGACATCGACGGCAGCCCACTGGACGTGGAGATGCTAAAGCGCCAGTTGATGGAAGACTTCAAGAAGGACAAGATTAGAAAATCTATCGATCACATCGAGTTGTTAGCCGAAATCTATGGCACTGGTGTTGGTGAAATCGTGGTCAGCATGGAGAAGGAATACATGCCGGCCACGCAACCGATCCCGGGGCAACCCGGACAGGCGGCCATTGGCGTGATTGAGAAGCCGCGGGTGTCGGTGAAGTTAGTGCCGGTGAACCCTAAGAACTTCTTATTTGACCCGAACGGCACGTCGGTCGACGACTGCATGGGTGTGGCGATTGAGAAGTACGTATCGATCCACAAGGTGGTGCGCAACATCGAGCGCGGCATCTATCGCAAAGTCAACATCACACCGACGTATGAAGATACTGATCTCGAGCCCACGCAAGAGGTCAGCGCCTACGAGGATGAGAAGGTCAAGCTTCTGACCTACTACGGTCTGGTGCCTAAAGAGTACATCGCCAAGTTGAACGAAAGCGACGAGGAGATGGTCGATCTGTTCCCGGAGGATTCAGCAGCCGAGGACTACAGCGACATGGTCGAAGCGATCGTTGTGATCGCCAACGACGGGATGCTCTTGAAGGCCGAAGAGAACCCGTACATGATGAAGGATCGTCCGGTGCTGTCGTACCAGGACGATACGGTGCCCAACCGTCTGCTAGGACGGGGGACGGTTGAGAAAGCGTACAACATGCAGAAGGCGATTGACGCAGAAGTGCGCTCGCATCTGGATGGACTGGCGCTGACATCGGCACCGATGATGGCGATGGATGCAACGCGTCTGCCGCGTGGCGCGAAGTTTGAAGTGCGTCCGGGCAAGGCGATTCTAACCAACGGCAACCCGAACGAGATTCTGTTCCCGTTTAAGTTTGGTCAGACGTCGAACGACAACTTGGCCACCGCCCAGCGGTTTGAGACGATGCTGTTGCAGGCAACGGGCACGCTGGACTCACAGGGCATGGTCAGTCAAGTCTCGCGTGATGGTGGCAACGCCGGCATGTCGATGGCGGTCGCTTCGATCATCAAGAAGTACAAGCGCACGTTGGTGAACTTCCAAGAAGACTTCTTGATGCCGTTCATCAAGAAGTCGGCGTTTAGGTACATGCAGTTCGACCCCGAGCGGTATCCGTCGGTGGATATGAACTTCATCCCGACTGCGACACTGGGCATCATTGCACGTGAGTACGAGCAGGCGCAGTTCATTGCGCTGTTGCAAACCTTGGGGCCAGACACACCGGTGCTGCCGTTGATCCTGAAGGGCATTGTGGCCAACAGTTCGCTGTCTAACCGCATGGAGTTGATGGAGTCACTGACGCAAATGGCGCAGCCGAATCCAGAACAGCAGCAGATGGCGCAGATGCAGCAGCAGTTGGCGATGGAAGCGGCGCAGGCGCAGATCGCGGTCAGTCAGACGCAAGCCGAGCAGAACCGTGCAGAGGCTACGAAGACGCTGATCGAGGCGCGGTTGAAGCCCGTCGAGACGGAAGCGAAGATCATGGCGGCCAATACGCAGAATTTGCCGAACAATGATGAGCTGGCGTCCAAAGAGTTCGACAAGCGGGTCAAGATCGCTGAATTGATGCTGAAAGAAGCCGACATCAAGAACAAATCGAAGATTGTTGAGCTTCAAATGGAAACGAAACGAGAGAATCTGAGCAAGATTGAGGATGATTTTCTTGAGTCGTTGGCAGGAGAGCTGAAATGAGCCTACTCCCGAACCTAAATGAGATGACCGACGAGGAAAAACTCGCCGCGTTAGCCTCCATTCAGCAGTCTATCCGTGAGAGTAAAGACCTTCAGAAGCAGAAGATCGCTAAAAACGTCGATTTGGTCGTTCAAGCGCTCAAAAAAGTCGAGTCTGACATCCGTGGCCGGTTCGATAACGTCGGCGCGAAGCTAGAACAGCGCATTGCCAACATTAAAGACGGTCAAGACGGTATTGATGGCCGTGATGGTAAGGATGGTGAGCCAGGTAAGCCGGGTAAAGACGGTAAAGATGGCCGCCCTGGTCGTGATGGCAAAGACGGCGTCAACGGCGTTGATGGTCAAGACGGCGTATCTGTCACAAACGTATTTTTAGACTTCGACAACAGCTTAGTTATCGAGTTGTCGAACGGTCGTCAGATCAACGCCGGCGAAGTGTTGCCGCCAGATATCGCTGATCGCTTAAAGATCATCATCAATCAAGGCGCGTCAGGCGGCGGTGGTGGTGGTGCAAGTCTGCCGGATCAGTCGGGCAACGCAGGTAAGTTCTTAACGACCGATGGCTCTAACGCATCGTGGGGTACGCCGTCAGGGTCAGGCGATGTTGTTGGGCCTTCGTCTGCGACTGACAATGCGATTGCTCGGTTTGATACGACAACCGGCAAGCTGATTCAGAATTCGGTCGTGACTGTTAGTGATACCGGCGCTATTTCTGGCGTGACAGCGTTTGGCACGCCCGACTACATTGATTTTGATACAACACCAACCGTTACTAATGCGGTCGGCCGTCTGTATTGGAATAGCGATCAAAACACATTAGCTGTCGGTCTAACGTCAGCCATAACGGCTAATGTTGGCCAGACGTTGTATGCCAGAGCGACGAATGCGGAAGCAACGACGATTACCAAAGGTCAAGCGGTGTATATGTTCTCCGCAACTGGCGACCGCGTGTCGGTTAAGTTGGCCAACAACACAGGCGACGCTACATCAGCTAAAACCTTTGGCCTAGCGGCTGAAAACATCACCGCTGGCGGCACAGGTATGGTTATCTGCCAAGGTGTATTGGACGGCTTGAATCTTGGTTCGTACACAGCGGGCGACTCTGTATATCTTGGCGCAACAGCAGGCGCTTTGACCGCGACAAAGCCATACGCACCCAATCATTTGGTGTATATCGGAACGGTTGAACGTGCTAACAACGGCAATGGTCAGATTTATGTGCGCGTTCAAAACGGTTACGAGCTTGACGAGTTGCACAACGTCTCAGCGCAGAATCCATCAAACGGTCAGGTGTTGATCTATAACGAGTCGACCAGTCTGTGGACGAAGAACACGATAACCGCAGGCACCGGAATTTCCGTGACCAACGGCGCCGGCTCGATTACGATTGCATCAACAGGCGGCGGATCGGGTGATGGCGGCGCTTACGCTTGGTTTTTATCTTAAGAGGTAGACATGAAAACTTTAGTTCTTGACGGCACCGCCATCAGCATTCAGGTGGCAATGTCCACCTCGGCGGCCACAACGAACCCGACGTTTGTATCGACTTACGCGGATAACGCGGGGTCGGGCATTACGGAAGGCGCAACAGACGGCGCGTTGAACGGCTCGACCGATGTGACGGTCGTACCTGCGCCGACAGGATCGAACCGCCGTGTCGTGAAAGACATCACGATCTATAACGGCGACACTGCTGCGGTGACGATTTTTGTTAAGTACGACAACAATGCGACACAACGCACGATCGCTAAAGTAACACTGGCGGTTGGAGATACCTGGACGACAGACGGTACATTTGACACCAACGGCAACTTAAAACAGTCGCTGGGTACTATTAACTTAGCGTCTCAAGTGACAGGTACGCTGCCTGTTGGCAATGGTGGTACAGGTGCTACGACATTAACTGGCGTTTTAAAAGGTAACGGCAGTTCAGCCTTCAGTGCGGCAACGGCAGGTACGGACTATCTCGCACCACCATCAGGTACAGCGATTCTGAAAGCCAACTCTGGCGGCGCGCTGGCGAATGCTGTTGCAGACACTGATTATCTAACACCGCCATCGGGCACAGCGATTCTGAAGGCCAACTCTGGTGGCGCGTTGGCTAACGCATCGGCGGGTACTGACTATGTGGCGCCAGGTACAGCGACTACATTTACGGCAGACCAGACGTTCAACTCGACAAGGTTGAAACTCGCTGGCTCAACGTCGGGCTCGGCCACGTTAAACGCGCCTGCTACCGCTGGAACGAATACTTATACGCTGCCGCCTGACGCTGCAACGCTTGGGTATAGGAATGTGCCTCAGTCTGGCTCAGACAAAACTAGCTCATACACATTGGCACTTACCGACATCGGTGAGTTTGTGGGTGTCGGCACTAGCGGATCAATCACGATCCCGAACTCGACATTCGCTGCTGGTGACGTTATCTCTCTCTTTAATAACACGACCGGCAACATCACGATTACCTGCTCGATTACGACGGCTTATATCGCTGGAACGAATACGGACAAGGATACGATGACGTTAGCGACTAGAGGTGTAGCAACGATCCTATTCATTAGCGGTACGGTTTGTGTAGTGACAGGGAATGTGTCATGAGTGGGATCATGAATATGCTGTTGGGGGCTAGAACCGCAATAGCTGCTGCTGTTGACGAGTTCTTTAACCGTGTCACGTTATTGCTACCCGGAGATGGTACGAACGGCGCACAGAACAACACGTTCCTAGACTCGTCTACCAACAACTTCACGATTACTCGTAACGGCAACACTACGCAGGGTACTTTCTCGCCGTTTAGTCAGACGGGGTGGAGTAATTACTTTGGTG
>Ga0315901_10003688_pt1 | contig 19693 bp, 27 predicted proteins | sample LakEriMetagenome_10_FD_203761 | JGI IMG/M metagenome (GOLD analysis project Ga0315901, IMG submission 203761) | Freshwater fungal communities from buoy surface, Lake Erie, Ohio, United States - Buoy 2 MA116 | ecosystem: Environmental > Aquatic > Freshwater > Lake | place: USA: Lake Erie, Ohio... | reverse complement strand
TCGGTCGACATCGATGGCTGAAACAATCCCAGTCTTTGGATCAGGATTGTGCTGACTAGGACGCGTTGAATGACGCTGATCGCCGAGCCAGCCATCGGAACGCCGATCACGATCTGGGAAGGTGTCATCGAATTGCTCGCGTAACTGTTGCCCAGCCTTGCATAAGACGGGTTTCATCCCAGCAGTAGTGCCGCTTCATCGGCTGTGATGCCTAGACGCTCAAGTAGTGCAGCCTTAGCTGTAGCCTTTTCTACGCTAGCTTCTAATTCTAAACGACTTTTTTCAACATCTTTCAAATGTTGCTCAAATTCAAGATCAGTCATTTCACGAACTTCATCGCCTATTTGGATCAATGGTTTTGTCATAGTCATTTCCTTAGCTATTAGAGTATCCGTAGACTTTGTAATTACCTGTAACTGTTCCATTTACTGATGAGTAAGAAAGAGAATCGTAAGATGTTGTGACTGTCATATCAGCATTTACGTCTGCTCCAATAGCTAGAGAGCCTTGATTTCCATGTGTTTTAGCTGCTAATTGTGTTGAAACTGTGTTGAAAGGATTCAAAATATCTACGACCATGTAACCTTTTGTGCCTTCATAGGCTGTTCCACAATAAAAAGCATCTTCTAAGCCGCCTTGACCGGCCACAAAAGTTGTATAATAAACTACTCTAGCGTTGTAATAATTAGAACTTGAGTTGTCTGTCCCTGAGGCACGCATTCTGATTCTAAAATTTAAAGTTGTGCCTGTCATGCTGGTGCTATTAATTGCAATAATCATTTTGTAATTATCGTAAGTCGAGCTAAAAGTGCTGTTCGGTAAGCTAAAACCTGAAACTCCAGAGAAAGTAGTCCCTGTGATATAAGTCAATCCTGAAGTGGATGTCGCAGGTGTAGCCCATTTAAGACCCGTTGCCGTCGATGAATCCGCTGTTAATACTTGGTTATTTGAACCAACCGCTAGACGATCATCTGTCGTTGAATAAGTATAAAGATCGCCTTTAGTCGTAAGAGGGCTAGAGCCACCGACTGCCACCCATGCAGAGCCCGAATAGTACTGAGTCGCATTCGTATCTTTGAGATAAGAGATCATGCCTTCCTGAGGTGAGGTGATGGCCGTGGTGCGAGCTGCAGCGCTAGCAAAAACCATGACCACCTGAGAGGCTAAATAGCCATTCGCATCGGCGGCCGTCAGCACGTCCCCTGTCGTAAATTCCTTAAAGCCTAGACCTGCTGCCATTGTTTTTCTCCTAGTATCCCAATATGGATTGTCCGATTATACCGTAAGTCGATGATCCCACGATGAACCCTTCGACTATAGGCTCAAGTGTTGTTACTGTGCATTTCATTGAATTTGGGGTGATGTCCCATGCCAATCCCTGCACCTGTAAAGTCTTGACGATTGTCGAGCCATCAGGCTGGACGTTCGTGATCTTAACATTGTCAAAGTAATCAAGGCCAATCATTGTGTCTGTAGGGACTGCCGTGTCCAATAGATCGACTGTCATGGCATCAATGCGGATCGTTGTCTCGGCCCTCGTTGCAACATATATCTTGGCGATGTCTAAGACTTGAGCATCTGTCTCTGGAATCATCTCAGTCAGAGTAGTGCCATGAGGAAAGTACTTAGCTGAGGAATCAACATTGACAGCAGTCTGTGCTGTCCCACCGATGCGAGTCATGCTGGCTTGATTGATGATGAGCTTGTCATCGAAGGCATATTGGAGATTGGAATATGGAATACCAGTAGTCTGATTGAACTCAATCGGTGCTGGCGCTAAAGATGAAACCACATCGGCGCGATCCTTAAATTCTGCAATGCCTTCGGAGTCTATAAAAAAGGCGCCCTGCTCGGCAAACTCCGCCGCCTTAAGTGCTTGCAAAGATGTGCGGGCTGTGCCGGGATCGACTTGAACTGTTGTCGAGCCTGTGTCGATCACTCGCATCGATAGCGGATAATCTACTTGATCTAGAATCTTTGTGATGCGTGTGCCAGTAGTTTGGCCAGCTGTGGCGCCCGTCACACTTGCTATGTTAGCCATCTGAAAGAGTCTAAACGCGTCATAGCAATGAATGTCCACATATCCTAATTCTTGGCCTGTCGGATAGGTGTATTTGTACGAATCGACATAACCCGAAAATAAAAAGTGTTGAGCTGTTGAAGTAGTTGCCGAAACACGAATCTTGCGCAATGGAGTCAAATAGCCAAAATAGGGCGAAGCTACATTTTGAGGGTTAAATGCGCCATCTTGATCAATGACTCTAACTGTGCAAGTGCCTGCCTCATAGGTATCGCGCATGACGTTACGGCCTCGGGCGATTTTGATGGATCGAGTCACATCGCTGAGATCGACTGTAGGCGTGTTTACAGGGGAATCGCCGAATCTGCTCGTGCCGATAACGCCGAAGGTGGGATCGCCAATAACAAACCCTAGACCAAATGTAGCGCCTTGACTAAAATCGAAGGAAACAGAGATCGTGGCAGGTAGGGTCATTTGACTGACGGAGCTCCACGGCCGTTATATCGGCTCACGTCGCTGAATGTACCTGACAGAGATTGATTTTGTTGAACACTTGTGACTGCGCCAGTTATTTCTGTGTCGCCCAAATAGACCGCAACATTGATGACCTTAGCTTCTGCGGTTTGGTTTGCATTAACGGCGGCTGCCAATTCCATTTGAGCATCTGTCATGCTAGATGTGATCGGAATGGGTGCCGTCTGTAATTGTGCTACAGATACGCCAAGCGATGATGCTGTGTAGTTAAGCAAGTCCTGAGGTAGCGTCCAGTTACGATAGGGGTTTGGAGCTTCGGGAGTTGTTAGCAACAAGTTACGCAAATAATTTTGACGCTTAATTGCATCTTCTAGTTGATCCGATAATTGAGTGGCTAGGTTTGCGTTATCTGCCAAGATCGCTTTTTGCAATAGCAAAGATAGGCGATCTGTCTCGCTAATCTGACCTTTAAGGGCTGCCTCAATACCGATGGCCTCTAGGTTAAGAGTCTTTGATGCCTTAGTTAGTGCATTCTGTTTCTTCTGTGTATCCAAAGTTTTCTTCTGCAATGCTGCTAATTCTTTAGCGCGCTTGACGGCAGCGGCTTCTGCCCTCTTTCGAGCTGCATCATTGGGATCTACATAACCCGGCCCAAGGGCTGATGATGGATAACCTTCCGTACCCGCAGCGCCTTTTGATTTTTTTCCGAGAGCAGAAAGAGCATCTAAAAGTTTTAGTGCCTCACCAGCCTGAGGAAACAGAGTAGCCAAAATGCCTCTTGCGCCGCCGATCTTTCCTAGAAGATCAGCACCCGGCAAAGATTTTAACTTATCTCCTAAAACGGCTATACCATAAATGGCATCTCCAACGTAAGTAGCAAGCTCGCCCATAGAATCGGCTAGTGGTTGAATGGAGTTACCTTCACCAGCTAACAATGACAAGCTATCCATAAGGCTCTTGCCTATGGTTTCGCTTGCTTCATTGGCGGCATTAGACAAAATGCCCATCTTGCCAGCGTAAGTAGTTAGATACTGAGCATTGGCACCTGAAAATTGTTTAGCGAGTTTTTCTTGAACGTCTGCAAAACTCATTGTTTTAAGCTCTGCTTGAGTAAGTCCTAGTGAGTATTTACGAAGGCCGCGAGTCTGACCGACGTAAGCCATCGATAAATCATTTACAACTGTTTCAAAATCGACACCGCTACCGGCGCTTATGTCTAAGGCTTGAGTGAGTAGCTCGGTTGATTTAGCTAATGAACCCGTAGTGGTCAAAAGTTTCTGCATTGATGGACGAAGCTGATCGTCGGCGACCCCCGAGGTGCGAGCTAACTGACTTATAAATTCTTCAATGCGTGGAGTTTCAAAAGCAAGACCAAGATTCTTGACGGCTATAGCTAAACGCGATGCGGCCTTTTCATCTTCGATAAATGCTTTGGCAGCATTCTTGGTAAACCTGAGAAGCTGAGTTGCTCCAAAGGTAACGGCTAGTTGAGCGCCTAATTTCTTAACGCCTTTTTGTAAAGTTGACGTGGCTGTATTGGCTTCCTTAAAAGCCTTCTTACCCTTAAACTCAGTGATAATCGGAATGCGTAATTCAGCCATCAGATGTTGCCTTTCGCGTTAAACTTGGCGGCTGCTTTTTCTAGCGCCTTAATCACTCCAACTTTGGCTTTGCCTTCATCTTCTTTGTAAGCCTTAAAGATAGATCGACCTTTCATCTGTCCTTGACCTGTAAGAGTGCCGGGAAGAACAGAAACAAACTTGTCATTGGATTTGCGGCCTGACCATTCATAAATAACTCCAGCTGCGGTTTTATTGTGAATTGATACTGCTTGCACCCATCCACGCCGATCAGGCTTAGTAGGTGTCAGTTTATAGCCTACGCCTCTGCGTGCCTCGGCTGCGTCATACATTGGAAACTTAGCAGTCTTGACTTCATGCTTGACAAACCCAGATGGCATAGCCGCATTGGATGGCATAAAGCCCCTAGCCTTCTTGACCAATGGCTTTAAGAATCCAACCATCTCGTCACGAGTTTCTTTATCTAGATCAGGCGAAAATTGCTTTAGAGCCTTACGAAGCGCGTTAGCGCCTTTTAGCTCTGTAGGCATCGCTCTGCTCCTTCGCTCGGTCTTTCAACGCCTTCAATAACATTTGAAGCATTGATGGATCTAAATCAATCAAATCTTGTGGAGCGATAGCCGTCTCAATGCTCAAGCGAGCAATGAGGTAGTGGATGCTATCGCGCCCTAGACCAAAGGGTCAGACTCTGCAACCTCGACACTCTTTAGAATATCGAGAAAGTCAGGACCAAATGGCTTGACTGTGACTCCACTAAGTCTAAGGCCTTCCCAAGCAAGCCAATAGACTGATGTTTGCATCTCATCATCTCGCATGGATTTATGAAATCCTTTTTTATGATGCAATTCATATGAGTATTCAAGCCGAGGCGTGATTTCTATATCATGCACCGTATTGTCTGTCATCGTTACTATTAACTTTGCCATGCTGTGCCCCTTTGTTTAGTTTCTTAGAATGTGCCTGTTGATGCAACTGCTACTGTACCACTTACGTTCCATGTTACAGATTGCATTCCGAGATCGCCGACTGCGCCGTTGATGTCTGTTGTGTTATTGACAAGGCATGTCATTGTGTAGAGAGGGTTTGTCGCTGATACAGCGGTTCCCTTTTCCTGTAGAAGAACGACTGTTACGTTTGTTCCCCATGCAGCTTGCAAGGTTGCAAGTACGTTGGCAGATGCCGTGTCGTTCATAAAGTCGATGGTTACGCTTGAAGCCTCTAGGCCCTTAACGTACTTCTGACCTGAGTCACCCATGGCCGTGACAGTTAATTCTTCAAAGCTACGGTTCAAAGTAATTGATTGGACGTGATCACTCAGATCGACAGAATTAACCTTCACGCCGACCTTGTTATTTAAGAATACAGCCATTTAGGTTATTCCTCGTCTTTCTTAGTAGATGGTTTTGGTGTTGATGGTGCTACCTGCCCGATCTTGATCAGGAAGGCCTCTTGCTCTTTTTCCCACTCGGACATTTTAGCTCCAACTCGTTAGGACTGAGATATTGATGTTACATGTAAGTAGATCACCTGAGACGGCGCTGAGGACAGCCGGAGCCGATACCTCTGTGACGTTGTAGGTGTATGAGGATGCAGCGAGTAGATTGAACACTCGGACTACATTGTCCTCAATTCCGTTTAGGTTGCCCTCGTTATCGAGCAACGGCACCATGACTGAGATTGTGAAGTTAGCCATTGGCGAGATAGAAGCGTGCCATCCGTTAGACGGCGAAATGTAAGGATCGCTAGGAGCGACGATAACGCTGTTAGCAATAGGGGTCGCAGGTGGAAAGCTAAAGACTGACCATTTACTGTTGTCAATTAAAGCTGTTGCTATACCTGCTCGGAGTGTTGATATGGCGGCCATTAGCCCACCATCGATCTCGGATCAAGATAAGGCGCAAGCAATCCACGAACGCGTGCTAGGAGTGTGTTGCCCATTCTGTAAGGTGAAGGCTGATATCCGTCGATGGTTACGCCTCCGCTTGATGGTGCTTGACGGCTTTGCCAAATGTCAATGGCAATCATGAGCGACGCTTCTTGGATCGCTGGAATCGTTGTGTAATCTGTATAAGTCTCAGCTGCTGCAATACCGAAAGGCTCGACTGTGTGACGTGGGTTGTCGCTAGTGTGAGTCGTAGTTATATTAAATGATCGAGCATCAACGCCTGTGATTGTCTTTGTGCCATTGTACTTTGTGCCAGCACCGGAGATCACTACTGATTGGCCAACGTAAAATACTTCGCGAATGTTTTGATCAAAATAAAGTGTGCCTGTTGTGCCCGTGTTGCCGTGAGCAATTATGTATTGCTGGTTCTTCCATAGAAAGGGCAAGAGTACGTTGTCCGCTGCGTCGCAGACAGACTGCAAGACTGCATCAGTATAGAGAGTGCCAACGCCTAAGGCGGTGCGAAGCTCTGCAACTGTTGTCAATGCCATGCTCTGATCCTTTCTAAAGACTCGAGGGGTAGAAGGGCACTACCCCTCGAGCGACTTAGGTGGCTGTTAGGCCTTGTTGTTCTTGAATGCGCCTGCGCCGACCTTGGTCGCGATTGCGCCGTAGCCGTAGTAGCCGATTGTTACCTGACCTGCGGCTGTTGATTCTGCGCGTAGTCGGTATGTTGGTGACTCGTACCATGTGTACGCATCTGGATTGATGATAAGGATAGTTCCATCTCCATCGCCACCATTTTCAGGGTCAACAAAAAGATTCAACCCCGCGACGTTACCTGTGAGTGATGTAGGTGTTACAACGCCGCCTGCGTTCTGTGGCTGTGATGCGTTGTAGATAGGACGTCCTGAATCGTTAAGTGTCATGATGTTAGACCATTGTCCGGTAGATACGACCATGTTACGAGCAAATGGATTTGGAAGTCCTGCTGTTGCTCCATAGACAGAAGCTGATCCGCGAGCAACAATACCGAGAAGCTCGGCTGCTGTTGGATATGTCGCAACTGTAGTTGCATCAAGTGTTGCACCTGAAATAAGTGCAGCGTTAACTGCTGCGTTAGTTGACTTGGCATAAGCTGCTGCCATGTTGCGGACAAGTTCATCGAAGAATGCTGGAGATGTACGATCTAGCAATTCTACTGAGAAAACCTGTTGTCCTGCGTACTTAGCAACGCTTACGCTTAGGAATGCAGAGTTCTGATCTGTGTTAGAAAATGCTGCGTCTTCAGCTGCAACTGCAACTGTAGGCATCGCTGTAATCTTTGGAATCTCGAAAGTCATACCTGCATCTGGAAGCACTCCACGAGAGATTGCATCGATTGATGGGCGGATTGTTGTTCCGAGAGGGTTGATAATCTCTGAAAGTTGACGTGTTGGTACTAGACCAGCGTTGTCAGTTGTGTTGTCTGCTGCTGCAATGTACTGACGAGCTGAGTCATCGCCAAGTGCTGCGCGAATTGACTGCTCTGCGTACTTTGCCGCTGTTACTTCGATTCTTGGCTTTGTGTAAGCCATTGCTGTTACAGCAGGGCGAGCAGCTTCAACTGCGGCAGCCTCAACTGTAGGTGTTGCTTCGACTGCTGGAGTGTTTTCCACTGTGGCTGTCTCGCTTTCTGTTGGTAGGGTTTCTTCTACGGCTTCATCTTCAGAAGCCGCAATATCAGTGACGGCTGCTGACTTAAATGCGGCGGCCTGCACTAAACTGACTTCGAGTAGGTCAGCACTCGATACATACAACACGCCATTTTTAGGCTTTGCTGCATTGACCATAACGCCGACTGAAAGACCAGTACGGAGTTCTTCGCTAGCCTCGATCAAAGCATCGGTGCCACGGGATGATTTAGAAATCTTGAAAGATGCAAAGATGCCATCTTCTGTTTCATTAAAGAATTGAGCGCGGCCGATTGGCTGCTTAGGATCATGCTCTAATAGGAGCTTCACTTTGCTTGAATCAGCTATGTTAATCGCGCCACGCTCAAAGACAACTGCGCCAGCTGAGGTGTTTCCGACCTCGCCATTAAAGGGAACGATCTTTCCTGAGATTGTGCGCTCTGACGCATCTGCTGTCAGTTCTGCTGAGAATGTGAGCATTTCTTTCATTGCATGCCTTCGCTTCCATTAGGTGTTAGGTCTGTCATCGCCATTGCCTGCTCTTGAGTAATTAACTGAAGATCGAGCATCTCGCGAATGATTGAAAGTTCTACAAGTGGATCAGTACGCAAGAAATTCTTATCAATATCAAACTTCACAATGTTGCCGCGAGCTGTAATGTCATCCATTGAAAGACGATCCTCTATCGCCGAAACGAACGGCTGCAGGGATAGAGTCAGAAACTGACGCCTCTCGTCTTGAACGTTGGCATAGGTCATTGTCGTATTTTGTGAAGCCGAAACATAGTACGGATCGATATTACACATGCGAGCGATCTCGGTTGCAAGATTCTGGATCGCTTCGTTGTACATCATGTCTTTAGGGCTGAATCCGACTGCCTCATATTGCAAAGTCGATGTGAGATAGGCTGTAGAACGATTAAGGCGAGCATTTTTCCATGCTGAAAGTAATCCCTGTACTTCGGCAGGTGGAAGGTCTGCACCTGAGTTACGAATGTAGCCTGTAGCCATTGGAGTCGCGGCTGCAACTACGCTGGCTTTCTGAATGTCCAAAGCGGCGCGAATTGTTGAGACGCCTGTGTTTAGAATGCCATCGCTTAGAGATTGAAATGTGATAAGTGAACCGAGGCCGTCCATTGGGACTGTAGTGCCATCGATTGCATATGATTTGACGAAAACATTATCACGATCAAGTGTCGCTGTGACTCGGCTGTTAGCGACCCACTCAAAGCGTGATGGGCGACCATCTTCTTGATAAGTCTCAACTACTTGCCAAAATGCTTGGCCGTAAAATAGAAGTGAATCAACGGTGTAAGCAATAGTGACAGAACGTGGCTGAGAATATGAAGGCTGATCAAGCCATAGTGGCTTGCCTAATTCTTCGCCTGTTGATTTCTTGTAAAGCTCAAGTGGGATCGTGCCAATCGTGCCAGCAAGTAGATTGCGACAACGCGCTAGGGCAGGTACGCCCATAGCTTCCGTGCGTCCAACGTAGGCAAATTGGAATGGCATCGCATAAGGTGAATACTCACCTAGAACCTGAGGTGCGTACTGAGCCTCGACATTTGCTTTCGGTGCTGCACCTGTAAGGCGCGAAAGGATACCCATAGAGGGCAATTATACACTATGCGGTGTAGATTGCTGCGATCTGTTGAGGTTTCATCAACATTGATACGACCATGGCAAGAGAGATTGGCGCTGATACATCGCCAGCACTCTTACGCTTAACGATACGCCATGACGAATCATTTACCTTAGCCGCGCAATTATTCATCTGTTGAATCAGTTCGGCTTGGCCGTTATGCACGACTCGGCCGTGGACTAGACCATCGAGAAGGTCAGAACAAGCCTGATAAAACTGCTGTCCTGAGACGTCGGTCGTAATCTGTCCTGCATTGGCAAGGCGCTCGCTGATTGATTGAGTGGTGTACTTATCAAAACAGATCATCTTTGGCCGGTACTGATCAGCCCAACCTTTGATGTCAGCTGCAATCTTTAGGTCATCGACTGAGACTTGGCTTTCCCACGTCTGCAAGATTCCCACTCCGATTCGTCCGTCGCCCATAATCTGACCAGCAACGAGGCTCGCATTGCGGCGAGATGGAGATACATCGAAGCCAAAAATTGTATAACCGCCAGCTGGAATCGAGAGCGTGGCATCGCTGGTCGCCTCAAGTACGCCATGAGGCCACGGACTTTGTAGAGAGTCAATCCATTGACATAGAAGCTCAGTTCTAGTGTCCTCAATCTTATTAGTTGCGACAGCTTCTTCAAGTGACTCCTCGGTTATCGTGTGTCCTAACGCTGGATTGGCAAATGCCCATCCATTGCGATCTGTGATCTTGCAATACTGTGGCGCTGAGTATTCATAGAATCCAAATGACTTAGGCGGTGCAGATAAGGCACGCTCTCTGAGATTGTTAAGTGTTTCTGAGAAGGCATCGCCAGCATTGCTAGTCAGAAATGTCTGAGAGTTAGGTCTAGCGCGAGTGGTAGGGATTGCAGCGGTGTAGCCATCCTTACTGATCTCTCGGACTTCATCAATCCATAGAAAGTCTGCGGTTCGTCCACGAGATGAATCTCGCGTGTCAGATACGAGGTCGAGCGTTGCACCATTGAGAAGCTCGATGCGCTCTCCGCCGTTGGCATATCGGATCGCCTTAGTGCCTGCCTTAAGTTGAGGTGCGTTCTCGATGATCCATGCAATCTCACGAAAGGTCATAAGCGCCGTCGCTCGGTTGGATGACATAATCAAATGCTTCATCTCGCCTCCGTAAAAGAGCCCCCAAATGACGCGCATACGACCTAAATGGGACTTGCCATTCTGTCGAGCTACCAACAACAGCGATGTCTTGCGGATGTAGTTGCCTTTAGCATCCACGCGCATCATGTCGTCTAAGACCCAGCGTTGCCACGGCATAAGCGGAGTCCCTAGATCATCTGCGAGCTTAGCAATCTCATCTGCCCTAGTTTTGCCCTTGAGAAGTGGACTGTGAAGCCTTGCTTTGATTGCCCCTCGCAGCGGCTGTTTGCGAGTCGCCATTAGTCAGGACTGTCTGTGACTGGTCGGGCGGTAAAGGGTGAGTCCGGCATCGACTTGGACTGCATCGGGTAGATATTGGAAGAAAAGACAGGGGGGGTGGCCTGTTGTGCTAAAAAAAGGCCCTCAGACCTGCTTCCCTTGCGTGAGTTACACCTTGCACAACATGACACGAGATTATCGTATGCAATAGGATCACCGCCTTTTATTATAGGAATGATGTGATCTACTGTTGTAGCTGGTTGTCCACAATAGAAGCATGACCATTGATCCCTCTGTAGCACCTCGAGCCTACGCTTCTTGTATGCCCTTGTACCACGAGGATCACCTCTCTTAGTACTCATTGCCATCCTTTAGTTTTAAGATGATGTAAGGCCTTGCAATAGTTAGGGTCTTCATACTCAGTCCATCCATACCTACGACCTACATAGTGATAGTACATCCAAAACTGAGTAATAGCGGTACTTCTCTTGAGGCTCTCAGTCTTCATCTGATACAGCCCATATACCTTCTTAGTACCGCTTAGGTTACCTACTGCCTTATAGTTCCATCTTGATTCTCTATAGACAATCTCATGATGACACTTCTCTTGCTTCTCTGTTAGTTGGTAATCAGCTAACTGTTTAGCGTACTTGATCTCTTTAGTGGCATCTATTGATCCCTGAGATACAGGAGCTATGCTCATGAATAGAGCTGTCCCAATAACGAAGGCGACCACTCGCGCTCTGCCCTTACGGGCGCGTGCTGAGCCCCTGGAGGGCTCTCGCCTGAGAGTACCATCTCTGTCAAATACCTTCATGTGTAGCATCTCCTACAATCTCACTATATGGAATGTGATCTTCATCACTATCTATTGTCTGTGCTATAGAAGCCTGAGCCTTTGAACGATACCCCTATCGAGCTGTAAACCTTATGCATAGGCGAGTGACAGAATGGACACTCAAGGTCATGAGGTTCTGTGATGCTTAGCCATTCTTCTATGCGTGCATTGCTTTCACACTTCTCATTGTCACACTCGAACTCATAAGTTGGCATCGGGATCACTCTCACATGTCCTGCAAGTCTCTGTGAACGCCCATGCGCCGCACATCTTGCATCTCATAGGCTCTAGTGTATCTCGATCACCCTTGAAATCCCCGTAACCTGAACTCAGCAATAGATCGACCAAATCACCAAGCCGCATAAAGGCCAAATAGTCTTGCGGACTACTTTCTCCCTGACCATTTAAGCGACACACCACGATGGGCAAGTCTTGGGACTTGCTAGCTCTTTTGGTGACTTGATCGATCCATGCCTTAGGCTGGAACGCCGATCTAGCCTTAACTTCCATGTCGAACGGGACATGTGTTATATCTTTTCCAGCCCCTCGACCGATATCCGCATGTGGCCACCACTCCGAAAGGTAACGTGCGACCACTCGCTCGGTTGAGAATCCTCTGTATTTACGGCTTTGTGAGGCCATTGACCGCGTGACATTTCTCGCAAGACCATGACTTATTCACTAGGTTCACTTTAATGTCTTTGTAAGGTATTGAATCATTACAGAGACAGCATCGAGTGGTAAATGTAAATTCTTCTAAGATCGCTATAACTTCCTTTGATCGGTGAATTTCGTCCTCTGTTGGGAATGACTCCCACTCACCATCTTGATTCTGAAACTGTAAGCGTCCCATTAGACTCTCGCCTTCTGTCGTTGCCATGCCCCGGTCTCTTTGTTGATTTCATACCAAATGACATCCTCACCTTTAGGGCATCGAGTCAGCTCGCCTGTAACCGCATTGCGACACTTGAAATGTCCCCATGGCTTACCTGCACTCGATTGACCAGTTTTCCAAATCATGTCGCCATGAGGACAACGTGGAATATCCTTCTCGGTCTGGCCTCCAATGATCTCTTTCACCGTCGCAACCGCTTCCCCCATTGTGGGCGGCATAGTCGCTGGCTTGATAGTCCATGGATCGTCCTCCTTTACTACGGGAATGTATTCGCCCGATGTTTGCGCCATCTTGGCCTTTGTTTGTTCGATCGTTGCCTTTACTTCATCATGCGCCTTGACCTTCTGCATATCCTCACGAGTAGGCTTTTTGTCTGTGTCTAGCACTAGGCTTAAGGCTCTACCTACTGCGCTAGTGACTGTATCTTCAACGTAGAACTTACGCATTGATTGAGGATAGGTTGCAGCTATACCGAAAGCATAATCTACTCCTGCAGGCTGAATGTCCTCATGCTCACGATAGACCTCAGCCTTAGCCAATACTTCACCCTTAACATTATCTAAGGAAACCACCTCAGTGACAATCCTGCCTCCCAAATGCAATTTTTGAAAACGGGCTACTCGATCGCTTACTGTCTCATAATCTTCTAGGTTAAACATAAAGTTCATTCTCCTCTGTGTGTAGTTGCCCTGCTATTGCAAGATAGGCTGCAGCGTCGATGTATGTATCGACTTTCGCAGACTCCATACTTCGTGCGAGCTTGACCAATGCCATGCATGATGCCACTTGATAGTCAGTAATAGGCATTTGGAGGAATGCTGACCAAAGACATGCTGTTCGGGACATATTGTCCGACGGGTGTCCGTAGTCCATTCCACGATCTTGAATTGTTGCCTTTGCTTCGTTGAGGAAATCACTTGCTTTCACACTTTAACCCTTTCCTTAGATGCGTAGTAATCTCTTACAGCTTTGCGACCTTTGAGATAACCAACGCGAATGCCGAACATTCGGCCTAAGTGAAACCATAGTGCAGATATGGCGATAATTGCCACTAGATCCTGCAATGCTGAATCAAACATGTTTGCCCTTTCTTATCGACGCCCTTCGCCGATGAGATAAGGATGACAGATGTCTAGCCTACGTTAAGGATATTTAGATAACGAAATGGTAACGATTCTGCATCGTCTATGTGGTCATCGATCGACCGCGCTAGATCATTATCTAGGTCGTCCATACCGCTTGCCTGATACTACGAAGGTGCCATCCTTCTCAAAGTAGATAAGATCCACTTGAACATTCTTTCCGTCCACATACATGATGGCAAATGCCTGTTGCCAATTAGCCGATCCCTTTGTGTAGCTTGCCTTAGAAAAGTCCATAAGGTTGCCCACTTCTACGCCATGCAGGACACGGCCTATACGGCCCCCTGAGGCCTCTGAGAAGGACGAACGCCCTGCCCTGTGAGTATGCCCCGAGATGACGCTCTTCCCGTGCCTACGGGCCGCCTCAAGGGCTGAGAGACCCCCCTGTGACTTAATAGGGGTATGGTCGCCGTGGACTGCAATCCAGCCCGAAGCGATGTTATATGGCTTCTTATGAAAGGTGATCCCAAGCTCATCAAATCTCATAAACTTCTCGAAGCGTAACTCAGGCAAAGATAGAAATGAGGGAATCTTCCTCATGATCTGATTGTAAAGCCGATCAGTATGGTTTGACCTTATGGTCTGCGTGACCTGTAAATCGTAAAGGACTTGAACAGCTTCATCGCGATCATCTCCAAGAGTCTGCTCATAGGCCTCGGGCGTCCCTTCCGACCATTTGCTGATCGTGTTAAAATCAATCTCGTCGCCGATTGTCACTACTTCGTGCGGCTTGAACTTACTGATAAAACTAACTAGATTCTTGACTGCGTGTCTATCGTGGAACGGAACCTGTAGGTCGCTCACTATGACAATTCGCTTCATTTAATCCTCGTCTTCGTCATCCTCGTAGGGTATGCGGTCGGGTGATGCAGGAAGCCAATTAGGCGCAGGAAGGATTGTGGCTGGGTAAGTATCGACTGCGGTTACTATGTAAAGCGCCTGATCTACGGTAAAGCCTGACTTCCTAAGCGCTTTGAAATATTCGTTAATCCCAATGCAATAACTTTCAAGCAGAGAGTAAGCCTCTAGGTCGATTGTCTTCTTGCGCGCCATGTCAAAAATTATCGCTCAAGGAGAATGTTATAAATCTCATCGACACGCTGATTGAGTCGCTTTATTTCTGACAGCAGATGAGTGATGACGTAGCCTGCAAGGCCACCGATGACGGCAAGGCTGGCGAAATAAAGAGTTATGAAATCTGAGTCTGTCATTTTTTGGGGCTCGCGTATCCGAATACGCCTGCAACAATCGCGCCAAGGATTGAGCGATAGTCGAGTGCGAAGTTAGATGTAGTACCCCATACGGCCAAGAATGCACCAAGTGAGATAACTGCTGGATGTTTCATATTCATTAGTTGCCGCCTATCATCGGGATATTGAACCAAGTAAAGTCTTCATCGCCCTTTGTAGTAAAGCTGACATGTGCGTGATGGCGATGCTGATTGATCCCATCATAAGGACGCCAACGCCAAGCCTTTCGAGGCGATGCGATCTTTCCGTTAAAGATGATGTAAGCGATTCTTTTATCGCCAGACTTTCCAGCGAGTCGAATCTGATCAACCAAGTCGGGCATGAAATCGGGCTTCCCGTTCTTACCTGAAAGGTCGCGGTCAATGTCGATGGCACGAACCCATCCTTGTGCATCTGGATTATGATCAGACTTGCGCGCAGCGTGTCTTGTATCGCCGATCCAGCCGTCCGAAGTTCTATCTCGACCGGGGAATGCATCATCGATCTGCTCACGAAGTTGAATAGCAGACTTAGAGAGTCTTGGTTTCATCCAAGTATCAAAGCCGCTTCTTCGGCTGTAATGCCTAGACGCTCAAGGATTGCCGCTTTATTGGCTGCAGCCGTTGCGATCTTTTCTGCATGGATGTCATCCACGATTGAAAATGCTCCATCAAATGCAGCTTTCGACACTGGAGTGACTCCATCGTCATAAGTAATCGAATCAAAATCTTCACCTTGAATTGTCCAGCCGCCCTCGGGTAGAAGGTATTCCAATACTTCTCTGGCTTTAGCCATGATTATGCTCCAATCTCAAGTGCGATTAGTGTGCCTTGGTTGGCAACGCCTTGCTCGTTCATTGTCAGCGTTCCAACTGTACGCTTTCCGTACATTGTATAAGTGGTCGCTGATGTGGTTGCTGGTGAATCTAAATAATTTCCAGAATCAAAGTTTTGTGCATAGACGGCGGATGGGACATCGCCAAAGTTGCCATTACCTACGACCCAGACCTGAGTTGCACCGCGATATAGTGCTAGTTGATAATCTTGATATGTACCAGTGCGGTTAATCAAGTTACACATTGAATACATGACCAAAACCTTGCTTGTTGATGCTGAAGGCGTAATTGTTACTGAAAGGTTAGAAGCGACGTAGCTTGCTGAAGTAGTTGCTGTCGCTGTGCTAGTAGTTCCCTGTACTACCTGTAAAACCTTGCCGCCTGCGCCTCCGCCACCAATGGCTGCCCATGCAGAGCCAGAATAATACTCGGTAGAATTAGTATCCTTCAGGTAGGAGATCATGCCCTCCTGAGGGCTAGTAATGGCCGAAGTACGAGCTGCAGCACTCGCGAAGACCATAACCACTTGAGAGGCTAGGTAGCCGTTAGCATCGGCCGCCGTGAGGACGTCGCCTGTTGTAAATTCTTTATATCCTAGACCTGCTGCCATTGTTTATCTCCTAGTATCCCATTATGGATTGTCCGATTATACCGTAAGTCGATGACCCAATGATGAATCCTTCGACTATAGGCTCAAGTGTTGTTACTGTGCATTTCATACTGTTAGGGGTGATGTCCCATGCCAATCCTTGCACTTGTAAAGTTTTGATGATTGTCGAGCCGTCAGGCTGGACATTGGTGATCTTAACGTTGTCAAAGTAATCAAGGCCGATCATTGTGTCTGTAGGGACTGCCGTGTCCAATAGATCAACTGTCATGGCATCGATGCGAATTGTTGTTTCGGCTCTAGTTGCCACATATATCTTGGCAATGTCTAAGACTTGAGCATCTGTCTCAGGAATCATCTCCGTAAGAGTAGTGCCATGAGGGAAGTATTTAGCCGAGGAATCAACATTGACTGCCGTCTGCGCTGTGCCACCTATGCGTGTCATGCTGGCTTGATTGATGATGAGTTTGTCATCGAAAGCATATTGGAGATTAGAGTAAGGAATGCCAGTAGTCTGATTGAACTCAATCGGTGCCGGTGCTAAAGATGAAACTACATCGGCGCGATCCTTGAATTCTGCAATGCCTTCGGTGTCGATAAAAAATGCACCTTGCTCGGCGAACTCTGCCGCCTTGAGGGCTTGCAAGGATGTGCGAGCTGTGCCGGGATCGACTTGAACTGTTGTCGAGCCTGTGTCGATAACTCGCATGGATAATGGATAATCGACCTGATCAAGAATCTTAGTAATGCGCGTGCCAGTTGTTTGACCCGCTGTGGCGCCCGTCACACTTGCTATGTTAGCCATCTGAAAGAGTCTAAAGGCGTCATAGCAATGAATGTCAACATACCCTAATTCTTGACCTGTGGGGTAGGTATATTTGTACGAATCGACATAACCTGAAAATAAGAAGTGCTGCGCCGTCGAAGTAGTTGCCGCGACACGAATCTTGCGTAGTGGAGTCAGGAAGCCAAAATAGGGTGAAGCTGTATTTTGAGGGTTAAATTCGCCATCCTGATCGATGACTCTAACTGTGCAAGTGCCTGCCTCGTAGGTATCGCGCATGACGTTACGGCCTCGGGCAATTTTGATAGATCGAGTCACATCGCTGAGATCGACTGTCGGCGTGTTCACAGGGGAATCGCCAAATCTGCTCGTGCCAATAACGCCGAAGGTGGGATCGCCTATAACGAACCCTAGACCAAATGTAGCTCCCTGGCTAAAGTCGAACGATACCGAGATAGTGGCAGGTAGGGTCATTTGATTGACGGCGCTCCACGTCCGTTATATCGGCTCACATCGCTGAATGTACCTGAGAGAGATGAATTGACTTGAGCGTTAGTGATTGCTCCACCTACTACATCACCGTCAAGAACTACCTGTACGTTCACAATAGCGTCAGCGATTCCGCCAGCGCCTATAGCCCCAAGACCTAAATAGTCGTTAGCTGATCTTCCGGTAATACCTGCGCCCTGTTTCATGTAGTCAGGCACGTTAAAGTTAGGCACAAGTTCTCCATAAGGAAATTTTGGAGCAATCCAATTTCGATAAGGGTTCGGAGCTTCGGGGGTTGCCAATAGCGCGGCAGCAAGTTCTTTGTTTCGCTTAACTGCCGCGTCTAATTCTGCGGATAACTTGAGCGCCTTTTCATCATTTTTGTCGAGCAAGGCTAGTTGTAAGTTAAGAGACAGGCGATCAGTTTCACTGATCTTGCCTTTAAGAGCTGCAGTTATGCCAATACGATCAAGGTCTAAAATCTTTGATGCCTTAATTAATGCATTTTGTTTCTTCTGTGTGTCTAATTCTTTCTTTTTCATATCAGCTAAAAGCTTTGCACGCTTAGCTGCATCAAGTTCTGCTTTTTTGCGAGCCGCGGCGTTAGGATCTACATAACCAAGGCGACCTGTATGCTCTGAGGCTCTGCCTTCAAGCGGTGTTGCCGCCGCACCCATTTTAGAAAATTGATCTAAAGCTCTTATGAGAGGTGAATAAGTCTTTAGGAAACCATCTCCCTCTATACCGCCAAGAAGTGAACCTCCGGGTAAGGATTTGATTTGATCGACCATTATGCCTAAGCCGTAGATTGCATCTCCAAGCCAAACGCCAAACTCTTGCATAGAATCTGTCAAAGGTTGAATACTGTTTCCGCCACCTGATACTAAAGCTAATGCATCAACTAAGCCTTTACCAATACTTTCTTGAGCTTCATTAGCGGCATTGGATAAAATGCCAATCTTGCCAGCATAGGTTTCAAGATAAACTGCATTGGCTCCAGTAAATTGCTTTGTCAGTTTTTTCTGGACATCTTCAAAGCTCATCGTCTTAAGCTCGGCTTGAGTTAAACCTAAGTAATACTTTCTAAGCCCACGCGTCTGACCCGTAAAGGCCAAGCTCAAATCATTGACTACTGTTTCATAGTCAACGCCTGAACCGCGAGAAATGTCTAGGGCTTGAGTGAGTAGTTCCTGAGCCTTAGCGACCGAGCCTGTGGTCTGCAATAGTTTCTGCATCGCTGGACGTAGTTGATCATCTGCTACCCCTGAGACTCTAGCAAGTCCACTTATGAACTGCTCAATGCGTGAAGTCTCAAAAGCTAGGCCGAGATTCTTAACCGACGTGGCTAACTGCGTTGCAGCCTTATCATCTTCAATAAAAGCCTTAGCTGCATTCTTGGCAAATTTGAGAAGCTGAGTTGCTCCAAAAGTAATAGCTAACTGTGCGCCTAATTTCTTAACGCCCTTTTGTAAAGTTGATGTAGCGGTGTTTGCTTCTTTAAAAGCCTTCTTACCTTTAAACTCAGTGATAATCGGGATGCGTAATTCAGCCATTAGATGTTGCCTCTCGCGTTAAACTTGGCGGCTGCTTTTTCTAGCGCCTTAATTACTCCAACTTTGGCTTTACCTTCATCTTCTTTGTAAGCCTTAAAGATAGATCGACCTTTCATCTGTCCTTGGCCTGTAAGAGTGCCAGGAAGAACAGAAACAAACTTGTCATTGGATTTGCGGCCTGACCATTCGTATATAACTCCGGCTGCGGTTTTGTTGTGAATTGATACTGCTTGCACCCATCCGCGCCGATCAGGCTTAGTAGGTGTGAGCTTGTAACCTACTCCTCGACGTGCTTCGGCTGCGTCATACATTGGAAACTTAGCAGTCTTGACTTCATGCTTAACAAATCCAGATGGCATAGCCGCATTGGATGGCATAAACCCTCTGGCCTTTTTTACCAAGGGCTTTAGAAATCCAACCATTTCATCGCGTGTTTCTTTATCTAGGTCAGGCGAGAATTGCTTAAGAGCCTTGCGAAGCGCATTAGCGCCTTTTAGCTCTGTAGGCATCGCTCTGCTCCTTCGCTCGGTCTTTCAACGCTTTCAATAACATTTGAAGCATTGATGGATCTAAATCAATCAAATCTTGTGGAGCGATAGCCGTCTCAATGCTCAAGCGAGCAATGAGGTAGTGGATGCTATCGCGCCCTAGACCAAAGGGTCAGACTC
>Ga0315901_10003687_pt1 | contig 19696 bp, 14 predicted proteins | sample LakEriMetagenome_10_FD_203761 | JGI IMG/M metagenome (GOLD analysis project Ga0315901, IMG submission 203761) | Freshwater fungal communities from buoy surface, Lake Erie, Ohio, United States - Buoy 2 MA116 | ecosystem: Environmental > Aquatic > Freshwater > Lake | place: USA: Lake Erie, Ohio... | reverse complement strand
AACGATTCCGATCAATGGCTCGCGGCCACAGGATTATCCACGCCGCACGGCTTCATAGCGAGTCCATTGCATCGGGTGGTTATGTCACGACTCAGCGGCTCACGCTCAGTCGGCAATTCGGAAGTAGAGCACGCCTCTGTTTTGGTCGACCCACACCTGCGGGCACTGCGAGCCGCCACCGGCCCCGACCACGTTCTGCGCCACCGCCAGATCGAACCAGCTCAGGTCTCGAAAGATCCCTGATTGAGGCGGCCTTTGGTCCGCGGCGAACCGGTCCGTAGGTACGGGGGCTAACATGGCCCCCGGCACGAGTATGGCGGCGTGCTTTAGGCAGACGGCGACCGGCGCCTCAAACCGCAGATACTCCTCGTGCGCGACCCCGGCACTCCAGCCTGCAACACGAATGTTTGTGGCCTCAGGCGGAAGCGGGATCCTGCAGGCTTGTGACGCTTCGAGTGCCGTCGCGAAGGCGGCCGGCTCATAAACGCGGAGGTCGCTCATGATCGCCGTGGCTGTAGCGCGGATAGCGATCAACGCGACAATCCCGCCGGCGAAGATTACTGCCGGAATCGCAACGAGGAGTAGAAGTGTGCGCCTTGACATAACAATTATTAGGCGGAATCCTCGCCGCCCTAAATCTGCCCCGCTGGCCGGATAACCGGAAGCTGATTCCGGATAATTCGGACCGGATTCCGTCTAAAACCGGAGGCAGCCGTCGGGGCGTACCTCAAGTGAAGCACGAGAAGTCCTTGCCCGTCAAGCGTTTAGCGGCGTAGCGACCCATGCTGTTCCGGCGGCCTCCGGCAGAATTAGGCTGCCATTCGTACGGCCATTCGTCCGGCGTCGAAATAAACGCCCCGCGGAATCGGGACTGCCCGCGCGCCGGCCTCCTTTTGCCCATGGCACGAACGCGACTCCATGGCCATGCAGGCAACCGTGCGCAAGCCTTGTTGAATGCTCGAATGACAGACGAGGATCGCCGACGAGATCGCCGCAGTCATGGCCAAGACCAGCGGGTCGTTGTCGGACGGGCCCGGAGCGATGCCAAGGCGGCCACGAAGCCACACGACAGCAAACGGCTCAGAGAAAGCCTTCCCCGGCGGCCCGGCGGAGACCCCAAGGCCCAACTGAGGGCGACGCGGGCGACATGCTTTCGCTCGCCCCGTGGCAGCAGACTCGTCCGCTCAAGCGGTCGGTGCGTCGGGCGACCACCCGTTGCAGGAAGACCTCGCGCCGCGACCCGCTGTAAGGTCCTGCTCGACCCTGCGAAAGATCAAAACGGAGGGCACGGGATTCGAACCCGCAACCCCTTTCGGGGCATCTGATTTCGAGTCAGACCGCTAGCCGTTCGCTTACCCTCCGGGGACGATTCTAAGCGTGCTTGCCGCCGCTCTCAAGATGCCGCGACCCGTGCAGGCGGCCCTCGCGACGGGCCGCCGCCCACTTCGTCCCGCCGCGGCAGCGTCCACCTGCACGGGCTCTGCGGATTGCGCTCGACTTGCCGGGAGCGCCGCTGCGGGACGGCCAGGCCGTCCCAGACCGCTCCACCGCAAGCCGCGTCGGGCGGTGGCCGATGGAACTCCCAAGAGCGGAGTGGAACGCCCTGGCCGGCCGTACCCTCCGCCGGGAGGCACGCCACCGATGGCCAAAGATACCTGGCGACTCGTCACCCGCGGCGCGGACGGCGAGCTCGTGATTCGCGACTTCGATTCCGCAGAGGAGATCCTGCGGACCCATCTCCAGGTCGGTGCCGACGACTGCAGCACCGATCTGGACCTGCGCGGCGCGCCGGTCTTCCGCTCGCTGATCGGGCCGATGCCCGAGGGACGCAACATCATCCGCTACGAGACGCCCGAGGTCTTCGAGTCGCTCACGAAGGAGTGGGCCCAGCCCAAGTCGCCCCGGCGCCGCGCGCGGAAGCCGGCCGCCGACGGCCAGGCCGCCGCCCCGGTGAACCACACCGATGGCTGACACGATCTTCGGGCGGATCCTCCGCCGCGAGATCCCGGCGCGGATCGAGCACGAGGACGACCTCTGCCTCGCGTTCCACGACGTGGCGCCGCAGGCCCCGGTGCACGTGCTCGTCATCCCCAAGCACGCGATCCCTTCGCTGGCGGCCGCCACTCCCGCCGACTCGGCCCTGCTCGGCCATCTCGTCCTCGTGGCCACGCAGCTCGCACGACGGCTCGGGCTGACCGACGGCTACCGGCTGGTCGTCAACTGCGGCCGCGACGGCGGGCAGTCGGTCGATCACCTGCACGTGCATCTGCTCGGCGGCCGCCGACTGGCCTGGCCGCCGGGCTGATTCACCGCCACCATCCGCGAACGCGGTCGAACACGCTCGCCGGGGAAGCAGGTGGGGCAGGCGGCGCCGGGGACGGCGGCTCGGCCAACGGCACCGCCGCCATCCGGGCCACGGCCGCGTCGGAGACGAACTCCTCGAGGAATCGCGGCCAGTGGCCGTCGAGCCCGACGACGCACCCGCCCAGGTCGCGGGTCGCCAGCGCCTGCTCCATGCGGGAGATCATGCGGGAAAGCTCCACCCGCTGCGACTCCTCGATCGCCAGGTCGTACACACGCACGTCGTCGATCAGCACCCGCCCCGGCCCGAGCATGTCGAATCGCACCCGCAGCGACTCCAGGCCGGAAGTCGGCAGGTCGTCCACCGGCAGGACGAACTGCGACCATTCCGCGGTCAACGGCCGGCCGCCGGCGAGACCGCCCACGGCGGCGAAGCGGTAATACTCGCGGCCGTCCTCGGTGCCCTCCACCGCGATCCGCAGGGGCGGCTGCGGGGCGCCGTCCGCCAGCCGCAGCCACACCGCCACGCTCACCCTGCCGGAGGCCGGCGGCGGAAACGGATTGCTGCGCAGCGAGGCCAGGCCGTTGGCCGACGAGAACTCAAGCCCGCGGCCCGGTCCGCCGCCCGGCGTCGGCAGGCCCGGCGCGAGTTCGAGCGTGCCCCGACGTTCCTCGACGAGTTCCCAGCCCGCGACCACACCGGGACGGCCACGGGACCGATCGCCGCCGGCCGCGGCGGCCGCTTCCGGACCGACCTCGAACCCCGGATTGTCGAGCGCCTCCAGCGGGGACGGCATCTCCAGGGCCGCCCGGCGGCGCCGCAGGTCGCGGATCCGCGCGGCCGCCACCGCCTCGAGCGACTCGTCGTAGTCGATCCGCGCGCTCCGCACGGTGACGGCGCCATCGACCAACAGCGTGCGGATTCCCCAGGCGGCCACGGGCACGGTGACGACCCCGTCCGCAGCCAGCGCCAACCGCGACCGATCCACGAGGTCGATCACACCGTCGCAGCGGCCGTCGAGACCGATGCGAATTCGGCCCGGCGCGGCGCCCGCGTTGATCACGCTCATCCAGGTGGCGCCGGCCGCCTCCTGGACGCGGATCACGACCGGCGGGTCGCCGGCGGCGATCACCGGCAGCGGCCGTGGCGGCAGGGCCGTGAACGCCCGCGACGCGGCACCGGCATCCGTTGCCTCGCACGATGCGATCCGCATGTCGAACACCACCTCGGCGTCGGCGGCCACGAGCGACTCCGCCAACGAGCGGCCCGCCTCGCCGCCGCCGGGCACCGCATGAATCGCGCACGGCCCGGCTGGTGCGGCGCTGCCGAACGGACCGTGCGGCACGAGCGGCCGCAGGTCGAAGCCCACGGGCTGCTCGACGATCGCGATGCCGCGACGCCGCGCGTCACGGGCCCCCGCTGCCACCGCGGCCGACAGATTGGCCGAGGCCACGACGCCGCGGTCCACCAGGCCGTCGGCGGCGGAGTGGACGTGCGGCGTCGAGAACACCACCTGCGGGTGCGCCGTGCTCCGCAGCGGGTCGAGTCCGGCCTCGCGCATCACGTCGCCCGGCACGGCATCGGCGCCGATCCGCGGACGAAAGCGGGCGGCGAACTCGCCCGCGGCGAAGAGCGTCGTCGGCACGATGTGCAGTTCGAGCCGCGGATCCCGCTCGGTGAGCACGGTCGCCAGTCGGGCGTGGAACGCGGCCACGGTGTCGGCCCGCCACTCCAGCCACATGTCCCGCAGCGGCCCCTCGACCATCGCGGCCCGGCGGGCGAAGCGGTCGGCCTCCGCCGCGGGCTCCCGCGTGCCCACCGACTCGAGGAATCTCGCGAACGTCACGTCATCGAGCGCCCAGGCCGTGCCGGGCAGGTGCAGCCAACCCTCGTGGGAAAGCAGCAGCGCCACGCCATCGACGGCCGCCGCGCCGTCGAGCCGCTCGGTGAGCTCCCGAACCCGTGCTTCCACCGCCTGCTGCACCCGCGGGTCGAGGATGTTGTAGTGCGGTCCGTGGGGTGTCCGCCGCGGCCGGCCGTCGCGGCCGACACATGCGATGCCGACGGCCGCCGGCCCGTCGGCGGCGAGCAGCGCCTCGAGCTCCGCCAGCGGCGCGTCGAACGCCATGCCGGGCACGAGCCGCAGCCCCTCGCCCGCGTACACGCGGCACAGCATTCCCAGCACGTCCTTCGCCTGCGGATCGAGCCCCGTGTCGGCCACGACCCCGCTGCCCCACCGGGGCGCCTGCCGCGACAGCGCGGACGGCCAAAGCGCGGCCCCTTGGGCATAGACGGCCACGAGTGCTCCCGCGGCCCCTTGTGCCGCGAGCCACTCCGCCGAGTGACGGGCCGCCGCCAGGTGCGTGCCCCAGTCGGCGAAGCTGCGGCCCGACTCCGCGTCCACCCGCTCGACGCCGCCCCAGACCGTGAAGTCGGGCGTGGGCAGGAGGCCGAGCACGCTTCGCGGCCTGTCGCCGCCGGCCCCGTCTGACGGCGACGCGGGCCGGGCGGCGGCCAGCCGAGCCGGGCCGGCAAGCACGCGCATCCTGCCCACGATCGCCGGGTGGCGAGTGGAGGGATTCGCCACGACCACGAGCGGGTTCCGCGTGGCCGGCCAGAACACGAACCTGTGCCGCCGCAGGGTCGCCGGCCCGGCATACGGGTCGCGCCGCACCTCGAACCCTCCCGCATGCCGCACCTCGATCGCCGCGCCCGCGGCGTCGAGTTCGACCACCCCGATGCCGACCACGGCGTCCTGATCCGACGGATACTCCACCTCCACGGCATGCGGAAGGCCGGGCTGCGCGCCGGCGACGACGATGCCCTCCCAGGTCGGCTCGCCACTCCCCGGGGCTGGGGGCAGCGTGAGCATCAGGCCCAGCGGGTGCGGCTCGACCCGCGAATGCCCGGCGACCAGCAGCCCGCTGAACCGCGGCATCATTCCGCCCACGGCCGGCAGCGGCACGGCGGGCATCTTCGGCAGCGGCACGCTCGGCAGGGAGGGAGTCTGGCGGGTGAAGTTCGGCAGCGGCAGCGTGGGCACGGGAATCGAGGGCAGCGGCACGTGCGGCAGACCGACGCCCGACAGCCGCCGCAGCCGCTCGTGGAGCCGCGGACTGCCGGGATCGACCTCGTGCACCGTCCGCCATTCGGCCGGGACCGCGGCCGGTGGCCGATCCGCGACGGCCACGAGCTGCACCGTCCGCGTCGCCAGGGGCCGCGTCCACCGCAGGCTGCCGACCTCGACAGCCTGCAGTTCCACGTCGCAGGTTCCCTCCCGTGCGGGCAGCGTGACGTCGAACTCCACGGGCTCGAACCGCGTCAGCCGCCGGTCGCCTCCCGGTTCGCCGGCCGCCCGCGGCACGATGGGCACCGCCTGGCCTTCCTGCTGCTCGCCCTGCCCCGCCGCCAGCCGCACCCGCAACTCGAACCTGCCGGCTTGATCCGCCCGCACCGGCAGCAGCGGATCGACCCGCATCCGCACCCGCTCACCGGGACGTCGCGGCGCTCCCGCCTTGCCGATCGCCTCCGGCCCCTCGTCGATCGACACCCGCAGGGCGTCGCCCGCGGCCTGCCGGATCACCAGCCGATTGCCCTCGCCGTCGAGGGGCCGCTGCTCGGCGGCTGCGAGCACGTCGGCCACGGCCACATCCACCGTCGTCGCCGGCTGCCCGCCCACGACGGCCGCGAGCCGCACCTGCAGCCGCGCCGTCCGCCAGTCTTGGATCGACAGTTCCACGCCGTCCATGGCGACGGGCCGCCGTTGATGCACCCTGATCACGCCATGCTCGTCATGCGCCATGGCCGCGGCATCCGCGTCGGCGCAGAGCGTGCGCCACGAGGGCCGCTCCCGGTCGCCGATCACCGCGACCGTGCCCGTCCAAGCCTGCGGCTTGCCGCCGCCCCACTGCACGCGAATCGCGACGGGCCGGGCTTGCTGCTTCGACGCCGCCGCGACGTTGCCGAGCGGCAGTTCGGCGGCCGCGGCCACCATGACCGTGGCCAGCCCCAGCGCGCAGGCCGCCGCCATGTGGCGGGCACGATCACGGGCGATTGTCGAGGCCATCGGCGCGGTCCGAGCGAGCCCGCACGGCCGCCAGGGCCGCGCGGAGGGGGGCGGGATGGTAGCGGCCCGCGACCGGCCCGGCAAAGCGTTTTTGCCCGCACGAAACCGGCCTCGACGCATCCCTCACGGGCCGGCGCCCGCGGCCCCCGAGAGCGGCGCAGCCCAACTGCCGCGGATGTCCCCGGCGGCGGCCGCCGCCAATGGAGCCAGCTCCTCGACGACGGCGGGGCAGCGGTCGGCCACGTCGCAGAGCTCGAAGTAGTCGTCGGGCTTGTGATAGAGCCGCGGCGGCCGCCCGGCCTCGGCCACGAGATGCCAGCCCGGCGTGACGATCGCCGTGCCGTGGCCGGTGGCCACGACCACGCGGTCCCGCCCGGGCATCGACCAGTCGGCGAGCAGCCCGCCGAGGCTCCGCCCCTGCCAGGGCGAGTCCGGCGCCGGGGTCGGCGCGGACGAGCCGCGCAGGACGCGCAGCGTGGCCCCGAGGTCCGCCGGCACGACGAGCCCGCCGAACCGCTGCGCGGCCATCCGGCCCGCCGCATCGGCGAGGATCGCGGGCACGTGCACGAGCTCACCGAACGGGGCGAGCGAGTCGGTGCCCACGCGGCCATGCAGGCCGAGGCCGATGCCGCGCACCCCCGCCACGAGCACGTGCCAGCCGGAGGCCGCCGCGAGCAGCGGCGCCAGGCAGGCATCGAGGTGGGTCAGTTGGCCGGCGAACGCCTGGCGGATGCCGACGACGAGATCGGGATCGGTGTCGGCATCGACCTGCAGGTCCGGCACCGCGGCGGCGGCATAGGGCGGCGGATCCTCGGAATCGACGTAGGCTTCGCGACACGCGGCCGGCGCGTCCCAGGCGACGCCGAGGCTCGCGGCGTGCACCCACACCAGCGGATGCCGCCCCGCGGCCAGCGCCGCACCGGCGGCGCCGGCGAGCCGCGCCAGGTTCGTCGCGGCCGCGTCGGCGGCCGGCGCTTTCGGGCACGAGGCGGCAACGAGCCGCACGTCGGCTCCGGTGCCCTGCACCGCCGCCGCCACGTGAGCCGCGTCGGTGACGACGGCGGCATCGGTCCCGATCTCCCCCAGGCCGAGGTCGCGGAGCGTGGCCAGGTCGTCGTCCCCGGTCGTGATCACCCGGTCGAACGTCAGGCCGCGGCCGGCGAGGGCGTCGAGAACCGGCATCGCCGTCCAGGTCGAGCCGTAGGCCGGGAGGATCCAGGCCGGCAGCCGGTCGAGAGTGACGACGAGCATCCGTGTGGCGGGCGAAGCGGTCATGTTGCCTTTATGACGCGCGGTCGGCCATGCTGTCACCCACGTCGCGTCCGCGCCGCCACCGCAGGATCCCTTCGTGTCCCACGCCCCCTACCGCACCCGCCCCGCCGCCAGCACCGGCATGCCGCCGGGCATCCCCTACATCGTGGGCAACGAGGCGGCGGAACGCTTCTCTTTCTACGGCATGAAGACGATTCTCGTCGTCTTCATGACGCAATACCTGCTCTCGGCGGCGGGCACGGCCGACTTCATGACCGAGACCGAGTCGCGGGAGTGGCTGCACCTGTTCGTCGCCAGTGCGTATTTCTTTCCGGTCATCGGCGGTCTCGTGGCCGACGCCTTCCTCGGCAAGTACCTCACGATCCTGCTGCTCTCGATCGTCTACTGCGCCGGCCACCTCTGCCTGGCGCTGATGGACATGCCGCAGGCCTTCCTGGAGGCGACGTTCGCGCCGCGCGGCTGGCTGCTCGCCGGCCTGGCGCTGATCGCGGTCGGCTCCGGCGGCATCAAGCCCTGCGTCTCCGCCCACGTGGGCGACCAGTTCGGCCGGTCGAACCGCCATCTCCTGGAGCGGGTGTTCGGCTGGTTCTACTTCGCGATCAACTTCGGCTCGTTCTTCTCCACCCTGCTCACGCCCTGGCTGCTCGAGCACCACGGCCCCGGCTGGGCGTTCGGCGTGCCGGGCATCCTCATGGCGATCGCCACGCTCGTCTTCTGGCTCGGGCGGCACCGCTTCGTGCACGTCCCGGCACGCGGGTCGCGGTACTTCGCCGAGACCTTCGGTCCCGAGGGGCTGGCGGCGATCGCCCGGCTCGCGCCGCTGTATCTGCTCGTGGCCGTGTTCTGGTCGCTCTACGACCAGACCGGAGGGGCCTGGGTGCAGCAGGCCGAGCGGATGAACCGGCGCTTTCTCGGTCATGACTGGCTGGCCAGCCAGATCCAGGCCGTCAACCCGCTGCTCGTGCTCGCCTACATCCCGCTGTTCGGCACGGTGCTCTATCCGGCCGTCGAGCGGTTCGTCAGCCTGACGCCGCTGCGAAAGATCCTCCTCGGCTTCATCCTGACCATCGCGGCCTTCGCCATCTCGGCCGTCGCCCAGGGCCGCATCGACGCCGAGTCGGCCCGGCTCGCGGCGGCCGGCCTCGGTCCGGAGGCCGCCCGCTGGCCGAGCGTCGGCTGGCAACTTGCGGCCTACATGGTGCTCACGGCCGCCGAGATCCTCGTCTCGATCACCTGCCTGGAGTTCAGCTACACCCAGGCGCCGCCGCAGATGAAGTCGCTGGTCATGAGCCTGTATCTCCTCAGCGTGTCGCTGGGCAACCTGTTCACCGCCCTGGTCAACGCGGTCACCAGGGACGCATCCGGGGAGTCCACGCTCACCGGTGCCTCCTACTACTGGTTTTTCACCGCCTGCATGGCGGTGGCGACGGCCCTGTTCCTTCCGGTACTCTGGAGGTACAAGCCTCGCGAATACCTGCAGCAGGAAGCCGACGTCCCTCCCGCCTGAACCGCTCATCCTCCACGAGTGCCGCCATGACAGCGCCCGACCACGCCCCCCTTTCCCGCCGCTCCTTCCTCGCCGCCGCCGCGGCCGCCGTGCCGCTCGCCGCCGGCCAGGCCCGCGCCACACCGGGCATCGCTCCGACCAAGCCGCCGCTGTTCAAGATCTCGCTCGCGGAGTGGTCGCTGCACCGCACGCTGCGGGAGGGCAAGCTCGACAATCTCGACTTCCCCAAGACGGCCAAGCGGGACTTCGGCATCGAGGCGGTCGAGTACGTCAACTCCTTCTTCAAGGACAAGGCCAAGGACGCCGACTACCTCCGCGACCTCGCCAAGCGGTCCGCCGACGAGGGCGTGACCAACGTGCTGGTGATGTGCGACGGCCTCGGCCACCTCGGCGACCCCGACGACAAGGCCCGCACCAAGGCGATCGAGAACCATTTCCCTTGGGTCGAGGCCGCCAAGCGGCTCGGCTGCCACTCCATCCGCGTGAACGCCAAGAGCGCCGGCGACGAGGACGAGCAGCGGAAGCTCGCCACCGACGGCCTCTCCCGGCTGGCCGAGTTCGCGGCCCAGATGGAGATGAGCGTGCTCGTGGAGAACCACGGCGGCCTGTCGAGCAACGGCGCCTGGCTGGCGAGCGTGATGAAGGCGGTGGACAAGCCGAACTGCGGCACGCTTCCCGACTTCGGCAACTTCCACGACTACGACCGCTACCGCGGCGTGGCGGAGTTGATGCCCTTCGCCAAGGGCGTGAGCGCCAAGAGCCACGAGTTCGACGCCGACGGCAACGAGGTGCGGACCGACTACAAGCGGATGCTGCGCCTGGTGCTCGACGCCGGCTACCACGGCTGGATCGGGATCGAGTACGAGGGGCCGACCCTCTCGGAGCCCGACGGGATCCGCACCACCAAGCAGCTGCTGGAGCGGGTGCGGGACGAGTTGTCCTGATCGCAATCTCGCGGACCCGCCCCGCCCATGCGGGGCGTTGACCGCCGGCGGCCGACGCCTAAGATTCGTGCTCGTCACCCCTGCCGCGACACCAGCGTTCCGTCCCGATGCCCCACGAAGATCGTCCCGTCTCCGTGGCGGCCACCCGTTCGCGTCGCCCGCCTCTCGACCGCCTGATCCGCGTCGGTGAAACCCACGTCGGCCGCGGCGTGTTCGCCCGCCGCCGCCTCGAGGCTGGAATCGTGCTCGCGGAGGTCAAGGGAGAGATCCTCGCCGCGCATCCGGAGGATTCCAGTTACGTCATGGAGCTGCCCAGCGGCAAGCTGCTCGATCCGGCCGCCCCGCTCCGATTCGTGAACCACAGTTGCGATCCCAACTGCGAACTTTTCTACTGGGAGGGCGACGCGGAGAGTCCCCAGGAAGATCGGCTGTGGCTGCAAACGATCCGCCCGATCGCGGTGGGCGAGGAACTGTCGATCGACTACGCCTGGCCGGCGGACGCGGCGATCACCTGCCGCTGCGGGACGACGGCCTGCCGGGGCTGGATCGTGGACCCGGCGGAGCTCCACCTGATGCCGCCGGGGAGCGGAGAGCCGGACGCGGAGTGAGTTCCGCCGCGGCCTGGCGCCGGGCCGGCTGGCTTGCGGCCGCGGCCCTCACCGTCCTGGCCGCGGTCGGCGTCTCACGGCTGCGGCTCGACGACGACCTGCGGTCGCTCGTCCGCGACTCGACCGTCGATTTTCGGCTGCTGGACGAGGTGGCTGGGCTGTTCGGGGCCCCGGATCGCGACTGCATCGTCCTCGCCGACGCCCGCAGCGGCGACATCTTCGCGGCGGAGTCGCTGGCCGCGCTCCGCGGGGTCGTGACGCGGCTGGAGGCGATTCCGGGCGTGGAGGAGGTGCGGTCGATCTTCGACGTCCGCCGCCAGGGCGCCGCCGGAGCTCTCCTGCCTGTCATCCCGCGCACCTCCGGGCCGCTCGACGAGGCGGCCCGCGAGGCCGCCCGGGCCCGCGCCGTCGAGCATCCGCTGGTGGCCGGCCACCTCCTCTCCCGCGACGCTTCGGCGTCGCTCGTGCTGGTGCGGCTGGTGCCCGAGGCCGACCGGCCGCCGCTCCTGCCCCGGGTCGTGGCCGCCATCGAAGAGGCGGTGGCGGAGGCGCAACGGCACGACGCCGCCCTGACGCTGCAGGTCACCGGCCTGCCGGCGCTGCGGGAGCAGGCGTCGGGCGCCCTCCGCCGCGACATGCTGGTCTTCAATTCGCTCGGGCTCTCCCTGGCCGTGATCCTCTCGGCCAGCGTGGCCCGCAGCCTGCGGTCCACCGTCGTGGCCTGCGTGCCGCCGTTCATCGGGGCCGTGTGGGCGCTGGGCATCCTCGGCCTGTGCGGGATGCCGGTGAACGTGCTCACGAGCGTGGTGCCTTCGCTGGCGCTCGTGGTGGGCACCTGCGACTCGATCCACTTCATCGAGGACATGCGGCGCAGCGTCCGCCGCGGCCTGCATCCGCTCGCCGCGTCGAGCGGCGCCGTGCAGCGGGTGGGGGCGGCCTGTGGGCTGACGAGCCTGGTGACGGCCGTCGGCTTCGCCTCGCTGGCCGCGGCCAGGATCGACGCGGTCCGCAACTTCGGCCTGGCGGCCGCCGTGGGCGCCGTGGCGAGCTTCCTCGCCGTCACGCTGCTCACGCCGCTGATCGCCGCCACGCCGTTTTGCAGCGGCCTGCGGCTGGGCCGCTCGTCCCGCCGGGCCGGCCGGATCGCCAACCGGCTCGCGGCCTTCTCCGTGACGCACGCCCGACCGATCGTGGCGGCCGGGGCGGTGGTCACGGCGGTGCTGGCCTGGTTCGGGTCCGGCCTGGACGCCGACACGCGGGTCGTCGATTCGCTGCCCCGCGGGGCGTCCTCGGCCGCGGCCCTGGCCCGCGTCGATGCCGAGTTCGGCGGGGCGCTCGGCGTGGACGTGGTCGTCCGCTGGCCGGCCACGATCGACTGGCGCGACGAGTCGGTGACCGCGGCCCTCGCCGGCGTGCACGACGTGCTCGCCGCGTCCGGCGGCGTGGGCCGGGCGATCTCGCTGTCCACCGTGGCCGGCTCGATGTCGCCCCGCGCCCGGCAACGCCTCGACCCCGACCACGTCCGCGATCTGGTGGCCCCGGAGGCCCACGCGGCCCTCGTCCGCGGCCGGGTCACCGACCTCGGCTCGCGGGCGCTGGAGGCCGTCTACGACCGGGTCGATGTCGGGCTCGCGAGCCTGGCGGAGGCGCGACCGGGCTGGCGTTTCGACCTGGCCGGCATGTCGGTCGTGTCCGCCCGCAACATCCGGCAACTGGTCCGCGACCTGGGCACCAGCCTGCTCGTCGAGGTGGCCGTGATCGGGGCCATCCTGGCGATCGCCTTCCGCTCGCCGCTGGCCGGCCTCGTCAGCCTGATCCCCAACGTCTTTCCCCTGGCCGTGATCGGCAGCCTGCTGGTGGCCACGGGCCGGGCGCTCGATCCGGCCACGGTGATCGTGTTCAACGTCTGCCTCGGCCTGGCGGTGGACGACACGGTGCACGTGCTCTCGGCGCTGGCCCGCCACCGCCGCGCGGGGCTGTCGATCGCCACGAGCGTCCGCCGGGCCGTCGTCGAGACCGGCAATCCCGTCGTCATCGGCGGCGTGGTGCTGGCGGTCGGCTTCGCCGCGGTCACGGCCAGCAGCGTGCCCTCGCTGGCCGGTTTCGGCAGGCTGGCCTGTGCCGCCGTGGCGGCGGCCACGGTCGCGGAGCTGGTGCTGCTCCCGGCCCTGCTGGTCGTGACCGAGGACCTCGTCCGCCGCTACCGCCCCGTGCTCAAGGACGGGATTTTCGGTCCGGCTCCCCTGCCGTGGCCCGCCCTGGGGGCGCCGTCGCGGCCATGACCGCCGCGACCTCCTCCACCGTCCGCACGATCTGCTCCTCGGTGTGCTCGCAGGTGACGAAGAACCGCACCCGGGCCGCCGACTCGCGAACCGCCGGGTAGAGGATCGGCCGGGCGTTGATGCCCTGCTCCAGCAGCAGCTGCGACACGAGGATTGCCCGCGTCGAGCTGCCGGTGATCACCGGAATCACGGGCGTGTCGCCGCTGGGCCCGGTGTCGAGGCCGGCGTCGTCGGCGAGCTTGAGGAACAGCTCCGACCGCTCCCGCAGCCGGGTCACCCGCCAGGGCTCCCGCCGCAGCACCCGCACCGCCGCCAGGGCCGCGGCCGCGTTGGGGGGCGAGCAGGCGGTGGAGAACACGAAGGCGGGCGTGGTGAAGCCGAGGTAGCGGATCAGCCTTTCGGGGCCGGCCAGGTAGCCGCCCTGGGCGCCGAGCGCCTTGCTGATCGTGCCCATCCACAGGTCGCCCTCGCGCGGGTCGACGCCGAAGTGGTCGCAGATGCCCCGTCCCTCGGGGCCCATGGTGCCGATGGAGTGGGCCTCGTCCACATAGAGCAGCGCGTCGTGGCGGCGCTTCACCTCCAGGAATCGCGGCAGGTCCGGGTAGTCGCCGTCCATGCTGTAGACGCCCTCGATGGCGATCACCACCCGGCGGTACTGCGGCCGCAGGTCGCGGAGCAGGCCGTCGAGCTGCGCGTGGTCGTTGTGCCGGAACGACCGCTTGCCAGCCTTCGCGGCCCCGGCGCCCTGCATGATGCTGTTGTGGGCCAGCTCGTCGTAGAGGATCAGGTCGCCCTCGCCGCACAGGTGGCCGAGCACCGAGGCGTTGGTGCCGTAGCCGCACGGGAACACGACCGCCCGCTCGGTGCCCACGAAGTCGGCCAGTTCGCGGTCGAGCGCATCGAGCAGGGTGTTGTTGCCCCCCACCATGCGGCTGGCGGAGGCGCTGCACCCGAAGCGGTCGATCGCCTCCTTCGCCGCGGCGGTGACGTCGGGATGTCCGGCGAGACCGAGGTAGTCGAAGCTCGTGAAGGAGAGCACGTCGCGGCCGCCGACGCGGGCCCGGCGGCCGTCCACCGCCTCGTTGGCGATCAGGAACGGGTTGCCGAGTCCGCCGGCGGCCAGGCCGGCGAGCCGCTCCTCGAGCTGTCGGCACTCCGGGAACGGATCCGCGGCGGCCGCGGCCGGGCCGACGGTCGCCGGGGCCGGACGCCGCGCGGACGGGGCCTCCGCGCGGTCGGCGGCGTCGAACATCCGCCGCTCCACGCAGTCGATCAGGTCGTCGCAGGTCCGCACGTCGTGGAGCCATTCGTCGCGAAACCGCATCTGGTAGCGGCCCTCGATCCGCGTCACCGCGTCGAGAAACCGGCCGGCGTCGATGCCCGCCTCGGCGAGCGACGCCTGCGGCTCCAGGCGGCTGCGCGACGCCACCGGCCGCACCCGCTCCAGTTCCTCGATCACGAGCCGGGCGATCGCCAGCCGCGAATGCGCGGGACGGGCCGCCGGGTGGCCGGAATCCTTGCCGCCGTGCACGATCACCATGCCGCGATCTCCCGCGAACGCTCCGACGTCGGCGAGCGGCGATCCCGGCCCGCAGGGCCGGTGGTCCACTCGCGTGCAGTTGCACTGCGCCGCCTCGTTCGCCTGGCGGCCCCGGCACTATACGGAAATCGCCGCGGAGCGACACGGTCCCACGCGAAACCGGCCGGCAAAAAACCCCACGGCCGGGCCGACGGTGCCGGCGGCGTGAACTTTGCGGCCAGCCGGAGCCCGCGGGGCGTCAGCCGAGGAGCTTGCGGAGCACGAAGGGCAGGATGCCACCGGCACGGAACTGGTCGAGCTCCACGGGCGTGTCGATCCGCACGAGGCAGTCGATCCGCTTGGCGCTGCCGTCGGCCGCCGTCGCCGTGACGGTGACGGTGGCCCGCGGGGCGAGCGCCTCGAACGGGATGTCGAAGGTCTCCTCGCCGGTGAGGCCGAGCTGCTGCCAGGGCTCGGGCAGGACGAGCGGCAGGACGCCCATGCCCACGAGGTTCGAGCGATGGATCCGCTCGAAGCTCGCCGCCAGCACGGCCCGCACGCCGAGGAGCATCGTCCCCTTGGCGGCCCAGTCGCGGGACGATCCCGTGCCGTACTCCGCGCCGGCCAGAACCACCAGCGGCGTGCCGGCGGCCTTGTACTTCACGGCCGCGTCGTAGACCGGCATCACCTCCGTGCCCGGCAGCAGCCGCGTCACGCCCCCCTCGACACCCGGCACGAGCAGGTTGCGGATGCGGATGTTGGCGAAGGTGCCGCGGGTCATGACGCGGTCGTTGCCGCGACGGGCGCCGTAGGAGTTGAAGTCGGCCGGCGGCACGCCGTGCTCGACGAGGTACTGACCCGCGGGGCTCGCCTTGGCGATGCTCCCGGCCGGCGAGATGTGGTCGGTGGTCACGCTGTCGCCGAGGGCCAGCAGCACGCGGGCCCCGCGGATGCTCTGGGGCGGCCGCGGCTGCCGGGAGATCTCCGCCAGGAACGGCGGCTCCTGGATGTAGGTGCTGGCCGCGTCCCAGTCGTAGAGCTCGCCCTGGCTCGTGGGCACGGCGTTCCACCGCGGGTTCGACTCCCAGACGTTGCCGTAGCGGGCCTGGAACTGGGCCGGCTGCACCGCCGCCGCGACCGTCTGCCGCACCTCTTCGGCGGTGGGCCAGATGTCCGCGAGGAACACCGGCTGGCCATCCTTGCCGGTGCCGAGCGGCTGGGTGGCGAGGTCGATGTCGGTCGTGCCGGCCAGCGCGTAGGCGACCACCAGCGGCGGGCTCGCCAGCCAGTTGGCCTTCACGAGCGGGTTCACGCGGCCCTCGAAGTTGCGATTGCCGGAGAGCACCGCGGCCGCGACGAGGTCTCCCTCGCTCACCGCCTTCGCCACCGCGTCGGGAAGCGGACCCGAGTTGCCGATGCAGGTCGTGCAGCCGTAGCCCACCGTCTCGAAGCCCAGGGCGTCGAGGTCCTTGTCCAGGCCCGACTTCTCCAGGTAGTCGGTGACCACGCGGGAGCCGGGCGCCAGGCTCGTCTTCACCCAGGGCTTGGTGGAAAGCCCCTTGGCCACGGCCTTCCGGGCCACGAGCCCCGCCGCCACCATCACGCTCGGGTTGCTGGTGTTGGTGCAGCTGGTGATCGCGGCGATGACGACGGCGCCGTGGCCGATCGTGTCGGCATGGCCGTTCTCGCGGACCGTGCCCGTGCGGGAAAGCGCCGCGCCCTCGAGCGCGAAGCCCCGCTTCGCCGTGGGCGCCATGAGCGACTCGGCGAACGTCCGCTTGACGGCCACCAGCGGCACGCGGTCCTGGGGCCGCTTCGGGCCGGCGAGGCTCGGCTCCACGGTGCCCAGGTCGAGCGCCAGCCGCTTCGTGAACTCGGGGATCGGCGCCGCGTCGGTGCGGAACAGGCCCTGCTCCTTCATGTACCGCTCGACGAGCGTCACCTGCCCGGCCGGGCGGCCCGTGAGCCGCAGGTAGGCGAGGGTCTCTTCGTCGATCGGGAAGAAGCCCATCGTGGCCCCGTACTCGGGCGCCATGTTGGCGATCGTGGCCCGGTCGGCGAGCGACATGCCCGTCAGCCCCGACCCGAAGAACTCCACGAACTTCCCAACCACGCCCTCCTTCCGCAGGATCTCGGTGACGGTGAGCACGAGGTCCGTGGCGGTGGCGCCGGCGGGCAGCCGCCCCGTGAGCTCGAAGCCCACCACCTCCGGCAGCAGCAGCGAGAGCGCCTGGCCGAGCATCACGGCCTCGGCCTCGATGCCGCCCACGCCCCAGCCGACGACGCCGAGGCCGTTGATCATCGTGGTGTGGCTGTCGGTGCCGACGAGCGTGTCGGGTACGGCCACCCTGGCGGCCCCCTTGCCGGCCGTGGGGTCGTCGCGGAGGAACACGCAGCCGGCCAGGTACTCCAGGTTCACCTGATGGACGATGCCGATCGCCGGTGGCACCACGCGGAAGTTGCGGAAGGCCTGCTGGCCCCAGCGCAGGAACGCGTACCGCTCCGCATTCCGCTCGAACTCGATCGCCACGTTCCGCTCGAGCGCGTCGGCGGTGCCGAAGTAATCGACCTGCACCGAGTGGTCGATGACGAGGTCCACGGGGACGAGCGGATTGATCTTGCCCGGGTCGCCGCCGAGCCGCCGCATCGCCGCCCGCATGGCGGCCAGGTCCACGACGCACGGCACGCCCGTGAAGTCCTGGAGCACGACGCGGGCCGGCTTGAACGGGATCTCCACCTCGGCCGGCTGCGCGGCGTTCCAGGTCGCCAGGGCGAGGATGTCCTTCTCCGTCACCTCGTAGTCGTCGCAGGTCCGCAGCAAGGCCTCGAGCACCATGCGGATCGAGTAGGGCAGCCGGGAGGTGTTCGTCACGCCGGCGTCGTCGAGGGCGCGGAGCCGGTAGAGGGTCGCCGGGCCGGAGCCGGTCTCGAACGTGGAACGGGCGGAAAACGGATCGGCGTGGTGCGCGGCCATGGTTCTCGAGTTGTGGGGACGACCGGGATCGGCCGCCAAGGCGGCCGGAAAGCCGCGTATGGTAGCGAACTCGGGGCCTGCTTTTGCAGGCCGTGGCGAAGAACCGGGCCCGGACCGACCGCGGGCCAAAAGAAAAGGCCCCGCGGCTGGGGAGCCACGGGGCCGATAGCGGCTATCGAAGTGTGGGTCTTGGGGGGGGAACAGCCGCTGACGAGATTCCAGAGATTTGTGCTGCGAGGATTCTCCCCGCGATGCCAAATCTTACACCACGAACCCCGGCTTTGTCCAACTCGTTTTTCGCGAGATTCCCGTGATTTTTGTCGATTTTTGCCGTCGTTTCCGTCGAGGCCGCAGGGGCGAGGGGGCGGTCGGTCCGACCGACGCTCCGGCCAAAGTGTCCACGGCAAGGAGGGGCTTGGCGGTGCGGGATTGGCGGCGGACGCCTTGCCCGCGCGCTGCGGGTCGCGACCATTGGCGGGTGGCAGGCCATTGGGGGGCCGGCCGCGTTTCCCAGGCACGTCGTCACGGAGGGCGACATGAACGGATTCAATTGGAACTCCCTGATCCAGGCCCTGGTGCTCGTGCGGATCGGCCAGGAACTGGGCACCGAGTCACGGCTGGCGCGGGCCATTCACGACGTCATGCACGCGCTCGTGTCGGTATGGCAGTGAAGAGCGGTCGCCGTGGCCGTTCAATGCAGGCGGGCCGGCGGGTTTGACCCCGCCGACCCGTCCAAGCCGGTCGGAAGTGAAGCAGGCCGGCCGATCCGCTGATGCGGACCCGCGATCAGGACTCGTGCACGAGTTCGATCGCCGAGTGCCGCCGCGTCCGCCAGGCATACCAACCGGCACTGGCCAGCGACATGCCGAGCAACGCGATCGTGCTGGGCTCGGGCACGGCGGTCACCGTGCCGATCAAGATGGAGCTGTTGCCCGTATTCGGCAGATTGCCGAACTGGACGTCGGACGCCGACCCGTCGGTCCAATACGAGCGATAGTTGGCACCACTCTGCTGGACCGCATACACGTTCCAGGTTCCCAGCGCGTTCGCCGAGGCCGTGATCCCCAGGTCGCCCAGGTTGTAAGTCGTGTTTCCAGCGAGGGAGCCCAACGTGTCCGTCGTCTGGGCCGCCGTCAAATAGTATTGCGTCGAGCCGTTGATCGTGGCACTCAACGCCAGCGTCGAGAGCGTCGGATTGATGATGTCCAAGGTCCCTACCGGCATCGGACTGGAGCCCGGCTGGGTCAAGGATCCCAGCGTCAGCGACCCGACGTTCGTGCCGGACGCGGGCAGAACCTGGATGCCCAACGTCCAGCCCAGGAAGTTGTCCGTGATCGCACCTGCGTCGTTCGTGGCGGAGAAGCGGAACGTGCCGGATGACCCCTGATTGATCGTCACCGATTTTCCTGTGTCCAAGGTGATCGTCGTGGCCACGGCGGGCCCGACCAACAGAACCACGGCCAGCGCGGCCGTCAGCCACGCCGCTCTGTGCCTGAGTTTCCAAAACATCGCAGTGTTCTCCCTCGAAAACGGTGTCAGCCTGAAACGCGAAGTTGCACTTCCGACCCAGGACCCCTATGCGATTCCCGTGCCAAACTCGCCACAGCCCGAGCAAGAAGCAGGAGATGCTTGAAAACAAGCACTTTTTTCGATGCTCGGCCATGCCGGCGAACGCGTTGCTCACACAACGCTCACATGGCGCCGCCGATTCACAGGAAGAGTTTCATGCGGCCGGTGAAATCCTCACCCTTTCGGTGAGAACCCAGGGCGTGCCGCGGCGGGCGGATTCGCCCGATCAGGATGCGGTGCCGCCGGTCGTGAACGTGGTCACGTCGCCGTAGACGAGCCCCTGGCTGGTCCGCACGAAGGCCCGGAAGCGGTACGTCGTGGACGGCGTCAGGCCCGCGACGTCGACCGTGAACGCCCCCAGGCCGCCTGCCGACAGCAGCGTGAGCATCGCCGGGTCGTCCTTCACAGGCGTGCCCGAACTCCCCGCCAGCACCACCACGCCCCGCTCCAGCACCGGCTCCCCGCCGTCGGACGTCACCGTCGCACCCAGCCGCGCCGCAGACGACGTCACGTTCTCCGTCGTCGGTGAGCCGATCGCCGCCACCGAGGCCGTCGGAGCCGTCGGCTGGGCCGTCAGGCTCGCCATGCTCGTCCCGAACGCGTTCAACTGCACGGTCGAACGCAACGCCGAAATGTCCCCCGTGTTCACCAGA
>Ga0315901_10003686_pt1 | contig 19697 bp, 43 predicted proteins | sample LakEriMetagenome_10_FD_203761 | JGI IMG/M metagenome (GOLD analysis project Ga0315901, IMG submission 203761) | Freshwater fungal communities from buoy surface, Lake Erie, Ohio, United States - Buoy 2 MA116 | ecosystem: Environmental > Aquatic > Freshwater > Lake | place: USA: Lake Erie, Ohio... | reverse complement strand
TGCCTAATGGATTATTGAAGGCAATAGCTGCCACATTTTCTGGTCCACTACTATTTGCGGTCCAGCCCACTATCAATGCGCTGTTAGCACCTTCTCCTAAAACTTGAAGAGGTGCATCAAATTGATAGATGCTTGATCCGCCGGCCCCGTTCGCACCAATTACTAAGTTGCTTGGAATAGTGAGATTACCGTCAGTACCAAATGTAAAAGTATTGCCATTAGCATCAAGTGTGATGTTACCATCTAGTGTAGCAATATTAATGATGCTGTTGCCATTTGATAATGGTAATCCACCATTTCCAGCAGCAGTAGTTTGAATGCTACCATCTGGGAACTTAATGCCTGAGTTTGCACGAGACAATTCAAATAGATTGTTCGCATCACTGAATCTAGCAATGATATTATCTGTGGTATGTCCACCCGTAGTAAAGATAACGTCTCTAGTTAAACCTTGACTACCTGTACCTATTACTAAATTACCGCCTGTAGGTAAAGGTGCTTGACCATCAGCATAACCTTCAGTATATAGATATCCATCACCCGGACCCATTGCACTATATTCTGGATCACCAAATCCACTACTATTAAATCCTAAATCTACATAGCCTCCTAAGTCGCTTCCCAAACGACCTTGAGCTACCCAGTCAGCAGAACCTGCGTCAGACACGTTATTAATAACAGCTTGAACATATGCGTTAGAATTACTACTAATTACAAGGGTTGCGTCTGCTAGGCCCAATGTATTTGCGCCTTGACCAACTAAGACACTAGTACCATCTAGAGTAACATTACCTGGTGCAAAGAAATCACCGAATTGATCAAATACGAACTGTCTGCTGGAGTCATAAATGTCAGTGATAATACGTATGTCAGTGTCAGAGTGCAACACCATTTCACTATTTGGTCCGGTGAATATTGACTTTTCACCATCTCCCGGTAGATAGAAAGCGCCACTAGTACCAAAAGTCCATGATGAGTTAGACAATCCGTTCGCAAGGTTGCTACAAGCTACAATCTGTACATTTCCAGTAGCAAGTTCAGTATTACCAAAATCAGTATTAATTGAAATACCAGCAGTTTGGGTGACACCGTTGGATGTTCTTGCCCAAGTCATTTCAAGACCGCCGTGAGGATCAATAGTGTCATCCACATGAAGGAAAATGTGATTGTTAGAATCTACATGTATGTTACCTGAGTTACTGCCTACAAGGTTGATATCAGCGTTCGCTATACTAGTTGAAATAGTAGTATTGCTGAAGGTAATGTTTCCTGTTCCTCCACCACCTCCGGCAGTTGTTTGGATGCTACCATCAGAGAATTGAATGCCTGATCCAGCACGAGTCAAGTGGAACAAATTGTTTGAATGTTCAATTCTTGCAAACTCATTGTTAGCTAGGAAGCCACCTGTAGCAAATACGATATCTGCGGTATTGCTATGGTCGCCTGTAGCGAGAACCATGTTGCCGCCTAAACCATTTGCATAACCTTGAACAAATAGATACCCGTCACCTGGCTCAGTAATCGTGTAATTCGCATCATTGAATGTGTATCCGGCAAAGCCCATATCAGTCCAGGCTTCTTCGTCTCCGCCTCCTGCACCGTCTGCGGATAAATCTGCTGAACCATTTGGATCGTTATTAATGATCGCTGCTTGAATATATTGTGATCCTGAATTAGCAATCACTAAAGTTGGATTTAATAGGTTAGCAGCATTCGCAGCATCGGGTCCAACGTTTAATCTGGATCCTAACAAGTTAACATTTGATGGTGCAGTGAATATGCCGTCACTATCAAAAGTGAAGTGTGAGTTAGCATTGCTGATATCAGTTGAGATAACTACATTGCTAGTACTCTTAATTTCAAATTCGTTGTCAATATTAGGTTCAATAACCCATTGATTGCCAGCCGAAGCTGGCCAATATAGTGCGCCTCCCTGTGCAAAGTTAAACACTGCGCCGTTCGCACTGATTTCTACATTGCTTCCGGATGCTGGAGTTGAGGAAATTCTATTAGCACCTACTGTTCCTGTATACGTAGGCAAGTAGCTAGCCACATTACTATTACCGTAAGTTCCTCCTGGTTGGCTAACCCAACTTAGATTTCCGTTACCGTTTGTTGATAAAAGTTGTCCCGCAGTTCCGCCAGTGATAGTTATGTTGCCTACAGCACCTAAGTTGACATTTCCTGAAACAACTAGATTTGATAGAGTACCAACACTAGTAATGTTCGGCTGCGCCGCATTTGTTACTGACTGTGCTAGTACAGAACGAGCAGCAGGGGCAAAATAAGAACCGCCGGCTCCATTCAGTATTAAGTTTCCTACTATCTGCAAGTTTGCCTTCTTAGTAGTAGGCGTCCCTGCCATATCTACTACAGGTATTAAAGAACTATAAGCAATATTGTTGCCGATATCTGTTAGTGCGGTTATTCTTATAAAATCCATTTTATTTTCCCTATTGTTATTATGAGAATACTACTCCATTGTTTCCGATGCAAACCCACTTTGAAGCAATATATTGCAATATGCATCCCGCGCCGTTGCTCGTAAACGACATGCCGCCTGCTCCTCCCCATGCAGCATTAGTAACTGTGATAGTCATTGTACCTGTTCCGCCAACTCTCATAAACGTTTTAATTTGTCCATTTGTTCCAGCAGCTAATGTAGCCGTTTCTGAGCCAGATGTAGTAAAATAGCTAGTTGTAAGAGCTAAGTTGACTGCTGCACTAGGAGCCAAATCTTCGCTGCCATTCATTACGATCTTGCCGTTAGCAGTCATGTCTACTACTGTTATGTTTCCTGGTAAAGTAACATTATTGGGCAAGTTTACGTTGATTGTTCCAGCATTCACGACTGGACTGCCGGAAACAGTCAATGTGCTACTCGCTACGCCTACCGAAGTTACAGTTCCGCCCAAAGATGCAGCAGAGATTGTTACACTACCATTTCCGCTAGATACAAGAATTCCGGGACCCGGATTAATTCTCGTTACCCCGGTGTTAGTTACGGTGATGTTTCCGTTTGTTGTGACTGGTCCACCATTAACTTGAATACCGGGGCCAGCAGTTATACCTACACTAGTGACTGTGCCTGTAACGGTTCCATTTACCGCACTAGTGATTCTTCCATAGTTGTCTACCGTAATTACCGGATTAGTATATGTGCCGCTTGATACTCCTGTGGTAGCTAAGTCAATATTCATGTTTCCGTTAGTGACTAAAGGAGAGTTAGATACTACAAGTCTAGAGCTACTTGCTGAGTTTAATCCCACGCTGGTCAAACCACCGCCACCACCACCTCCGGTTGATGAGATAGTTACTGCTCCATTAGACTGATTGATTACGATATTAGTCCCGGCGACTATACTAGTTACTCCGGTGTTTGTTATCGTTACCGTTCCTGTAATAGCGTTTGCACTAGCAGTTATTCCTGCGCCTGCTGTAAACGTGGTGTAGGGGCTTGCACAAGCAAATAAAGTTGTAAAGTTCTGTACTGTCTTTGTGAATGCGGTATATAGGCTATCGCTGTTGTTTGACTCATTTGGCAAACCAACATTAATCGTTTGTTTTCCTGGTATACTATCCATTTTCAATCCTTGTGATAGTATTTATCAATAAGGATTGAAACTATCTCCGCAACCGCAAGAACTCTTGGCATTGGGGTTCTTAATATCAAACTTTGAACCCGTAATGCTCTCTACAAAGTCTACTACTGAACCTTGTAGATATGGAACTGAAAACTCGTCAACTACTACTTTGACCAATCCAGCATCAACCTCAGTGTCGCCTTCTTCAATCTCATCTGTGATTTCAAATCCATAGGTAAGTCCGGCACAGCCCTTGCCACTCACTAACATACGCAAACGAGCATCAGGTCCTTCGCCCTCTAGAATTGAATGCACTTTCTTTTGTGCATTTTCAGTTAGTGTTATCATTTCTTACGTCCTCTAAATCCAACTGGCATTTGCATGTCGTTTACAGGGAACATAGCTTTGAACCACTCATCTGTACCGGGCTTAGCAGTGATACCGCTACGATTGATGGGCTCCATATGAGTAGGCTTGCCTCTACTGTCAACGATGCCTGCAAGTCTTTTTAAGTCATCTGGACTCATAGGCTTTTGCCCCATCTCGTAGAGATGACGTTCCAGTTGATGATCTTCCAAATATCTTTAAGATACTTTTTCTTATCGCTACCATAGTCAAGAATCCAGGCGTGTTCCCACCAATCTACTAGGAATAGAATGTCGCTCTTAACTTCGTGATTCTTGATTGTTTTGATGTTGCCGTCTGTTGCTAAGTAGACCCAACCCGAACCTTGAATACCCATTGCAACTTCTTCAAATTTGTCTTTGAAACTATCAAACGATCCATAGTGCTTGTCAATGAAGTTTTTGATTGGGCCGTTTGGCTTGTTGTTTAGCTGCACTTGTCTGAACTGTGTGAACCAAAGGTTATGTAGGAAGACACCTGCATAGTTGAAGTCTTTGTCGCCTTCGTTGTTGTTGTATCTTTTTGCATAACCCTTTGCTAGCTTCTCATAATGCAGGTCAAGCGTATCCTTACTCATAACACTAGAAACCTCACGAGGTGTGAAGTTGAGTGGAATGATTTCTATATCGGTGGGTTTGTTTTTACCCTCAATGAGCTTAATGAATTCTAGCATGAGAGTATTTATCGCTATTTACGTCGGACGATTCTTCCGCGATTTAGATCATACGGGGTCATTTCTAATTCTACACGATCACCCATAAGAATTCTGATTTCGTATTGACGCATTCTACCCGACACATAACTCAATACAGTGTGTCCGTTTTCTAGTTTTACCTTGAATGTAGCATTCGGTAAAACATCAATAACTTCCCCTTCTAATTTAATAGTATCTTCTTTAGCCATAACTTTACTTTTTGAGAGTGTCCCAAATACTTTCGCCTTCTAGAATTTCTTTCTCTAGCTTGCGATACTCTTCACCGAGGGCCTTTAACTTTTCCCAGCGACCTTCAAGATCGTTGTTTGGGCGTAGGATACCCAATCTTTCTTCAATAGCGTTAAGTCTCTCGTCCAACTTTACGCCTCTGATTGTAACTTCACCTTCAAACTCTGCATTACCTGATACCTTTAGCATTCCTTGCTGTAGTTGATTATTATACGTAGCCCAACCGGTTGTTGTATTGGATACTGTGTAGGGGGTTGCAGTAGCAGTATAGTTAGTATTATTCCACGTTAAACTTCCACCGGTAGTGGTGGTTAATGTTGCCCCACTACCCCCGCCCGCATTAACAGCCGTTCCCAATGTTCCTGTAATAGAATATGCATCAGATAGCGATGTTTTTAAGGGAGAATTCCAACCCGATAATGTCATATTATCATCGTCTGTAATGGCAATTAGGTCATCCGGTGTAATTGTGATAGTGTCTTCGTTCACTTGTCTGCTTTCTTTAAATAAATTTTGCCTTCATCATCAATGCTGATAGTAAGGTCATCGCCTTCCTTCCATCCTAAACTTTTTAGGAGAGGCATGGGTAAAGGTATGATGATATCACCCTCAGAATCTTCTTGGGTAATTACCTCATACCTAATATCACTATTAGTTGTTTTAGTCACTTAGGAGATTCTTCCTAAGCGATGCAGCAAATGTGCTGCTTGGCGTTCTTCTTCAACCGTAAGCTTTTCGTTACTCTCGCTAAGTACTGCTAGTAGCACCTTTTTAATGAGAGGTATATCGGCTGATGCAAAAGCACCACCTTTAGCTTGCTTTGGTGTGTTAGTCGTTTCTGTAGTCATATCTATATTTATAATCTATGCAGGTCGGTTTAAAATTACCAAGCTCTGCATGACCAGTATCTTGCTTTCCAGCGTGGTCCTGGATTGTCGCAATTGTGTCTAGCACGGAAACTCTTGCGGCGCTTTGGATTTGACTTTTTGATACGCATGTTCTTATCACCGAAGTTAACCTTTACGACCTTGCCATTTGGCTTCTTCACGTATACCTTAGACTTCTTAACATCACCCTTCATAGGCTTGCCAAGAGGGACTTTGCGTCCTTGATACTCTGCTTCTTGAACTGATTCACCTGCCCAAGGCTTTCTAGGATCAATGGGTTCGCCGTCGCCTCCCATTACAGGGCGACCAGTTACTGAAATGTGGTCTAGTGTCTTCTTGATACGGTCGTCAAGACGTTCAACTTCATACTCGTCACCGCGTTGTTCAGCTTCCTGACGCATTTGTGTGAGAGTAATAAGCTGGGGTTCGGTTGTCATAAGATGATGTGCGCTCATCTTGTTGAGACCGGTGAGTGCAGCAATCAATGCAACACCGCCTAGGAGCGCCTTACCCATGCCCTCATCAAGTTCATCGTGTCCTAATGCAAGCTTCTTGATTTCTGAAAGTTCTTTGCTACGTGACTGCAAATCGTCAATTACTTCTTTAGTCCAAATGCTAACGTCACTTGAACCAATTTCTTCTACATCACCGACCATATCTGCATAATCATTGCAGGCATCGCTAATTTCACGTACAGTGAAAGTCTGTAGTAGCTCTGGGTGGCTATTAACGATTCTTCTGTAGATAGCAGTAGATACGGGATGAGCCTCTTCTCGGTCGCCATAACTAGCTTCATTCATATCTGAATCTGCAACCAGCTGGTCTACTACAATCTCAATAATCTTTTCAAAATCATCGTCTGGATGTAGACGATAACCGCTATCGTTGACTACATCATCATACATTTCTTGCATTGCATCACGGATCTCATCGCCGTAATCGCCTTTGATAGCGTCATAGATCATTTCAAATGGATCACTGACTCTGGATAGTTTGTTCTTGAATGCATCAACTGCATCTTCATTCATAACGGATTCGTCGATGGCTTCTTCTGCATCTTCGGATTCTAATAGGATACCGTTTAGGTCAAGCATTTCCATAGCGTCTTCGTCAAGGTGAATGATTACACCATCTTCGGTGAATCCGACTACGCCTGTTTCAATTACAAAGTCTTCGCTAAGTTCAATGTCCATGCTGTCATAAAGGTTGACAACATCATCACGTTCTTCTTCAAACTCTCTAATAAGTTTGTAAATGTCTCTGGTATCCATAAAATCTCCGAAATGTATTCTATTATTTATCTTTCGGGAAGACCTTCCGCAACACATTGTCTACCTTAGACAAATCATCTTCGTCTGCCTGATACTTGATTGCAATGCCGCCTGCTGCATCCCAAGCACGAGTATTGACGCCGTAATCGTCAATCAAGACATTAGGCGTACCGTCGGGCTGAACAGCATACTTGTACTTGTCATGTTCAAACACGATTTTGTCAGCAGGAACATTAATGTGTTTTGCAAGCCATTCACGCTTGCCCTTAATAGAACCCTCACGATCAAAGTTGAGAGGGCTGCTTAGAATACGATATCCACCTGCATAACTCTTTACAATGTTGAGAAGCTTGTTAGCAGTAGGAAAGGGGTCAATGTCGCGGAACAAGTGATAAGCATCACTGTCGCGGAAGAATGCTTCCCATTCTTCTTTGGTCATGTCGTTGTAGTGATCAACGTCATGTATTTCAGCAGCGTGATTGTAGAGGTCAGCTAACACCCCATCCATATCAACATAAACAATGGGCTTGCTTTCTACGGTGTCTTCTAGCAGTAGTTCACTGATCTTCATAAATAACATCCAAAACTGTGATTACTATTTAATATAACACAGCAGAAAACGTATGTCAACCTAATATTAGCGGCGCTTCTTACGAACCGGCACGTAATCTACGTTTGGAATAGGTGAGCGATCAGGAACGATGCTATGAAAGTCTTGCATATCATCCCCGTACTTCAACATAATATATGACAGAATCTTACCAAACTCTTTATCTTCGGGGAAACCCAATATTAGGTTTTGTTTATATTCAATCTTTGTCTTATACTGCTTAATCAGAGAAGAATCTTTTAGGATATCATCAAAGTTGTTATTCTCTCTAGTGAACATTAAAAACTTCATTATTTCTTCCACATCAAAAATGCTACATAATCTTTTTCAGATTCAAAAAAGAATTCATAACCATAAAACATAGTATCGCCGTTCCATTGTTCTGTAGCTTCTCCTGACATTCGCCAATCAGAGACACAGTTTCTTTCACACCACTCTATCATGGAGGAAAGTTGTCCAAACTCTACTGCTACATTAGCCTTATGTGCGGTCGGTATATTGATGGACATTGATGCCGCTCTTTCTAAGAAAGTTTAAGCCGTCTTCACTGCGATATGTTTCTTTATAGTACACAGTTTCAATGCCGGCTTGATAGATAAGCTTTGCACAATCAATACAGGGGGCGTGAGTGCAGAATAGCGTTGCGCCCTCGCTTGATACAGTTGACCTTGCTACCTTTGCAATAGCGTTTGTTTCAGCGTGGAGGACTTCCTGCTTAGTCTTAAGTGAACCATCTTCAAGTTCAATCTCGCAAGTGTTCTCCCAATCAGTAGGCATACCGTTGTAGCCAGTGCCGATAGTCTGATTGCCCTTAACAATAACAGCACCAACTTGCAAACGTTTAGCGTAACTAAGTGTAGCAGTAAGTTCTGCTACCCTCATAAAATAATCTATAAACTTAAGTTTCATTGCTATCTATCACAGATTTACTCTTTAATTCCAAACGAATGCTTCCTTTTTTAGTGTCACTTATTGGACCTGAAAAAAAGGTATTAAAAGATATAGTGTACCGAGTAGAGTTATCTATTACAGCAGTCACTCCGTGTATTAGTTGTGAGGGGAATAATAATAGTTTTCCTTTTTGAGGAGTGTATGTCTGCTTAATGGTTCTTTTGACACTCTTATTGCCTCCAAACATAAGCCACTTAAAATTATTCCACCAAAGATTGTCAGTCATAAACTCCGTGAGTCCACCCGAATGATCTTCCGTCAGATATAGAATACCGCTCATAAAACTATTAGGATGAAAATGCTGATGGTGCGCTTGAAGCTTTCTTGTTTTATTTACCCAGCAGCTTGTAATATCTAATTTGACTTCGTTTGGTATATGTAAGTCTTCTTTAGCTTCCTCAATGCAGGAGTTGAACCAATCATAAAGTTCAGCATCGTAAAATAAGTCTGTATCAGAAACCATGTTGCTTACGTTTTTTTCAATAGGCATATCAGCAAAGGTTGATACAAGCCTATCTATTAGGCTCTCATCACATGTGAACTCATATACGGACAACGGTAAAAAATTAACTATATTCATTTAGTATTCCTTAATCCCATAAATTTCTATAATATTTGCCGAACAGTTCTAGACCTTCTTGAATACGATCTTCATGTAGTCTATGTCCAACATGATCATACCAGTGTTCGCCGGGATTCTCGTCAACCATTTCATACATTTCTTCAACTACACCGGTTGCCGGATTAGTAATTTCAATGGGCTTCCAGCCAAGCTTCATATGACCGTGATGATATTTACTGTCATAACTATCATCTACGATTTGCTGGAAGCTCCAAATCATCTTATTAAGGATTTCATCCCACTGATCACACAGTTTGTCAAACACTTCGTTTTCATCGTCTTTAACGAAATCAAAGCAAAGGTTATCATCCATGTCGCCTCCGATACGAGTGACGAGACCGCTCGGAACACCTTGTTTGGATTGCTTAAGTTGTAGCAGTAGCGGTAGAATAATCAATGCAGCGGTGTGATCCATACTATAGGTATCCCACCGCTCAATAGATACTTCTACTTTTCTTTCTTTTGGACCTTTGTTGAAGTTCCTAAAATTTGCCTTCATCCAACCATCCTAAGTTTTCCATTGATGCACCAAAAGGTCTGCTCTCCTGCTTCTTCTGGATACAAGATTACAGCAAGGGAAATCTTCTTGTTTTCCCAAAGATTCAATGGAATATCTTCTAGCTTTTCAGCCTGACATAGAAAGTTAGTACTATCCTTCTCATAAAGATAATAGTGACCTTCTACTTTTTCCAACACGCCAATAGGAATAGCTGCTCTGGCTAGTGTATCCTGGATATGCTTTGATCCAACCATCTTCATAGCAGCAGACTTACCGATTGCGTACATAGCGTACCCATACACAACCATGAGGATAACAGTAACAAAGTCCATATTAAATCTCCAAAAACTTAAGTTGAAAGTGATCAGCCGCAGGGTCGTGCCCCTTATAGCCCCTAGGATTGCACACAATGCGAGTATCGCCCATCATGTAGTCAAACGGATCATGCATGTGTCCATGTGTCCACAGAACGATCTGAGGGCGATCTAGAATGAATTCTGCAAGGTTGCTATGATAGCCACCATTCATGTAAAATTCATTCTTATATCGCTCGTGAATGCTCAATGGGGTAGGGGCATGATGACCAACTACAACATACTTCTTAGTAGGATCACTGTCAACTACCTTCTTAATATGCTCTAGAGTCGCCTTGTGATGGATTACAGAGTCCATAGGCAGGAATCTGCGATAGTTGTGCTGACTGTGACGAATGATTCTAAAGTCATTCATCATGCTTTCAATTAACTGCAACGTAGTGGGGTCACCCTTGTTCATATCTGTCCAAAGGGTTCCTCCAACAAACGTTACTCCATCAATCTCAACTTCGTCCTTGTCAAGGAAATGAATATTTTCATAACGCTTCATTTCTTCATGCAGCCAAGTGATAGCGTCGGGATAACGACCATGATAGAACTCGTGGTTGCCCGCTACATAAACAACATGATCGTATTCCTGACTCACATGATCAAAGAATTCACGATACTTGTATGCAGCACTTTGATTTCGGCCCGGCTTCATCGCATCTTCTGGTACAGGCTTATCAACAGGATGATCGTGCAATGAATGTGCTACACAGATATCACCACTAAGGATCAACACATTTGCCCCTTCTGTGTTGGGCAAAGTGATTGTTTCAAACTCCAAATGGAGATCAGATGCAAGTGCAATTTTCATAATAACTTACTATAGCAGATTGTACGATTAGTGTCAATCATTATCTTCAATGTAACCATGCTCAAATGCATGTTTTTCACACAATACACGGACCCAACGTTGCTTTTCAGTACTACGTGCAGCACCGGGACCGCCGCAATCTTCACAGATTCTTGCAGTCATTGACTCTGCCATTGCTTCTAGACCGCGAATATAATCATCCCCGCCATCGTAATAGAAACGCAAGGTTCCAAACTTTTCCTTAATCTGCCTAGCTACAACTTGGTTAACAAGTTCAGGAACTTCTCGTTCTTCACGAGGTCCAAATTTAGTCCATACATACTCAGGATCGTTTACGTCTTCGTTCCATTTAATGGTCCATTCTCGCTGCTGTGCAGCATTGTCAATGCGATTTTGAATGTTGGCACAAAGCATGTCAATGATATCAAACCACCCATCACCGACGCTCATTTCACAGCGTTCGGCAAAGATAAGAGGATACTTTTCTCTAATATGTTGGTCTAGTTCGGGTGTCATTTCCTTAACAGCTCCATAATCTTTTTAGCGTCAAACATTTCATGGACATTCTTAGTGGATTGCTCAGCAAGTTCGTATTCTACTACTTCCCAATCACCTATATTTTTTGAGGTGCGCTGGGACTTCAATGAGTTGGTAAGAAAGGTGCGGAGCTTACCGATAGTCTGAAACATTCTGCCAGTCTTATCCCAAGAATTATATGTAGGGGTACCTAATAGGAACTGCTCACTGTTATTCTTATTCCTAATCTTGTAAACAATCACGACACGACCATCCCATTCTGTCTCAGGTCATCAATCATATTCCGGCGCTCTTTAGGATTAACCTTGAGAGAAACCTTCTGACCATAGTCACCTGCTGATTCATAAGCGTTCTTAGCTTCAACAAGACCCATCCCGGTGTACTGACGGATGAGCTTAATGCAAGTAATCTTGTTAGAACCTGCAACAGCACCAGTCAACGTAACACGATCCTCATGACTGCCGGTCAGCATGGCGAAGAAAATCTTGCCCTTAACATCAGGGTCAAGAGTATTTGCAATAGTGTCCCACAACTCCATACCGGTCTCACTACCGTATGCAGTCGTGATACTACGAATGAATGCAATGCCATCACTAACGATAGCGTCCATGTGTTCATTAGAAATCATATGTCACCCAAAAAATAGTTTTATTATACCAGAGAATAGAATAACACCAATCACTCCGTTAAGAATAATAAGTGCGCGGTCCTTCCACATGAAGCCCACAACAAACCAACCAACGGCACCGATCCAACTACCCACCATGTCAATCCAGTGCAGTTCAGGAATACCTGTTGCTCTTACACTTACAGCAAACAATGTGATAATACTTGCAATCCACTTGATATACCAAGTTATATCACCCTTAGGTGTAGTGCTGTGCGAACTTTTTAGTTCTGCTACTGTAAACGATCTACCATCTGCTGTGGTAATAACTTCTTCATCACTTAGGGGCATTATTAATCATCCTTAAAACATAGATAGGCGAGAATCAAACACAGTGCTACTAACCACGGGTAGCTGGGAAACAGCAACAATGCAATGATTAGAAACAAACAGCCCATTATCCGCGCCGCATTCTTGCAATTTCTTCTGCTTGCTTTTGATCAATGATAGGAACAGCGTTGCTCTTATGCATAGTAGCGATGCCCTTAATCAATGTACCAGTGTAGACATTTTCCTTACGTGCGCCCCCAACACCAATACCAACACCGGATTCGTATTTAGGAGATTCTCGGCGCAGGGTAGCAGCTTGCATAGGGTCCTTGACAACGCCCTTAAGCTGGGGCTTATACTTGCCCTGACGATATGCAATATACTCCTCAAGAGTCTTAGTCTTGCAGCCCATCTTCTTCATCTGCTTGTTATAGGCGACCCAATCAATACACATCTTAGTGTATTGACCATCGGTAAGCTTCTTCTTACGCTTACGAGTAGAAGTAGTAGAAAACTGTGGGCCGAGCAAATGCATCGTCATAGATATCTCCTTGCAATATACTCTTATATCAAATTATAGGACCGTTGTCAACCGTATTGTAATTTTTTCCAAACATATGTTTGTTCAGAATACCATTCATCTTCTTCTCCGGACCAATCATAAAATCTACAACGCCATGCTTTCTTTAGCCACAATGATTCGCCTGATATGTAGCATTTTCTAGGAAGAAACGATATTCGTCTGCTATGCACAGCACGATTCCAAACGAAATCATCGTCAAGTAAAGGTGCCATTATAATGGTCCTGCTAACCCGCAATAACCGTGTTCACCTGTATAGTCAGGAACTGGTTGACCGTTGGCTACGAATGCAATCAGCGGATCCTTTACCCAGCGCCAAGCCATACACTTTGACCCTATGCAATGAGTGCCACCAGGCTTAGCATCATTATCAGTACGATTGAAAGAACCGTTACCGTGATATTTTCTGGCGTGTGGACACCATTTCTGTGTTGCTTCGTTTTCTGTCATGAATATTTCAATAGCGCAAAACTATATAGCTTCTCGTCCACTACCCTAAATTTATCCCAGTTAACATCTACTGGATCACGCAATAGTCCAACGTTCTGTGGCAACCAACGTTCTAGCCGTGTTGCCCAAGTATCAAGTGCGTTATCATCAGAATCTCTATCAAACGCATGAAAGAGATTGCTGACAAACTCCATAGATGGAGTAACCAGAGGATAACAATCCTGCAGGGCTAAGTACATCACCTTCTCTTTTGGTTCAGAAAGGAACATCATCCCATTCGTCTTCATCTTTGTATTCCCTAACAGGTTCAACATATTGATCGGGCTGCGTCATTACATAGTCAGGGTCATCAATCTGATCTTGAATCCAGTGGATAGCTTCGTTATAGTCCCAATTACTGAATTTGGCTTTGCCAACCCATACTAGCATACCGGGAAAACTAGCCTCGGTATCTTTCTCAATGAAAATCCGATTATTATGATACCTACCTGGCCAGGCACCGTTGATTACCCAAAAGTTAATGGAACCATCTTCATTGATGCTATTGACGTTGCACCAAATAGAAACATTGCCTGTAGTATCTGCGATTGCGATTTGCATTATGTCCACCTCAATAGAAAAAAAGTTGCATCATATTCACGAGAAAACGCCAACACATGGTTCACGTAATTATCTTCATCTTCAAGAAAAGCATAGTGTGCTTTAACGTTTTTGTCAAGCCATTCTTTCATTTCTTGAGATAATGGGTTCCTTAGTCCAAACACATGATTAGGATGTAGCCATTCATCCCGCACTGGTATGTGGGTCCACTTGTGTACTAAGAAAGTGTTCCGATAGGGAGTGTAATCTTTCATACTCTGCTTATGATTCTTCGGTCAGCTTTATTACACGAACCGCATCTACGCTGCTGACTAACAACCTCATAGTATGATTCTTTATACTTTTCGGGTTCACGATATTTGGTCCACTTATGCCAACCAATCCTACAGCCCCAAAAGGTCACGAGCAATTCCTCTTCTCTTAACATTCTAAAAGTGTTTTCCTTTTCAGCGTCCATGTTCAGTACCTCAACGTCAGATAAACCCACTCTTTGTCAGCTTCTTCAAGTGACTTAAAGACTTTAGCCGGCTTGTTAGGATAATTCTCACCGGAGTAGGTAATAACATATTGAGATTTTGCGTTCCACTGGAATTTGCTGCCCCGACCCTTACGCCTAGCAACTTTCTTATACATCGTGAACCGCTTATTGGTTCTAACTACAGTCACTTTACTCATCAAACTCGCCCTTCAACACGGCGATCATAAACTCCTCTGACGAAAGCCATAGATCACGCTCAAACTCCCAGTCAACATAAAAGCGACCATAATATGCTTTTTTAAGAAATAAAAACTTGCGAGTACGTTGGCACCTAAGAAAAGGTGACCAAACCCTACGCTCTTTCCAATGCCATTTTAACACTGCTGGACCCATCCCATCAAAATAAAATGCCATTATGACCACCTCAACATAAACCAAGCTTCCATTTCTTCTGTAAAGATATAGTTCTCTCCCGTTATTGCAGAGATAGGTGTATCCTTATTGAACTTATCAATATCGTAGACCTTCCACATATGTGCGGGTTGTTCTTCAATCCATGCTCTAATTTCTTGCGAACGAACATTATATACCCACTTGTCAGTAGGCACATCCATGCCAATCTTTTCCCACTTCTTAGTGAAGGGATTAATCATATCAGCTACATTAACCATTGGCTGGACACCGATAATTTCATTAACAACAACATTAGACATAATGTTCTTGATAACAGGCAACATCACCGGGTCAATCTTTATATCGTTCTTCTTAGGATCGCTAGTCATGACCACCTCAAGATAAAAAATGTAAGGTCTTCGGGACTGTTGAACACAACACGGCACTTATTTGTCATACCCTTAGGTCTAAAGGTAGCATAAGGTTTTAGCTTTATCGCATAGTCCTTATGATCATCTATAGTTTTCATGAAGTTTTTCCACCAAATAGGAGGCTGTTCTTCCCCGCTTTCGATGCCCCAGTACCAAGTCTTAAGATTGTACGAGAGTTTCATGACCACCTCAATAGAAAGAATGCCGCCTTAGCATCATCAATTTTCATTACCCAAGAGCCGGTGTCTTTTTCAAATATGATGGCCCAGCCTTCACCAACCGAATGGTCAGGATCATCCTGTATCAGCTCACCGACATGTTTGACCATCCAAGCATTACCCTCGTCAACAGATACTTTCATGAATGAAGATTCTGTAATATCAATGATCATGCTAGAACTTCCTGAACAGACACAACAGCACTATCATATTCTGCTAAACCGCGATGCTCATCCTCTAGAAGATTTTTGATTTCCAAAGCAATACTCTCGCTTAGGTTAGCGTTATGGTATGCAGTTAACTCCTCAATGTTTGGAATATCATCGTTAAATGTGAGGTCAAACTCAATAACAGCACGAACACGCATTATGCAAGAACCTCTTGAACATGCTTACAAGTCTTGCGGAACGAATAGCCTACGCAAGTGCAAGTAGCCTTACCATTTTCCTTGATAACAGTGTAAGTGTTACCCTTACTACCCTGAACAGTGATAACTTCACGGTTGCTCTTGACCGTAGTGTAATCAATCTTAGCACCACTGACTTCAACAATACGACTGCGGTGAATACGACGAAACTTAAGGCCAGGCACATCGCTGGTGATGCCGATTTCATCAGCATCAAACCACTTTTCACGCACAATGGTGCCAGTATATTCGTTGAATTCGGGACCAACATAACCATTAGCATAACGGTCACGAATGTCATAGAGAGCGTTACGAACCTTGATCGTAACAGTGTCGCCTACGTTGAACATAACAAACCTCGTTTCAGACTATAGATTCACTATATGCCCAAAACGAGGTAATGTCAACCGTTATTTTTTGATTTGATCAGTAATTTTTGGGGCAAACTTTTCCATGCCAGTGATGCCCATTCCACCAATGATTACAAACATGATGGCGTTTAAAATATTATCATCAATTTTGTAACCAAAGAACAGATTGGCTACGAATGCTACAACTAGCATAATTGTACTTAATAGGGTAATTACACGCTTGTTGCTAAGCTTACCGTCCCCTTCGGCAAGCATACCATTGAGTTTTCCTAATATGTCCATACCACTTATCCTTTTTGTTATCGGGTACAGACATATTTAGTTTAAACCTTTTGGCAGCGGTACTCCCTAGGAGCAGAATACCTCATTTTTAGGTCTACGACTCGCTTGAGTGTGGCCCGATCCATCATATCATATGGATCAATCCGTTGCTCATAGATACCCCGTATAGCCGCCTCACAGCGAGCCTGAGTAGGATATGAACCAAGATTAGTCATAGTAGCTAGTACGATAAGAGTAAACATTATGCTTGCTTTCCAAATTCTACAGTTACTACGTTACTTTCAGGATTAGTTTCGGTTTTGACTTCCTTAGGCTTTCGCTCACGCTTTTGTTTGGTTTGAGCAGAATTGTACTTAGCCTTATCGCTGGTACCCCACCAATTAGTTTCTGCGTCCCATTCAGCACTAAAGCGGTCAAGCATATACTCTTTAAGATAATCGCTAGGATAGTTACCTTCGCCCTTAATAAGATGATAAATCTCGCCTTCGCCAACAGCCCACGGTTTTACACTTTTATTGACGTACTGGTGATTCTTTTCAACATATTCGCTGTCAATATAGTAAGACCGTCGCTTTTCGTCATCCTTACTGACAAAGAGAAAAATAGGATATTCGCTTTGAATGTTGCCATTTTCATCAATATAACAACAGCGTGTATACCCAAGATAATTCCACTTTGCTAAGTCATGCTCATGCAAGATTACAGGATCATCTACTTCTTTCAAAAGCACAGTAGCTGGAATATCCTTTGAATTTTTATTACGCTTAAACCAAATACGCATACATAACTCCCTTCAATTATCTAAAATAGCGAGGTTCGCCGTAACGATATCCTGCGGGCCTAACGCCCTTGATGATATCAAAGAGTTGATTCTTTTCAAGACCAGGCCAATCACTTGTGAAAAACTTAACATCATAGCCATAGCGATTGTCGCTAATGCCTCCGCCAGTGCCGGTATGAATACCAACATTACGGAAAACATCACTGCCGAATCCAAGATCGTGACTAAGCTGGAATTCAATACGACCTCCCCAACCAGGGTATCCAGTCGGCTTATCATTATCTCGGCCCCAATTAGAAACTCCATTTCGGGGACGACTATGACTGTTGCTCACGTTATCGCTCCAGTGAACATCAAGATAAGTGATCTTGATCCAAAACTTGTCACGAAGATGCTCACGCCGATCACGCCAGCCAACACGGCCGTTGTGAATGACACGATCAAAGAAAAACTCAGGATGAGTTTCAATCCACTCAATTACCTTTTCAAAACTATCCTGATTAATCAGTTCTTCAAAAATCTTGTTCTGAATGCGGGCGCGGATGGCGCGATGAATGCGGTCTTCCCGAAGTTCACGAAGATGCTTTACATATGCTTTCTTAGTCGCATACACCTGCTCGGTCCAAGGACACTTGAATGCAGTGACAATCTTAGCATCATCCACTGGAATAAGAACGGACCGTTCGTTACCCTTATATGCTTTAATCTTAGGCATCTTAACCCACCACACTGTCAATAACGTTAACAAGGTCTTCTGCGAAAATATCAGTCATGCCCTTATCGGTCTTGATATTAGCACCGCGAATACGGAAGAATTCAATGTCATAGAGGTCAGTGCCTTCATTGTACTTGATATACACATAGCCCTTCCACTTGACCATACCAGAAGTCTTAAACTTAAGACCATCGCCCATATTGACGAGTTCCTTAGCGCCCCAGGCAAAAGTTGCCATCGGGTCAATCGTCTTGATTTGCGAAAGAATCGTTTGAGCGATAGTCATAGTCACTGTCTCCTTGCTATATATTTGTTATAGCAAAATGGGCAAACAATGTCAACCGGTATTTTACCTTAGTCGTTCTTTGAGGCAGTGATAGGCTTAAACAAGAAACCACACAACATCATAATACCCCAAGCCTGCAACCAGCCAATCTCAACGAGTCCGGGGATAGCAGGAACAAGTGCAGCGTTCCAAAGCAACATTACCGGAAGGCTAAGAAGCAGTCCAAAAAATACAATGACCCCGGCAGCGGCCGCAAGCAGACCAACAATCTTAACAAGAGTATTCATTTTACGTTCCTTACGATTAATAGTTTTTTGCGTCACCCCGCCGGGAACCTTATAGTGTATCACGTTACAATCTCAAAGTTATGATTTAGCCAACGTATATCGCCGGTCTTTACGCTCTGAATGTATAGCATATTAGGTGCAGGTGTGACACGTGGTTCAAGCACGATCCATTCGTTACCGTGTTCGTGAATACGATTTTTACCGTGTTTGGTAACGCCTTTAAGTTTGATAATCACTTTGATACCCTACGTTCAAGAAGCATCATGCAAGCGGTATTTTCGTCAGGCCAAAAGTGAGTGCATTCACCATTCTTCTGATACTTGAGGAATTCAGTAAGAACGTCACCGAGCGTATTATAACGCTCTTTGGCCATCTTGTTGACGATATGAGTTGCGCGGGCGAGTTCCATAATATTTAATTCCTTACTATCCACCAGATTCTGAAAAAGATAAGGCTAAGTGAGTAATGCCAGCATGGCTTATTGGGCTCGGCTGGGTCGGCATAGAATGACTTACTGAATCCAAACTTAACTAAAATAGTGGTTTTGTACCAGTTGAAATCAAAGTTGCGATACCGATAAAAGCTGCTGTTACAAGGACGAGCAGCAGAATTATCAATATACTGGATCATCTTACATGCTCCAATAGCTTTCCGAAGAAGGCGAGCAATACGAGGGAGTGTTCACGCTCTCGCGGAAAGTCTTACCACTCATGAGGTTGACACGCTCAACAGTCTGATCAATGTTCTCATAGAAGTAATTGATTTCAGCAATCGCATAGACAAAGAGCGGATCACGATCAGTGTTAAGATCAGTGACAGGAACAGTCTTGCGAAGACGAGAGATAGCAGACTTAGCAGCAGCAAGAGTCTTATACGACTTGTTGTGTCCACCGAGAATCTTAGAAGTTTCGTTGTTGTAGATTACATACGACATTTTGTATCTCCGTCTTTTCAGCTTATAATTCACTATAGACAAAAAGGTACCCGAAGTCAACCAAA
>Ga0315901_10003680_pt1 | contig 19729 bp, 14 predicted proteins | sample LakEriMetagenome_10_FD_203761 | JGI IMG/M metagenome (GOLD analysis project Ga0315901, IMG submission 203761) | Freshwater fungal communities from buoy surface, Lake Erie, Ohio, United States - Buoy 2 MA116 | ecosystem: Environmental > Aquatic > Freshwater > Lake | place: USA: Lake Erie, Ohio... | reverse complement strand
TGGTGTGCGAAGGTCAAAGGATGCTGAAGTTGGACGATTACGCGCGGATTCGACAGGCCCACCGGGAAGGGATGAGCATCCGGGGCCTGGCCAAGCTGTATCATCATTCGCGGCAGAAGATTCGGGAGGTTTTGGAGTGCCCGGAGCCGCGGCCGTATAGCCGGAGCGAGCCGTATGCAGCTCCCAAGCTGGGCCCATTTCAAACATGGACAATAAAAGGTGTCAGGAACCTTTGTTGAGAAAGCACGAAGCCACCCTCTGTTTGCGAACCCAAGTCAAATGCCACAAGCCTATTTTCCATAATGAGTTACGATCCAATTCAAAAATTAGCCAGGAAGTATTCATCCGATCACATAACCAGTCCCAGCGAGCCGCCCTGAAACCAGTCCTTTCCAAACGCCACTGTCAACGGCCCACCGCCGGCTCACGCCTGGGCGTTGACACCAGGGTTGGTTTGTCGCCCCAAATGCCGGTTCGGCGGGCCGTGTGGCCGGAGGGCGCCTGCGGCGCGCGGGCCTCGCGACAGGGCCGCCGGGCCGGTATGTCCGGGGGCGGTGCGAGGAGGGCCCCCGGGGCCGGCCAGGGGTCAGGGAGCGTGGCGGGGTCTGGCGGAGCTGGTTCAGACGATCATGACCCGCCTTGACTCGTGGTGACGGACGGCTTTCGCGAGTGCCAGCCGAGAGGGCTGGAGTTGCTCCCGGACCTCCCGCCCCGGGACGTTGTCCTGGGGGGCCTGCCGATGGCTCCCCAACTGGCCGTCGGGGAGGGTGTCCTGGGCTTCTGGGCGGCCTTGCGGGAGGTGTTTGCCGCCACTCGGCAGCCACGCGGCCAGGTCCACCAGCCGGTCAATGTGCTCAGCAAGTTGCCTCTCCTCCGCGTTCCGACCCGGTGGGCGCTTTTGGTCCCGTTGGATTTGTCCGACCGGGTGGGCGCTTTGGTCCTCTTGCAGCGCCCCATGACAACCGTTTTCCGAAAACCGCGGGGCGACGAAGAGGAATTGTTGGCCCGTTGGGCCGACGAACGACTTGTTGGGGACCGTTCCCGGCCCGCTGGGCCGGGCTGGGGGAATGACTGGCCCTTTGGGCCGACCCGTTGGGGGGCGGTGTGGGGAGGGGACCCGGGGGGTGATTGATTGCCGGCGTCGGTTGTGTTCACCCGCGCTGTCTGGCACCGCCTTCGGGGTGCTGGCGTCTTATGGGGGCCGGTACCGGGGGTGGTCGCTGCGCTCGACCCCCGGCTACCCTCTGGGACCCCGACCGGGGTCGGTCGTGCCGGGATCGCACAGTTGGTGCGCGAGCAGGACCACTGGGGGCCACCCTTTGTTTATGAACCCACACCAAATGCCACACCACGTTTTGCTCCCACGGTTGACGATGCCATTGGAAAATTGGCCAATGAGTCTCCCGTTGACCACACGCCCGGTCACAACAGCCACCCTGCGGCCCCTCATTGCCGAAGGCCTTCGTCCGCGGTACCCCACACGCGGCAGTCGCGCTGAGCGTGGTTTGTGGAGCTGACGGACCGCTTGGGGAGGCGGTGTTCCTGGGTTGGCGACTGAGCGGGCTTGGCGTTTCGACGGCACTGGCGGCCCATCGGCCCGGTGTTCGAAGAGCGCACGCCCAGCGGACCGGCTCGGACGGAGCCTCGCCCTCCCGGAACAGCCCTCCCGGAACAGACGAACCAGGAAGCAACGCGGTGGGTGGAGGGGTGGGTGGTCCCCCTCATCCCGCCTTTGGCCTCCTGCTCCCCCTCGGAGGAAGGACCGTTTGCGGCCCGTCTGCCGGTGTTGTTTTTGTCCACCGACGGGGTTCCTTAGACAACTCCTTCCGAGTTGAGTCGTGCGTGGGGGACGGTGACCTGGGGTAGCCGGCGCTGCGCTGTGGCAACCCCAGGCTCTGGGAGAAATCCCATGCAGAGATTGTGCGGCCGGGGGTTGGTAGAGGGCCGTGGCGACGATCCTCCAGGTTTGTCGGTCAAACAATCGCAATCCACGAAGCGATCGACTCGTGGAGCGATCCGTCGGTTCTTTTCACGCGGCAGGCCAGAGGCCTACCCCACGGGCCGTGGCGACAAACCTTCTGGTTTGTCGGTCCCGTTGTCGCCACGAGTTCGTCGTCGTCGAGGTGTTTCGCCTCATCAGAAGACGGCGGGAGTGTCGTCCCGGTGGGGGAGTTGCCTCATCCGCGATGGTCCGGTTGAGCCGCGATTTCTGGCACCCCCTGCGGGATGCACGTCGTGTTGGGGGCGTGGACCGGGGGTGGTCGCTGCGCTCGACTTCCGGCGACCCACTGAGACCCCGCCGGGGTCGGTTGTGGCGCGGGCTGAGAGGTAGCCGGCGTCTTGCGGCCCAAGGGGCCAGCCGTTCTCCCAGCCCGGCCCAGCGGGCCGGGAAGGACCGACCAGGACCTGTGTCGGCCCAACGGGCCAACGATTCCTCTCGCACCCCGCGCGGTTCGTGGAACGGTTGGCCCGTTGGGCCGGACGGTGTGTCGCCACGTTACCAGGGCCTGCGACCCTGGATGGGAGAACGGCTGGCCCGTTGGGCCGGACGACGGACCATTCGGGCCCGAAAACCACGACCCGCACGAACACCGGACCGGCCGAAAACCAGTCATTGCCGAAGGCCATGGTCAGTGGTCCCTCACAAGCTCCGGTCGGCGCGTTCACGCCGGGCGTGGTCCGTGGAGCTGACGGGCTGCGCGGGGAGGGGGTATTCCCGGAGGCGACGGGGCCGGCGGGAATGCGGGCTTTTTTGGGATCCCGCTTCCGCGGTTCTCCCCACTCCAGTTTTCTCATGGCGGTCATCACGGCCGACGCGTTGGGGCGGTCGGTTCTTGTCTCATTGGACCGATCCTCCCAACACACACCCACCGCCTCAAGTCGTCTCGTCACCCAGCCAGCCCTGCGTCTCTCCCACCCCGGCCCTGCTCATTTCCGCCCCACCACATGATACTGCGCTCCCAGCGGCAGCCAGCCCAGCCAGTTTTCCAGCCCGCGCAGCGCGTGCAGGGGGCGGGGGAAGAAGACGCGGTGCGTGGTGGCGACCTGGGTAAAACCCGCCTCACTCACTTTGTTCCGGAGTACGGGTGCCGGGATGAGGATGGCCCGTTCATCAAACGGGCAGCCGCGAACGACGCGCACCACCACCGGATTCCACGGATTGTGTTCGTAGAGCATCACGGCCCCCCCGGGCCGCACGACGCGGTGCAGTTCCCGCAACACCCCCGCGTGCCGTTCGGCGGGAATGTGGTGAAAGACGCACGCCGCATAGGCCAGGTCGAAACTGTCGGCCGCGAATGGCAACTCGCTCCCCGCACACAGGGCGAACGTCGCCGCAGGGCCGAACCGCCGCTCGGCCAACTGCAGGCTGCGTGCCGACACGTCGGCACAGGTCAGCCGGGCCGTGGGGAGATGCTGCTGGAACGACGGAATCGACGCCCCCACGCCGGCCCCGAAATCAAGAATCCGGGGGTTCGCGGGGACAGTGTCCGACCCCGACCCCAGTGATCGCCACAACCGCACGAGATCGCGGATCTTGTAGTCGGTGAAGTACTCTCCGCTCTCTCCCGAGAGCCGCAGGCTGTCGTTGAGCAGTTGGTCGTACCGCTCGGCATAGACGTCGAACTCCGCCTCCCGGGCTGGGTCATTCGGCAGCAGTCCCTCGGCGGGGGCTTCGTCGCCGGGTGTGGTCATCGATCGGTCTCCCGTCCGTGCGGCCCACCCGGTTGCTGCCACCAGAGACGCTCGGCGGCGACGACCCGCGCGATCCCCTGCAGCAGCGGGGTCTTCGCGAAGGGAGCCCCCTCGGGAACCAACCGGCTGCGAAACCGGAAGCGCATCGTATACAACCCGCTCAGGCTCCCCACACTGGTGGTGAAGAGCAGACGGCGGTGCGCCACACTCTGGAAGGTCGCCAGCAGTTCCGCCACCGTCGTCAGGCTCTCCGCCGCGACGATCTTCACGGTGGGATGTGCCGAGTCGGGCAGGGACCGCAGAGTCGCGATCGCCAGCCGGGCGGCATCATCGGTGTGGATGTAATCGCGGGCCGTGTCGAGGGGAACAAAAACCGGCACGGGACGATTTCGCACCACACAGCGGGCCATGGTGCTGATCAAACCCTGCCGTGTGTCTCCCGGAAGGGAGGCTCCATACAAGGTCGAGATGCGGGCCAGCAGCACGCGGCAGCCCGCAGCCACGAGCCGCGACTGCCGCAGGAGATTTTCCTGATGCAGCTTCCCCTCGGCGTAGGGGGTGGTCGGGGCCTCGCGGGTCGCCTCGTCGACCACCACCGCGCGGGAACCGGCATAGATCCCCCCCGCCGAACTGGCCAGCAGAAACCGGCCCGGTGTCTGGATCAGCAGAGGTTCGGCCCCCAGCCGGTCCACCAGCCACTCGAAGGCGCGATTCTCGGCCGCGACGACGGCGGAGGAACTCCCCATCCCCGCGACTCCCGCGGCCCAGTACAGTTCCCAGTGCCCCGCCTCCCGCGCCTGGCGCGCGAAGGCCGTCACGCTGGCCGCCAACTGGTCACGCAGCACGCGCTCATCCTGCCAGGCGAAGGGGAATCCAGACTCGAACATCGCGTTCGAGCCCGGCCGCAACTGCCGGTTGAGCGCTCTCCCCAGCAGGCCCCGGGCCCCCAGGACCCAGGTGGCTGTTTGTGGGACGGCAGACGGCGAGGGAGCCGTGATGGAGCAGGCCATCAGGGGTGCCTCCGCTGTCGGGTGGGCGTTGTGGTCACGACATACGGCGGCTTGCCCATGGCGATGCTCATGGTGAGCGCGAGGTATTCGGCAATCACCCCGAGGGCCAGCAGGATGCAGCCCGAGAAGAACGTGATCACAATCACGAGGGACGTCCAACCTTCGACGCTGACCCGACCGGTCAGTTTGGCATACAAGGCCCAGAGGGCGATGGCGATCGCCAACCCAATCGCCATCAGCCCCAACAGCGAGATGAACCGCAGGGGGCGGGCTCCGGCGGTCATCACCAGAAACGAAAAATGCGACAGCAGACCCCACAGCGAATAGCCCGACGGGCGGCCCATTTCGTCCCGCAGCGTGACCGGACAAAACCCCACCCGCGCGACAATCCACCGCAGGGCGACATCGAGGTAGACCCCGCTGCCACAGTAGGCGGCGAGACTGCGGGCCACTTCTCCGGTCACCAGGCGGAAACTGTGGAAATGCCCCATGGATTTCACCCCAATCAGCGCGTTGGCCAAGGTTTTGGCGAGGCGACTGGCACTGTTGCGCAGCCAGCCATGCGGCGGCGGATTGCGGGGCTGGGCATAGACCAACTGCAGCCCTTCGGTCAGCGCCAGGTCGAGCATGACCGGGATGTCGGCTGGGTTGTGTTGCCGGTCTTCGTCGAGGGTGACGACCCAGTCCCCCAGTGCTCCCGCCATGCCCGCCAGAGTCGCCGCATGTTGTCCGAAGTTGCGCGACAGCCAGACCGGGCGGACCCAGTCATCGCGGGCCGCCAGATGTTCGATCACCTGGTCCGAGCGATCGGGACCACAGTCATGTACCAGCAGCACTTCACAGATGACGAAGCGGTGGCCGGCGGGGGTCGACTGCTCAACCGTCAGCGGTTCAATTTCCCTCAGCAGCGCCTCGAGCGTCGATTCTCCACGATAGACGGGCACCACGACAGAGACCCGCTGGGTCGGCGGAAAGTCAGCGGCCTCCTCCCCTCGGCGGGATGCATCGACAACGGTCTGGCTCATGGCGTGCACTCCATGATCAGGTTGGTGTAGGGAATGCGGAAGAGGTCGTGGGCGACAAACGTCCGCACCTGGCCGAAGACGCCGGTGGCGAGCACGCGGTAAGCCGGCTCGGTCCGCACGTACTTTCCCTGATCCGATTTCAGCAAAAAGCGGACCAGCCACGACTGGTTCCCGGTGAACACACCATCGAGCGTGATCAGCCGGCCTCCCGGGCGCAGGGCGCGCTGGGCGAGGTGAAACAGGTTGGTCGCCGCCGCATCGTCAAGATGGTGAATCAGCCCGATCGCCAGGACCTGGTCAAATTGGCCGAAGTCGGCGACGGTATCGGGGGTCAGTTCGACACAATGGAACTCACCCCGGCTGCCGTAGTGCCGGCGGGCCGCCGCGAGGTAGGCGGGGCTCATGTCCAAACCGACATACTCGACTGGGGGCACCGACTGTGGCAGGCATTCGAGCATCGCCCCGGTCCCGCAGCCGATGTCGAGGACCCGTTCGCCGGGAGCGACCCGCAGGTGATGTTCCGCCAGGTGCCGCCGGTACCGGGTCCCCCGCATCGCATACTGGGCGAGATCGTACAGACAGGGGAGTGCCAGCAACGATTTCACGACGAACGATCTCTGTGACGATTGTGCGAGTTCCGCCGGTCGCAGGCCCCAATTGGACCGGTGAGATGACGGATGGCGGGTCGGTGGGGTGACGACGGCTTCGTGCGGCCTTTCTGAACTTTCAGACTAAACGGCCGAAGTAGCGCAGACAACTTGCACAGAGTCGAACTGGCGATCAATCTCGGGAAGACTCGGTCCTTTCCCCCCATTCCGGCATTTTCCGTTGAACACCACCTGCGAGACCCAGGACACCCCCCCTGCCCGTCTGCCAGACTCCCACGGTTCTCCCGGCGGAGGGGGGTGGAAACCGGTCGAGATGGCCAGTGCCGTGGTCTGTCTGCTGACCGCTCTGGCGGTCCGCTGGATCGCGGCCGACCATTCCCCGTCGTTTGATGAACTGTGGATTCTGGCCGGAGCGACGGGATACGGACAGGACTACCTCGGAGTTCAAAAAAACACACTGCAGACGGAGGCGATCTGCACGACGGCGATCGAGCACGCGCGATCCCCCTGGGTGGTCTGGTCCCATGGTGTGACCTTCCATCCCCCACTGCACATGGTGACTCTCTGGGGGTGGCGGGCTCTGTGGGGAGGGAGCGACTGGGTGGCTGCGATGTACTCGGCGGTCTGCTCGGTGGTGGGGATCGGGTTCGTGTTCGCGGCGCTGCGCTGGCAGGCCGGCGTGGGCCCCGCCACGTGCGTCTCCCTGTGCCTGGCCCTGTCTCCCGTGCAGACCCAGTTGGGAACGGAAATTCGGGGATATGGTTTGTTGCTGGCCCTTGTGGGCTGTGTGAGCTGGCAGATGGTGCGGATCGAGACCCTCGGGCCAACGCGCCGGCGAGTCTGGCTGCTGGGACTGACCCTGCTGCCGCTGATGCTGACGCATTACTTTGCGGCCGCCACGTGCCTCGGCGTCTGCGTATGGGGGCTGCTGCGATTGCGGGGGACATTCCGCTGGCAACTGGCGGGAGCGGTGTTGGTGGCGGCTTTGACCTTTCTTGTGATCTGGCTTCCCTTTGCCACACAACATCTCGAGAAATCGACGACGACCGTCCTCTACAAATCGAGTGAACCGTTCTTGCGCGGCGCAGCCCGGTCAGCCCTCGCACTCCCGGCGAAACTGCTGTTCGTGGTCACCCCCGAGCGCCAGCGGGAGGGGATGGTAGTCCTGGCAGTTTTCGGACTGTTGTCGGTCAGCGGTCTGTGGCGCAGTTCGCGGGTGACTCTCTGGGCCCTGCTGCTGGTGCTGCCGATTGGCCTGATGCTGGCGGTCGATGCCGCTCGGGGAACCAACCAGGCAGCCCTCACCCGCTATGCCGCGGCCGCTTCACTCGCGGCGGCGGCGACCCCGATTCTCTCGGCGTTCGCAATCCGGAACTGGCTGGGGTGGATCGTCGGCAGCGGCTGTGTGCTGTTGACCCTGGTGGGCTTGGGTGGCCCCCGTCAGGTGGGAAGTCCGTCGTTTGGTCCCATGCGGCAGGCGCTGTTGCCGATCCTGCGGGGGGAGTCTCCCCAGGTCCCTCTCGTGGTCGAGGTCACTTCCGGGCCCCTGGGGTTCTATGGACTGGCGATGATGCTGGAGTGGCTGCACACGCCGGAATTTCTTCCCCGCCCTGTCCTCTGGTTCCATAACCCACCGCAAGACGTCGAGACAACCCTTGCCGCGGCCACTCCCGACGGTCGGTTCTGGCTCTGCCTGCGGGCCGGCCCCCAGCCCAGCACCGGGCTTCCCGAATCGGTGCGCAACGCATTCCCCACCGCGCGCCCGGTCCGCCCCCCCAGCTACGTTCCCGCAGGACACGGGGGAGTCCAACCCGAACCCGCCGTCGAACTCTGGCTGCTGAAGGCCGGGCCCGGAAGCCGAGAGAAGAGCGCAGGGGAACCATAGAGCAGCAGAACGGAAACACGAGGGATGACCGCGGCTGAGTGGTGGCCGGTGTTCGTCTGCGGCCCCCTACGGTGTCGGCAGCGCGTCGTGGTGACGAACCTCCAGGTTTGTCAGTCGCAGCGGTGTGACCAGACCTGCGGCCGCGAACAGCACCAGAGAGCCCATCCCTCAGTCCAACAAGGGACGCAGTCGACTCCTTGCGGCGATGGGAATCGTCTTCCGGAAACCGATGCTGCCTTCGGTCCTGCCGCGCGCCGCCAACCTGATCGCGCGGGCCGGGCCAGGTTCCGATCCATCCCCTCACCGGGTACGATGACGAGGGAAAATTCTGGGCGTGTGACGTTTCCACACACGACGGAAATGGTTCCGGAGACAAACGATGATGCGTGAAGTCCGTCGACGACATGGGCTGCTGTTGGCCTGGGCCCTGGTGTGGGTTGGTCTGGTCCTCGGGGTCGACCGGGTCTCGGCACGGGCCCCGTCCGACCTGAAGCTCGGCCGGCTGCGGGTGGGGAAGATCCTGTTCCTGGGGAACAGCATCACCCTGCACGGACCCAAGGCGGATATCGGCTGGACCGGGAATTGGGGTATGGCCGCCAGTACACGCGAGAACGATTTTGTCCATCGTCTCCTGGCCCGGATCGGCGAGCAGGCGGGGGGCGAACCTGCAGTGAAGATCCGCAATCTGGCCGATTTTGAACGCCGGCTGCTCGACTTCGACCTCGACGAGGGCTTGCGGGACGAACTGAGGTTCCAGGCCGACCTGGTGATCGTGGCGCTGGGGGAGAACGCCACATCCCCCACCACCGATGCCGAGCGCGACACCTTCTCGCGGGCCTTCGACAACCTGCTGCGCAAGCTGGCCGCCCAGGGACAGCCGACGATTCTGGTCCGCAACTCGTTCTGGCCCGATGCCGAGAAAGACCGCTTGATCGAGCAGGCCACGCAACGGGCGCAGGCCGTGTTCGTCGATCTCGAGAAGCTGGGGGCCAATCCCGCACATGCGGCCCGTGCCGAACGGTCCATCGAACATGCCGGGGTGGCCGCTCATCCCGGCGACAAGGGGATGGAGGCGATTGCCAACGCGATCTGGCGGCGGCTGCTGCAGACCGCCGGTCTGGAAGAGTGACCAGCGCGTTCCGGGCGGGGCCAGAGCCACGGCTGCCCGTTGCGTGCGTTCTGTTCCGCGAATGTTTCCCCAAAACCCGAGTGACCTGCGGATGTTCCTCTCGCGTTATCGGTACCAGTTGATCATCGCGGTGCTGGGGTTGGTGGTTCTGGCGCAGCCGCTGCTCATGCATTACAGCCCGCGGATGATCAGCCGGGTGACCCCGCTGGTCTGGCTGTTGCAGATCGCCACCCTGGCGGGCCTCGCACTGGGAGCTGGGTTGGCGGCGTTCGGGAGCTGGCTGTCAAAGACTCCGGCGGTGCGCGAGAGCTTTCGGCGCTGGACTCTGACACTGGCCCTGCTGACGGTCGCTGGCGTGGGGTTGAGTGGAGTGGCGGTGCTGCTGAAGCGCGGTCTGCCGTATGGTTCCTTTCTGCGGCCATTCGACCAGGCGACCTGGTGTGGTCCCGCCTCGTCCGCATTTGTTGCCGGAGATCTGACACCCCGCCAGAAGATGTTGGGAGATGTGGTGCGGACCGTACTGAAACCCGGGGGCCGTGCCGCCACCCGCGAGGCGATTCTGGCCCAACTGGGGCCCAGCGAAACCGATGCGGCGGACAACTCCTCCGGGCAAGAGCTGATCTATCGCCTCGGTCCCGAACACGACTCGCTGTTCGCCATCGACGATGACTGGCTGCTGATCTGGTTTGATGAGAGCGGCCGGTTTCAGGGGTTTCGAATCCGCGCTGATTGAAGGCCCCGGAGAGTCGTGGCGACAACGCGTCGCGGTTTGTGATCTCCCTTGGTGGACCGGTCACACGAATTGACTGGCCCTGTTCGTCACCGTAGCATCGAAAATGAAAGCGTTTGATGGATCCCGCGTGGTGCCTTGGCCGGGTGTGTCAGTCACCTGCTGCGGTGAACGACGTTGCCCCGGGTGCCGCTGTCGTCCTGCGGCCCTGGGATTCAACCTCCGACCCGGAATCTGATCCCCGATCTGACACGGGCCGGTTGGCACCGGAAGAGAACTGGTGACGTATGAAACGAACAGGTTTCTGGCTCCCGCTGTTGATCTGGGGAGCGGTCTTGCTGATTTCAGGTCTGCTCTATTCGCGGATGCCCGATCGGATTCCGACGCATTGGAACTGGCGGGGGGAGATCGACGGCTGGGGAGACAAGCAGTGGGCCGCCTGGCTGATGCCCGCGATCATGCTGGGTCTGCTGCTGCTGTTCCAGCTTCTGCCCTGGCTCTCACCGCGCCAGTTCGAAATCGATTCATTTCGCAAGACCTATGACGTCATCATCGTCATGCTGATGCTGATGTTCGGCAGCCTGCACGTGGTGTTCCTGCTGCCGGCGGTCGGGCTGCAGGTGCCGGTCGATACCGTGGTCATGGCCATCCTGGCGGCCTTCTTCATGCTGCTGGGGACGGTCCTCGACAAGGTGCAGCGGAACTTCTTCGTGGGGGTCCGCACCCCCTGGACAATCGCCAGCGAGCGGGTCTGGAACGACACGCACCGCCTCGCCGCGAAACTGTTTTTCTGGTCGGGACTGTTGGGGATCGCAGCGGCGGTGATCTTGCCGCTGTGCGGCTGGAAGCCGTTCCTCGGCCTGCCGATCATCCTTCTGGGAGCGCTGGCGTCGGTCCCCTATTCGCTGTTCCGTTACAAACAACTCGAACGCCGGGGAGAGCTGGATGTCCCGGGGCAGAACCCGTAACGCCGGGTCACGAGCAGCGGCACGTTAGTGATCGTGGTCGTGATCATGGTCATGATCGTGATCGTGATCGTGCCCGGTCTCGGGGGCCTTGGCTGAGCCCGAGCCGTGATCATGATCGTGGTCATGGGTGTGGGCCGGTTCCAGGAACCCGATTGCCCAGGCCAGCAGCACACCGACAACCAGGGTGGCCGAGAGCCCGAACCGGTCGTGCGAGTGCATTTCAATCTCGGGGAGCAGATCGCTGAGGGCGATGCAGATGAAGACGCCGGCGGCGGCCGACATGGCGGCCGACACGATGGCCGCATGCTGCCCCTCGAACCGGGTGATGCCGTACTGGAACAGCAGCACGCCGAGGGGGCACATCAGGGCGTAGCCGAGGTTGACCACCAACTGCGCCTTCCGCGACCAGCCGCGGGCCGCCATCAGCGTGGTGATCGACAGCGAGTCGAGCGGTTTGTGCAGGGCGACCCCCAGGAAGGTCCCCACACCGGCCATCCACAACCCCTGCCCGAGCGACCCCAGATGGGTCACATCGGCGGCGACATGGGCCGCCAGGGCGATGCCATCGAGCAGGGTGTGCATCGACAGACCGATCAGAATTCCCAACCAACTCGCCGGGGCATGGGAATGACCATGATGATGGCCGTGAGCCTCATGGCCCTGGTGATCGTGGCTGTGATCATGGCTGTGGTCATGGCTGTGGTCATGGCTGTGGTCATGGCTGTGGTCATGATCATGGCCGCAGTCGGCATGCTGGGCCGCCCCCAGTTGGGGCAGCAGATCGGCTCCGTCGGCTGTTCCCGCCAGTTCATCATCGCCGCCGGGCATGCCGACGTGGGCGTGGAAGTGAAACCAGCGCATCAGGAAGAAGGTGAGGACCATGCCCCCCAGCAGCCAGCGGACGCACCAGTCGAGGCCGAGTCCACCGTCGCGGGCGATGCCATACCCGTGGGGCAACTGGTGCAGCACCCCCACCCCCAGCATCAACCCTCCCACGAGGCTGATCAGGAACTGCATGCGGCGATGCGTGAGATGAAACAACGAGGGGATGTAGCCCCCCAAAAGGGAGGCCAGCATCACCAGCAGGCACTGGACCGTCAGAACCCCGGTGGACGGACCGGCCGTCACAGCCGCCACGAGAGACAAACCACCAACCAGACTCGTCACCAAAAGAGGCATCACCACGTCCAAAAGGGTGTGAGGCACGTCGAGACGTCCTCAACATTGCTTTGCATCTGTAAGGTAATTGAAATTGGATGTTCAGACAATCAGCCCCCGTCACCCGGGAAAAGCAGAGCCCCAAGCCCACGTCTGCCAGAGCGGTCAATGGCGTGGCACCGCGCCACCGCCGGGACAGGCCACCTCGGCTTGTGCGGGGCACTCTGGAGCGGGAGAGCAGGTCACGATTTGCCTTTGAGACTCGCCCGGTTGCTCCCTCGTGCATGATGGCAGCAGTACCCGGTTCACCAATCCGGCATCCTCCGCTGCGCCGGTCCGTGGCCACTTTTCTGTCCCCGAGGTCACGCCCACTGGACTTGTGCGTGAACGCGATACGGCACACACCATCGGCCGGGGACGATTTCCTGTCCCGACCACGGGGGGGCCCGAACAGGCGGGGGACACTTCACTCGATGGTCCCGCTGAGTGACTGGCCGCCGAACGGTCCGTAGAGCCCCTGCTTCCAGGTCAGCTTCGTCAGAGGGCCGCGCTGCTTCAGCAGGTCTCCCAGTTCCCCTTCGAGGGTCGACCGGGCAAGTTCGCGCCCGTCCTGCAGCAGCCGTACCTCGGCTCCCCGCAATTCGAATTCGAGTGTGGTCGGGCCGTCGGTCCAGCGCGTCGCCGCCTGCAGATGCCCGGGCATTCGCAACTGATGGATCGCTCCGTAGCTGCGCCATTTGTCGGGGGCCAGGAACGGCTCGGCCTCGGGACGCCATTCGCACGGATCCTTCGCCGACGTCGAGACAAACAGTGAGTCTCCCACCGTCACCAGGCTGGCGACCCGCTGCCCCCACTGGTTCTTGACTGCGTTCCCCTGGTTCTCGGCATCGTACGGATGCAGCACCTGGTTCGAGAGAGGGGGATGGGTGAACATGCGGCGGGCGAGGCTCCACTCGCGGCGATCGGGGTGATACCGCCATAGTTCGCCCCACGGCCAGACGCCCACAAAGAGCTCTCCTCCGTAGAGAACGGTGGTCTGGGCCTCACGGACGGAGGGGGAGACCTCCGGGGGTACCGGAGGCCAGCCGGGCAGGTCGCGCAGTTCGGCCCCCATCAGTTCAAACAACCGGCCGGTGGGATACTGCCCCAGCAACAGGCGGTCCCCCCAGGCAAGTGAGGAGTAGAGCTGGAAGCTGACCCCCAGCGTCGGCTCGCGTGTCAGCCGCCAGACCCCGCCGCGCCATTCGTAAAACCCGCCGATGTTCGACCCGGTGACAATCCGGTCACCGAGCTGACCCCAGGCGAAGGTGGTTTCTCCCACCACGGGGAGCCGCAGGGTCTCGGCCCGGCCCAGATCCACCGCCGGTTCTCCCGGCTGCCAGGGGCAGGCATACAGCCGGGTGAACCCATCTTCCTCCGACTGGAACGGACGATACGGCTTGTCGTTGCGGTGGACGTGGTAGAAGCAGAGCCGTCCGAGGGCGTAGAAGAACCGTTCGAACTTGCCGAGGGTGGGGGGCTCGAGCAGCACAGTGCCGTTATAGCGGACCGTGCTTTCGCCGAATTCCAGCAGCCCATCGCCGACCCGCTGCGCTTCCTGGGTGCCCCCGATCTCGGGCTCGGCGGTCCAGGCGTGTTCGCGGGGGTTCCAGCGGGTGAGACCGCCGAAGGTGGAATAGAGCTGTTCGTCGCGGGCGACGAGGTAGGTGCCGCAGAGGGTGTTGGGACGGGGGAGTTCCGCAGCGGTCAATTCGTTCAGCGGCTTCGCGGGCCGAATGAACAACTGCACGGCATGCCGGTCGCCGCGCAGGCGGGTGTTGTACTGGTTGGCGAACCCCGCCCCGATGACCAGTGACCGATCGGCGGTCGCGGCTTCGAACAGGGTGCCGAAGCTCTGCCCGAGATCGGCCCCCCGATCGACCTGGACCCGAATGCGGGTGACCTTCTCGGCGGCTTGGATGGGGGTGGCTGGGGCGAGTTGCAGCAGTCCAAGCAGCATCGCGAAAAACCGAACGCACCTCGGCAATCGCACCCGTTGCGGCGCCCAGCGAGACTCGGAATCGCGCGCAGAGAATTGCGGAGCAAACACAATCATGGCGGGGATCTCGCAGGATGGACTGACCAGTTTCAGCCGTTATACCGCATGGTCCCTGGGGAGTCATGTGGGCTGGATCACCCTGCCACACCGTTGTTTCGGTTGCCTGCGAAAGCCCAAGTGCACGACGAAGGAAGCCGGCAGGTTATTGGACGGATCCCTACTGCGGACCGCACCGGAATGGAGGATCGGCAAGCGACCGGATCGGGAACTGGCAGGAGGACTGTCGAATGCTGGGGAGATTGTCAAAAAAAATCCCGCCCGACCATCGGTCGAGGACCGGGTCGAACGGGATCGGGAACAGGGGTTCAAGGCAGGCTCGGAACTCCGCTCACCTGCGCACAAACCACCATGCCAGCCAGCACAAAGCCGGCAACAGCAGGAAGATGAGGGCGAAGGTGGTGAGGGTCGAGCGGGTGTCGTCGGGCCAACGGGCCATGGGGATTAGCCGATGATTTCGGGGTCGGTCTCGGGAACCGCCGGGCTCGCGGGGTCGAACCACTCGTGCTTGAACTCGATCCGCTTCTTGTGCTTCATCGCGAGATTCGAGGTGATCGCCATGATCGCGTCGGCCATCGCCCGTTCTCCCGGGCAGCGCAGGCCACCCTTCTCACGCGGGGTCCCCAGCGGGACGTTGTTGCGGATGTTCCAGGCGAAGTGCTCCATCTCTTCGGTGTAACCGCGGCTCACCTTTTCTTCGCTGGCCGGTCCCGACGCCGCCGCAGCCGCCGCCGGGGCCAGGCTGGGGCTGGTCGAGACGACCGGCCCTCCTCCCGACTCGCGCTGCACGACCCGCAGCCGCTGTCCGGGGCCACCGCCCCCGGTGTCGCCCCCTTCTTCCTTGTAGAGCATCACCTTCTGTTCCAGCTCGGTGATCAGCGTTCCCCGGCTGCCGTAGATGGTTTCGCCATACGGCTCGAGCCGGTTCGTGTTGATCGACGAGTAGGTCACAATCGCAATGTCGTTGTGGTCCTCTTCGTAGTTCCGGCCGGGGAACTCGAGGGTCACGTAGACATGATCGTCGATTTCGCGGGGATCCTTCTGCTTGTCTTCCGACCCGACCCCCTTCACGCCGTAGAAGTTCTTTCCGCCGAAGCCGTGCACGGCCACGGGATGCACTTCCGACCGCCCCTGCGACAGGAAGATGCTGCAGGCGTCGAGCTGGTGGCTGCCCAGTTCGGCCATCAGTCCACCGCCGGTCTTGCGGAAGAGCCGCCAGTTGATGAGCTGGTCGAGCGAGTCGAAGCCCCACTTCTGCACGTCGGCCAACTGCGAGTCTTCCTGCGGCACCTTCTTCGACCAACTGTCGGAGTTGGGGAAGCTGTTGTTGCGGTGCCAGCTCGCGCGAATGAATTTGATGTCTCCCAGCAGCCCCTGCGAGACGAGGTCATTCGCGTTGGCGTAGAGGATGCTGTAGTGCCGCTGGTGTCCGACCGCCAGCACGCGGTTGGTCTCGCGCGAGACGCGGATCATCTCCTTGCACTCGGCAATGCTGTGGGCCATCAGCTTCTCGCACAGCACGTGTTTGCCCGCCTTCATCGCGTCGATGGCGATCTTGCTGTGCGTGTTGAGCGGGGTGGCGATGACCACCGCTTCGATCTGCGGGTCGGCCAAGAGCTGCTCGTGGTTGTCGTAGACCTTGATCTTGCTGGCGGTGGCGTGGCCGAGCTTCTTGTTGAGCCCCACGCGGTGCTCGTTGTTGTCGCCGACGAACGCCCGCTTCTGGTTCGACGGCCGCAGGTCGGCAATCGCCACGATGTCGAAATACTCGGGGGGATGCTGGGTGAGCAGCACCGAGCCTTCGTCACCGGTGCCAATGAAGCCGACCTTCAACGGGGTGCCATGCAGCTTCTCGTACCCGAAGTAAAACGCCCCGAGGGCCGAGGTTGCCCCGGCCGCCTTCAAAAACGCCCGGCGGGAGACCCCCGCCTGGTCGACGGCATCCTGGAAGTTCTGAACGCCAATCGCGCGCTGTTCCGCGGTCAGTTGCATGACAGGTCCTTCGAACGGTTCAACAACAAAAAAAGCAGGAAATGCGACAGGTAACCGACGGCACGGCGACGCGGGGAGCAGCCTGGCTCACCCGCGCAGGGCCCCTCGTAAGTGACTACGGTTTTGCGGGGGCGGACCGCGAGAAGAGTTTCGCGACCAGGGCGTCGAGCCCCAGCCATTTGCCCGTCGGCAGCGAGGCGATCGCCAGCAGGGCCAGCGCCTCGATGAGGTTCTTGTTCACAAACAGCGAGTGCTCGGGCCCGGGGGCCTCGGGCACACCCGGCCAGGGGGGCATCGGCAGGTAGAAGAGCACCATCAGGCCGGCCCCCGCCAGGGCGGCGAGCCGCGAGAAGAGCCCGACAATCAACAGCAGCCCCAGCGCAGTCAGCAGCCACATGGTCGTCAAATCGACCTGCCGCAATTGCGACATCGGCGGGGGAAGCGGTCCCTTCTGGTTCTGCTTCACATCGAGCAGGGCGTAGGCCTTGGTTTCGAAGTCTTTGACCGCCCCGTCGAGGGGACCCAGGACTTCCGCCTTCTTCTCCATCAGCTTCGACCACCGCTTGTCCTGGTGTTCGAACTGGTAGTCGGTGCGGGCGGTGGCCCACTCGGCGTTGTAGCGGTCCAGCATCTGGCGGTAGACCTCGACTTCGCCAATTCGTTCCTTGCGGCCGTTGACCTCCTGCCCCAGCCGGGCCGGGTCTTCCTTGAGCCAGACCTGCAGCCGTTCTTTCAGCCCGAGCTTGCCGCTTTCTTCGTACAGCCGGTCGACCGCTTTGCTCCACGCCGCGAGTTGCGCGGGGGCGATCGGCCCGGCGGCGGGGGCCGCACCGTCGGCGGCGGGCTCGGTGGCCGGGGTTCCCGCCAGAGCCAGCAGCGCTTCCTTCTCTTCTCCCACGAGGCGGAAGTTGGAGGTCAGCAGTTTGCGTTTGGCGTCGTAGGCGACCGTGGGCTTGTCGACGCCGGTCTTGTACTTGCCGAGGGGCTTGAACTTCGCCAGATCGATCCCCTCGGGGAGGGCGTCGAGGCGGGCGCGGAATTCTCCGGCCCCATCGAGCAGCAGGTTGAGCCGCGATTTCTGGTCGTCGGTCAGCCCGTAGTACTGCACGAAGCGGTTCCGCCAGTCGTCGAGGCGGGCGATCTGGGCGTCGTAATCGAGCTTCTTCAGCCCGTCGGGGTCATCGCACAGGATGCGGAAATAGTCACGGAACGGCCCCTTGGCGTTGGAGAGGTAACCTTCGGCCGTCCAGGGCTTCGAGGTTCCCTGGGTCTTCAGTTTCCAGATCCCCTCGTAGAGGAACTGCCAACCAATGGAGACCCGCAACAGCACCAGGAAGAGGCAGGCCAACAGCGAAATCTGGGTGGGGCGAGCAGGCACGGCGCTTCGTCAGGGTTCGCGTCAGGAAGTGGGAAGGTCGGGGAACATGAGGTCGGACTCGGTCAGGCCGCAGGCGACCCACACAGCCCGTTGCCCCGGTTCCGGGGTGGGAATCAGCAAGGTGCCGATCTCCGGATGATTATGGCAATACTGCTGGGCTCTTTCGACCCCGAGTACGAAAAAGGCGGTCGACAAGGCCTCGGCCTGGGCGGCCGTGGGGGCCACAACGGTGGCTGAGAGCATTCCCTCGGCGGGCCACCCGGTGCGGGGATCGATGAGATGGCCATACTTCCGCCCCCGGTGCCGGAAGAACTGCACACCCGAACCGCTGGTCGAAAGCCCGCGGTCCTTGAGCCAGAGGGTGGCGAGGGTCTGCTGCGGAAATTGCGGGTGTCGAATGCCCACGGGCCACCCATCGACCCCCGCCAGCGAACCCCGGGCCAGCAGGCTGCTGTACCCGCCATGCAGCAGCCAGGCGTGCTCGGGGGGTGTGGGGGGCCCGCTCGCCGGTTCTGTCGGGCTGGTGTCGTCTCCCGCCGGTTGTGCCGGTTGTGGGGCGTGGATGGCTTCGTTGGGTTGGATCACTCCCGCCTCCCGAGCGGCCAACCAGGCGTCGAGAATCTGCCCGGCCCGATCGAGGGCGTATCCCTTGCCGAAGGCGTTGAAGTTGAGCTGTGTCTGCGGGTGGGTGAAGGCGACCGTCTGCTGGTGGGGATCGAGCCGCACGTGCTGGAACCCGGTCGCGGCCCGGGCGGCGGCCACCTCGGCCTCGGTGGGGGGCTGGCTGTTGCGGAGTGCCGTGCGCCACAGCGCCACCAGCGGCGTGGCGGTCGGATCGAACGCTCCTTCGGTTTCCGTGGCCAACGCGAGGGCGTCGCGGATCAGAGCGAACAGTTCGGGATCGGTCGGAACGCCGGCGGGACTGGCGGCGGCGGCGTGCGCATTCAACTGCGAGAGAGTGGACGAGGGGCGATAGATCGAGAGGAGTTGTTCCAGTCGCGCGACCTCGGTCAGGGCGTCGGACGCGGCCTGCAGCCGGGCGGCGGGACCGGGGTTGAAGATCACCTCGAAATCGGCCGCCATCGCTGTCTGCGACAGGCGGATCGTGTTGGTCGGCAGCCCGGGAACCTCGGCAGCCGGTGCGGAGCCTGACCCGGGGAACGGAGTGGGCTCCCCCGCAGGCCACGGCAGTTGTCCCGTCAGGAACCTTCGACGGCTGGTCACATTCGCTCCGGCCGGGGTGGAATGACCGGAGGTCGCGCAGCCTGTGAACTGGGGGCTGACGACGCCGGTGCCGTCGGGGCGTCGGGCGACGTCGGTTCCAACACGTGGGTCAGCCCTTCGTGGATGGTCGGATAGCGCGGGGTCCAGCCGAGGTCTTCGCGCAGCCGGCGGTTCGAACAGCGTTTGTTGAGGCCTCCCGCAGCGGGCATGTCCCCCTCGGCGAAACGGGGCTCGGGGGCACCGACCCGTTGGGTGATGGCCTGGTAGAACTCGCGGCGGGTGAGGGGTTGGTTGTCGACGGCGAGCCAGGTGCTGCCCACCGCGGCGCGCTCGGCCACCGCCAGCACGGCGGTCGCCAGGTCATCGACGTGAATGAGGTTGAGCCAGGCGTCGGGACGGCCCGTGAGGGGCGTCCCCGCGCGGAGTTGCTCGACCCGGGCAATCAACCGGCCCGGCCCGTAGATTCCCGCCGAACGGACAATCTGCGCGTGGGGCCAGCGGTCCTGCAGCAGACGTTCGGCGGCAAGGCAGACCTGACCATTCTCGGCCTGCGGCTCGGTGGCCGAGGCTTCATCGATCCATTCGCCCCCCTCCTGCCCATAGACACTGGTGCTCGACACCGAGATGACCCGCCGGGGGGGGACCGGGCAGTGGGCGATGAGGTGGGCGAGCCCGTCGACATACACCTCGCGTTGCGAGTGCCCGGCCCGGCGGTCGAGCCCCACCGCCAGCAGCAGCGTGTCGATCTGGGTGAACGTGGGGAGCGACTGCGGCTGCGTGAGATCTCCCAGAACGGGGTACCAGCCCTGGCGGCGGAACTCATCGGCCCGGGCG
>Ga0315901_10003679_pt1 | contig 19739 bp, 20 predicted proteins | sample LakEriMetagenome_10_FD_203761 | JGI IMG/M metagenome (GOLD analysis project Ga0315901, IMG submission 203761) | Freshwater fungal communities from buoy surface, Lake Erie, Ohio, United States - Buoy 2 MA116 | ecosystem: Environmental > Aquatic > Freshwater > Lake | place: USA: Lake Erie, Ohio... | reverse complement strand
ACAGTTTCTCCAACATCTGGAGAAGGCACAACAGTAACAATTGGTCTTCCAGATGATGTAACAATTACCAACAACTTGAATGTTGGCGGAGACCTAAACGTAACTGGATCAATCAACACAGTTAACGTAACTCAGGTAAATATCACAGACAATAAGATCAATCTTAACTCTGATATGCCTGAAGAGAATGCCCCATCTGCTGATGCTGGTATTATCGTACACCGTGGAACAGAGGCAGATGCTGAACTTCTATGGAATGAGTCTACAGATAGATGGCAATTAGGTTTAGTATCTGGTAATTACCATGATATTGCTCGTAAATATGTTACAACAATCGGAGATGGATCAGCATTAACATACACAGTTACCCACAATTTGGGAACTCGTGAAGTATCTGTTCAGGTTTATGACACAGCTACATATGCAACTGTTGAAACAGACGTAACAAGAACTAGCACATCTCAGGTAGTAATTGGCTTTGCAGTAACTGCACCTGCAGCGGGAGCATACACGGTAGTTATCGTAGGATAAGGAGGAACTAAATGTCAGTACAAAGATTAGTTCCTTTACATGCCGTAGCTTTAGCAAGCGATCCTGTTGGCACACGAGTTGGCGAGATTTATTTTAATACTACCGCAAATGAATTAAGATTCTATAACGGAACAATTTGGGCTGCAGTAACTGGAGCAATTACAGGCGTTCCAGAACATACTCATTCATATGATGGTCCAATATTCTCAGTAGATGGAAACCCAGTTCCTTCTTCTGGAGTAATTGATGGTGGTACTCCCTAATGCCAAAGATATTAATTAAGCGTGGTACTGCAACACAATGGGCAGCTTCTACTACCGCTCTTCTTCCAGGCGAACTTGGACTGGACACAACAAATAATATTCTTAAGGTAGGTAACGGAACCTCTCTTTGGGGCACATTAACCGCAATTAATTTTACAAATGAATTAGCGCAGGATGCTATTGATCTAGCTCTTAATCATTCTGATCATTCAAATATCGTCGTAACTTATAACGATGCACAAAATAAAATAGTATTGTCAAGCGGTCCAGATTTAGTTACACAGGATGATCTTGGAAATAGTCTTGGAGACTATATTCCTTTGTCTTATTATGGTAATATAGACGGAGTTGCTACATTAGATTCAAGCGGATTAATTCCAGATGCACAAATACCAAGCAATATAGCAAGAGATTCAGAATTATTTAGCGGTTCCTATGATGATCTTACAAACAAGCCAATATTATTTGGCGGATCATATAATGAGTTATCAGATACGCCAGATTTAACAGTTTATGCACCAAAAGCATCTCCTACATTTACTGGCACAGTTACAACAGATGATTTAATTGTAGGTGGAGATTTAACCGTAAATGGAACAAATTTTGCAGCAAGCGCAACATCTATTACAATTGAAGATAATTTAGTCCAGCTTGCCCACGGCAATGCCGCAAATACTGTAGATCTAGGCCTTGTAGTAGGCTATACTGATGGCACAGCAAAACATGCGGGTATTGTTAGAGATGTTTCTGCAGATAAATGGAAATTGTTTAAAGGCGTTACAACAGAGCCATCAACAGTAGTTGATTTTACTCAAGGTTCCCTGGATAATTTAGAGATTGCTGAACTTACAGCTACATCAGCAACATTCAGTGGAACAGTTTCTGGAGTTACAGCAACACATGTGGGATTAGGAAATGTTGACAATACATCAGATGCAAATAAACCTGTTTCTACCGCAACACAAACTGCATTAAATGCAAAATTAGATTCTTCGGGATTTACATATGCTTCAATTACAATTCCAGTTTATAATACTATAGCAGAATTGCCATCTGCCGCCTCTAATCATGGTAGATGGGCACATGTTCATGGCGAAGGTGCAATGTTCTTTGCCCATGGCGGTGCATGGTATAGAGCTCTATCTGAATCTAATTTATATGTCAGCACAAATGCTCAAGGTGGATCTTACACGCTTGCAACAAGCGATTTAGATAAAACTATTGAAATGTCTGGCGGAGGAACACTGACTGTATCTGATTCGTCTTCATTTCCTGTAGGATTTTCATGTAATATTCTTCAAACTGGATCATCACAAGTATCTGTTGCAGGAAGCGGATTTACCGTAAATGGTACACCTGGATTAAAACTAAGAGCACAATGGAGTTCCGCCACATTAGTAAAACGAGCCTTAAATTCATGGGTCCTAATGGGCGATTTGAGCGCATGATATGGAAAAACGTACTGGTAGACACGGTAGACGTAAAGTAAATGTTCCAAATTTATCTGGATTAACAAGAGAACAAGCGCAGGCAGAATTAACTGCTAGAGGATTTCAATATTCTGAGTCATCAACTGATACATCAGACTCAAATAATACTAATAAAATATCTAGTCAATCAGTTTCAGCTGACAGCGCAGTAGTATTTGGATCAACAATTCCATTTGTTTATTTTAATTATGTAAATCCAGTTGTAATTACTTATGGTCCTTGTCAAGATTATAGTACTAGTTCTAGCTATAATTGTATTGGTGGAACTCAAAATCAAGATGTTACTACTACATATCGCAGGAGACAAATTTTAGAAAACGGTGTCTGGAATGGAACATATGATGAGTGTTCTGCATCAGTATCTACAGGTCCAGCTCAATATACAAATGGAAGATGTGGATATGTTTCTCCAACAATTACTTATGGCGATTGCGAAGCATATGGAACTGGAACTAATATTGGAAGCGGAACACAGTGTTCTGGAACCGTTACTCAAGGTTACACAGATTATAGATACAATACAAGAAAAAAGATTTACTCAGATGGAGTGTGGGATGGATCTTCTTATACAACATCTGGATGTGGAACAACTGATATAAGATCTATTACTAGCAACTCTTTTATATGCAATTCATGTGGATATAGTTGCATTAGCTATGGCCCATGTGAAGCTTATGGTGAAGGACTTTATCAAACTGGAAGTGGAACTCAATGTAGCGGAACTTCTACGCAAACTTATGTAGATTATGCATATGATGCTCGTAGAAAAATTTATGTAGATGATGTATGGAATGGTTATTCGTATGATTATGATGGCTGTACAACCGTTGACCAAAGAACTGTTACAGGCAGCAGTAACACATGCGGTTCCTGCGGATATACCTGTACCACAACATGGTATTGTACAGAATCTTATCCAGGCGGAGGAGTAGGAAATTGTGGCTATTCTACGGCTACATATAATAATTCAGGATCTGGTACTGGATATTCTAGACAATGTTCTACTTCTGGATATCCAGCATGTCAGTCTACAGATCCAGCTCCACCAACCTGTACATGTAATTATCAAGACATGGGATCATATCATTATTCACCTCAATGTTGCCCTAGCGGTTCTGCTAGAACTGGATCATTGAGCGGAACTTCAAGTGGTTCATGCTGCCCTAACGTAAATAAAACTCAAAAATGGCAATGCAAGAGTTATGACGTTACAAATAGCGCAAGCAATAATTATTATACTTGTTATTATGTAGGAGAATGTGCTGCTAATTTTAACTCAGACGGATCAAGAACGGTATGCTATGTATAGTATTTACAATTCCATAAATAAAAGGTATAATAAAGCATGATTAATTTACAAGAAGAAGACTGGTTTATTCCTGGCGTAAAGGCAAATAAATTTGCCATGGGAGAATCTGCAAAACAGGTGGCGGTAGTCATAGATGGAGAAATAGCTTTCTTCCTTGGAGTAAAAGAAGAGATTGTTAATAAGCTATTGAATGCAACAAGTTTTTCAGAATGCCAGTCGGTAAATGGATTATTCTGTACCTCATTTGTTATTGGAACAGAGACAGATCAGATTTTATCTAATGAAATGACTCAGGCTGGATTGTTGTCAAGCCCTCAATTTGTTTTAGTTGACAAGGATGTACAAAGACATGCCGAGAAGGCAGAAGTTGGTTGGCTATATGTGGATGGTCAATTTATAATTCCTGGAGTATATGTATGACAGAAAAAAGTAAATGGAAGCAATATAAAGAAAAACTTGGAGAGACTCGTCCATGGGACATGTTAAATCCAAATACAGAATATGCTTCTGAAGAAGAGGGAAATAGGCGATATGATATTTGTAAGGCTTGTCCAGAACTTATCGATCTGACCAAGCAATGTAAGCAATGTGGCTGCTTTATGGCAATGAAAACCAAACTAAAGCTTGCTACTTGCCCGCTAGGGAAATGGTAATCTATTAATACGCATTGAGGTATAATTAGGGAAGGAGTATATAGCATATGGCAGTAAATTATCCAGAAACTTTGGACAGCTTCATCAACCCTGATTCAAATAGCTCGGTTGCAAACCCTTCGCATGCTCAACAGCACTCAGATGCTAATGATGCTATTGAGGCTCTTCAACAAAAGGTTGGCGTAGATGGTTCTACTGTCACCACCTCCCTTGATTATCGTGTATCAGCTCTAGAAAGCAACCCAATAGATGAAGAGTCTATTCAGCAAATTGTCGGAGATCTTTTTACAACTGGAATCCATAACAATATAGCGGTTGTATATGATGACGATAACGATAGAATAAATTTAACTGGCACATATGGCGATGAAGAGGCAATTGATGCAATTGCCACCGCTTTAACGGCGGGAACAGGAATAACAAAGACTTATACTGAAACCCCACCTAATTACATAGGCGAATATGACAATGGCTATGATTATCAACTTAACGATATATGCTCAACAGGAAATCAAGCTCAATATTGGATTAGAACTGGTGAGCCTAATCAAGGATATCCCCCATTTCCAGGAAGCCCATATTGGACAGCATACTCATTTTCTAAAACTATAACAATTGCTGTAAATACAAACTCTATTGCTACTCAATCTTATGTAAATACTGCAATATCAAATCTTGTTGACGCAGCTCCAGGACTTTTAGATACACTTAATGAAATTGCAGCAGCAATTGGCGACGACGCCAACTTTGCATCAACAGTAAATACTGCTATAGCAAGTGCTATTACAACTGCTAATGAATATACAGATGAAGCAGTTGCCAGCTTAGGAAACTCTCTCCCAACTACATATATTCCGCTTTCATATTATGGAAATGAAGAAGGTGTAGCTACACTTGATGAAGACGGATTTGTTCCACAAACACAATTAGATATTGATGCTCGTATTCAAGATACCGCAGCAGCAATTATTACAAATGGTACACATACTAATATAACTGTAAATTATGACTCAGTAGCTAAAGAATTAAGCTTAACATCAACAGGCGGAACATCTGCTGATATTTCTTCTGCCGCTCCAACTAATCCTAATGTTGGAGATCTATGGCTAGATTCAGATACAGCAATACTTTATATTTATGACGGAGCATTCTGGGTAGAAATTTCTGGTTCAGGTGGCGGAGGCGGTGGAGGAACAGGTGGAGGATTTACAGCATCTGCAACTGCACCAGCATTACCAGTAGAGGGATCTGCATGGTTTGATACAGTAAATGCAAAACTATATGTATACTATGATTCATTTTGGATTGAAGCAGTTGCTCCAGGTCCAACAGGTCCAGAAGGACCAGCATTTGTAAATTATCAAGGTAATTATAATCCTGCAGTTTCTTATACATTGCATGATGGTGTAACTTATATTGGATCTCTATGGAGACTAAATGAGAATTTAAGTCCAGCAGGAACTGTTCCATCTACACCAAATTGGCAGAAGGTAGTACATAAAGGTGACAAGGGTGAAACTGGAGAAATCAGTGTTGGCACAGTTACAACCGTTCTTCATGGACAGCCAGCAACAGTAACAAATACTGGCACCACAATAGATGCCGTTTTAGATTTTGAGATTCCAGCAGGTCGTGCTTCTACTATAACAGTAGGAACTGTAGATAACGTTAACTTTGGTCAACCATTAACAGTTGTAAATAGCGGAGATGTTTCTGATGCAGTATTCGACTTTGAGATCCCAGCTGGGAGAGCAGCTACAATTCAGGTTGGCACAGTAGATGATGTTCTTTATGGAAATGCGCCAACTGTAACAAATTCTGGTACAACTAGCGACGCAGTATTTGATTTTGAAATTCCTGCAGGGCGGGCAGCAACAATAAATGTAGGAACAGTAACAACAGTAGTAGATGGAAATCCAGCTGTTGTAACAAATTCAGGAGATACCAGCGATGCTGTATTTGATTTTACAATTCCAGCAGGTCCTAGATCAACAATTGTTATTGGAGATGTAGTAGATGTAGATTTTGGTACTCCCTCAACTGTAACAAATGTCGGAACTACTAGCGATGCTATATTTGATTTTGAATTACAAACTGGTCGAGCATCGACTCTTGCAGTAGGAACAGTTACAACTGGTTCATATTCATCATCAGCATCAGTTACAAATGTTGGTACATCATCTGATGCTATATTTAATTTTTCAATACCACAAGGTATACCTGGAGATTTCCAGCCTGGTTTAACTCCGCCTGCAAATCCATTAGCAGGACAAGTTTGGTATAACACTGAAACTGGCAGAGCATATATTTATTATGATAATTTCTGGATTGAGTTTTCACCAGGATTTACTGGACAGCAGGGGGCAACAGGCCCAGCAGGACCAACAGGTGCAACTGGACCAGCAGGCGCAGACGGACCACAAGGCCCAGCAGGTCCAGCAGGCTCAATAACTCCATTAGCAGTTTCTTCAAATATAACATTGCAAAAAGATTACTCTTATTTTGTAGATACATCTGCAGCAAGAACTCTTACTCTTCCCGCCACCCCATCACTTGGGGATACTTTAACCATATATGATGCATATGGGACGGCGGCTACAAATAACATTACAATATCTCGCAATGGCAGTAAGATTAATGGACAAACAGAAGATGCTATAATTGACGTAGATCAAGCAATATCAGTATTTGTTTATACAGGTACAACTTTAGGTTGGAGGTTTGAATAATGGCTATTAGAAAATCAAGCTCTACAGTAGGTGAGTCTTTTACAGTAATTACCTCTACTGGCGGAACAAAAACAGCTACCCTAACCAGAACATTTCCAGCAGGAACATATTTAATTGAATCTAAAGCCATGGATACAAATCTAGAAATCTATCTAGGTGCGTCAGATGGAACACAAGTTGGAACATCGGCGGCAGGAGCAAAATCAATTACAGCTTCAGCAGCATTCTTATATGTAACAACAATAAATGCCGATGTTAATGATGCTATAACATTCACATTAAAGTCAGCAGCAACCCTTGAAACTAAAACAGATGCCGTATGGTCTCCTCCAACAATTACAGATATTACTCCAAGTGGCTTGCCAAATGTTAATGATACAACAACTATTACAGGTACAAATTTTGCAACAAACGTAGATGTTAAATTCCGTAAATCAGATGATTCAACTTTAGTAAATGCAAAATCTACAGTTAGGGGATCTGCAACATCTATTATTGCTGCTAGACCAGATACATTTGCAGTTGGAGATGCTCCATATGACGTAATTGTAACAAATCCAAGCACTAATTTATCAGCAACATCATTAAATGCAATTACTGCAGGTGCTGTGCCAGTTTGGGTTACATCTACAACATTAAATACAGCTGTAATTGATACATCATTTTCTCAAACAATTTCTGCAACGGATGCAGATGGTGGATCATCTATAACATATGCAATTGTTTCTGGATCGCTTCAAACAGGTTTATCTTTAAATTCAAATACTGGTGAAATTTCAGGAACACCAACAGGATCTGTAGGAACAAATACAGTAACAATTTCTGCAACAGATTCTGGAGGTAATACCGTAAATAGAACCTTTAGCCAAACAATTCTTATAAATAATATATCTGCCGATATATTAATAGTAGCTGGAGGAGGCGGCGGAGGCTGGATTTTTGGAAATGGATTTCATGGCGGCGGAGGCGCAGGAGGAATAGTTTATTCATCATCACAAATACTTGAAAGTGATTCAGATTTTACAGTAGTTGTAGGTGCAGGTGGACAGTCTGGAGCAAATGGTGGAAATTCTAGTTTTGCAAATTTAACTAGTGCAGTTGGAGGAGGTCGTGGTGCAGCACAAGGATTAGTTGCATTATCTGGTGGTTCAGGCGGCGGCGGCGCAGAAGGAGCTGGAGTTACACAAGGTGCTTCTGGAACTCCAGGTCAAGGCAATAGTGGTGGAACTGGACAAGGTGGTGGTGAAAATGGTGGAGGAGGCGGAGGAGGAGCTTCTTCTTCTGGTGGTAATGCAACATCTTCAGGCGGAGGCGCAGGAGGTGCTGGATCCTCTACATATTCTGCTTGGGGCCTAGCAACTTCTACTGGTCATAATGTTGGTGGAATAGTATATTTTGCAGGCGGCGGAGGCGGAACTGCAGATTTTAGTGCTCCAGGCGCAGGAGGTAACGGTGGCGGAGGTATTGGTGCTGATTATAACACTGTAAATGCTGGAAATGGTTTAGAAAATACAGGCGGCGGTGGAGGAGGCGGCGGCGGAAGTAGTCGAGCTGGTATTGGTGGAGCAGGAATTGTAATTGTAAAGTATGCTGGAGTACAAAGAGCATATGGTGGAACACAAGTTATTACAACTGGAGGATACACTTATCACGTATTTAAAGGAAATGGAACATTAACAACTAGATCTTCTTATTCTGCAAAAGCAGTTGGAGGTACAGTAACTACTGATGGATCGTATTGGATTCATACATTTAATGGATCTGGAACATTTACTCCATCTCAAAACTTAACAAATGTTGACTACCTTGTTGTTGCAGGCGGCGGAGGAACTATATATAGAAACACAGATACAACTTATTATATTGCAGGAGCAGGAGCAGGAGGACTAAGAACTTCAGTAGGAACTTCAGGAAGAAATTCATCTGCAGAAGGAAAATTATCATTATCTTCTGGAACTAACTATACAATTACAGTAGGAGCAGGTGGAGCCTCTACAAATATAACTGGTTGGGGTGTAGACGGAGGTAATTCTTCAATTTCTGGAAGTGGTTTGTCTACAATAACATCTTTAGGCGGCGGAGGCGGAGCAAATAATAGCGATAGAGTGTCTAGATCTGGTGGATGTGGAGCAGGCGCAGGAGGTGATGGTGGAACTTCTGGAGGAGCAGGCACTTCAGGGCAAGGATTTGACGGAGGAAGTACAACTAACGTTTCAGGCGGAGGTTGGGCAGGCGCAGGAGGCGGAGGTGCTGCAAGCAATGGAGGAAACTCAAATAATTCAACAGGAAAAGGTGGTGCTGGTGGAAACGCATTGGCTAATTCAATAACTGGATCTTCTGTATATTATTCAGGCGGAGGTGCTGGAGGCCAAGGTTATTATGGATCATCTCCATCAACTGGAGATGATGGAACTGGTTATAATAATATAAAAAATCGTGGTATGGGAGGAAAGGCTTCTTTAAGCTCTACTACATCCGCAGGCGGCTCAGGAGTAGTAATTATTCGCTATCCAGTATAAAACAATAGACTTATCATTTAGAAAATGATAAAATAATAAAATACCAATAAGGAGGTAAACAAATGGCACATTGGGCCGAATTAGACGAGAATAATATTGTTACTCGTGTACTAGTTGGAAGCAACGAAGATCCAGATGAGGGCTATCAATGGTTAATTGACAATCTTGGCGGAACTTGGGTTAAGACTTCATATAATACACAGGGTGGAGTACATTCTTTAGGCGGAACTCCTCTAAGAAAAAATTACGCAGGAATTGGATACTCATATGATTCAACTCGTGATGCATTCATTCCACCAAAACCTTTTAATTCTTGGATATTAAATGAAGCAACCTGTCTTTGGGATGCTCCTGTAGATTATCCAGCAGATAACAATATGTATACCTGGAATGAAGAAAATTTAGCCTGGGAGGCTATAAATTAGGAGGGAATATAGAATGTATAATATAGCTAGTTCTAGCTATTTTGATGTGTTCTATGTTATACTTTAGACTATGCCAGCATTAGATTTTCCCACTAACCCCGTCGTAGGACAGCTTTTCGCTACCGACGATAGAACATGGTCCTGGAACGGTACAACTTGGGATTCAGTAGCAGGAGAATCAAGCGGCGGCGGTTCAGCAACAGATATTGGAGTCTTCTATGGCTTCAAAACAAGCAATGATTTGGGAAGATTATATCTTCAAGTAGTAGATGATGGATCTAAAATAACACTTCCACAAAGTAGTATATATTCGAACGGTATTCGAGTTCGTAAAAATGACGAATACAAAGAATGGATCTTCACAGCAGTTCCACTCTCATTTGAATGGGACACTGTAAATCCAACACACTTACTGGTACAGGCAGGAGCATAGCATATGGCAACACAACTTATAGACCTTGGTAACATTCGCTTCATTTGGAAAGGCGATCACGTCCAAGCAAATACATACGAACTCAATGATGTAGTTCGTTATAACAATATTGTATGGGTATACATTAATCAAATCCCTGCAGCAAATATTGCAATTACAAATACAGCTTATTGGTCACGCATGGTTGAAGGATCAGAAATTCCTCCAACTGAAGGACAGGCGGGTAAAGTTCTAAAGACCGATGGCACACTAACATTTTGGTCAGCATCATTTGATGAATTTTTAATTGGTGCAGACATTACAGATTTTATTACAGCAGCAGGACTAACAGATGTCTCTCTTGGTATTCAGGGATCCTCTACATCCTTCGTACAGACAGCACTTGTTAATACTGGCGCAGGCACATCTTCTTCTGCCGACTTTATCGCATACACATCAAACGGTACAAATGAATCTGGCTGGATTGACATGGGTATTACAAATGGCTCATTCAATGATCCAACATTCTCACTAACAGGCCCTGGCGATGGATATGTGTTTATGTCAGGAGCAATTGCTGGAGTTACTCAAGTAACACAATACAGCGTTGCAGGAACAAGTTTAAACCTTATATCTACAGCACCACATGGAATGATTGCTGGAGTTATTTTTGATTTAGTTTTACCAGTAGCCCCATCTTTAGAAGGTCGTTACACAGTTGTTTCAGCACCAAGCGCAACGCAGGTTGTAGTTACAGTTCCTGGAACATATACTGGAGGAAATATAGCATTAACAAATGTTATTAACTCACAGATGAATAAATTCACTGGTGACGGTAATTTAGTTTTGGCAACCGATTCTACAGGTCTTGTAAACAATATTATTATTGCATCTGGAGGATTACAAAGTGGTAATGAGCAAATGATTATTACCCCAGACGACGGAATTGAAATCTATGATGAAATTTTCTTTGGAACTGGAGCAAAAGCATTTAATCAGAACGCAGAATTAACAAATGCTGCAGCAGTATTTGAACTTAATGGATCACCTTATGCTCAATTAGCAATTCATAATCAATCATCTAACTCATCAACTGACTTTATTGCATATGCAGATAATGGAAATGATACTGCTGGGTGGATTGATATGGGTGTTACTGGCTCATCATTTAACCAAGCAACATTTGGAATCACAGGTCCAAATGACGGATACATTTTCTATGAAGCACCAGCAACAACAACAGGTGCTGGTAATCTAGTTTTAGCAACTGGTGCAAATGGATCTCAAAACAAGATTATATTTGCTGCTGGTGGATACGATTCTGGAAATGAGCAAATGTCAATTACTCCAGATGTAAATGTACACATTGAAATCCCTACAGCATCAACATCACCATCAACAGGTGCACTAACAGTAGTCGGTGGCGTAGGTATTCAAGGTGACGTAAACATCGCTGGTAACTTATCTTTTGGCGGCGCTGGTTCACAAACTGGTGTACAGACACTTGAAGTAGCCTTCCCAATCGTGTTCGTTGGTGACGGAAATACAGGAGATGCAATCGATCTTGGTCTTGTTGGAGAATATAAGGTTTCTTCAGTGACAAAATACGCAGGCCTTGTTCGTGATGCTTCCGATGGAGAGGTTAAGTTGTTTAAAGACGCAACAACAAAACCTACCAACTCAGTAGATTTTTCACAAGCTGGAATTGCTTATGCAGATCTTAGGGTTGGAACATTAAAGGCAACATCAATAACATCTTCTTCTGCCGTTACTTTTCCAGCTGGATTATCTGTTTCTGGAGGATTAACTGTAACTGGAACATCAGATGTTCAAGAAATGAGAGAAACTGTAGTAGATGTAACTCTAGCATCAAATGTTGGCACACTTGATTGGACTGCAGGTAACATATATATTATTGGAACAGCTCCAACAGCAAATATGACATTTAATGCAACAAATGTGCCAACAGATTCATCTAAAGCAATGACTATAAACGTGCTTGTAACTCAAGGCTCAACTGGATATATCCCTACAACATTTCAAATTAATGGTACAAATCAACCAATTAGATGGAATGCTGGTGCAGCACCTATAGCCACTTCATCAGCTGGTAAAATTGATATCTTTACATTTACATTAATTAGAACATCAGCATCAACTTGGTTAGTTTTAGGTTCAACAAACGCAAACTTTTAAGGAGATATAAATGCCATTTATTAGTAGCCTCAGAGGAACTTTTGGTGCACAAAGTAAACGTAATAAGTTTCCTCCTTATATAACTGGAGTTTCTGGATCAGTACAAGGAGGGTCAAGCTTTAATTTAGCCACACAGTCTATTACCTGGAGCAGTGCTGGAGAATATAGTTTTACTTTACCATTACCTGCTTCTTTTCGAGCATCAGTTTTTGGCGCAGGCGGAGGAGGAGCCCAACAAGGTGGTTGGTCTTATGGCTATCCTGGAGGTTCTGGTGGATACTCTACTGCAATATTAGATCTTCCTGCAGGCACATATAAAATTATAGTTGGTGAAGGTGGCGGTGGTAATTCATTTAGAACAGTTATTGGAGGAGGACACTCGGCGCAGCCAAAAACAGGTGTCACCGATAATAGGTATTCTGCAGGCGCTGGAGGGTTTTCTGGTATATTTACTGGTACTGGAACTATTCATGATTCAACAGGTGGCTCAGGAAATAATACGTACAGAACTTCTGCAGTCCAATCTCGTTCTATACTAATCGCAGGCGGAGGCGGCGGAGGAGGATCAAGATCTGGAGGCAATGATAATTGTGCTGGAGGTCATGGAGGAGGTTCTACTGGAACTGGCGGTTTTTCTGTAGGATCTGTAGATAATTTAAGTAGAGGTACACAAACAGCTACTGGAGAAGTAAGACCAAATGAGTGGGGTCAGGTTTATAACGCAACTCTTATGCATGGTGGTTCTGGAGGAGATCAGGGTTATGGCGGTGCTGGAGGCGGAGGTTATTTTGCAGGTTCAAATAGCTGGTCTGGTGGCGGAGGAGTTATGGGTGGAGGCGGAGGAGGATCTGGATTTATTCATCCATCATTAGCTTCAAATGGAATAACTACGGCAGGATCTGCACAAACATCTCCTGGAGGTGTTGGCCAAACTGGATATATAACTGGAAGTGGTTATGGTGGGAATTCATCTACTAACACAAACAATAGTTGGCAAGGTGGTACTGGAGGAAGTGGAATAGTTCATTTATCTCCTTTATAAAGAAAGTATTTTATGAGATTTAAAACAACAGAAAATATTTTTAAAGGTATTGAATTATATGGTACAAAAAATTTAGATTTTAATTATGAAGAGCTGCCCCCAAAAATAAATTGGGATTACTCTCGTGAACTTAAAATTGAAGATATAGATTTATGGGAAGTTATTTATGAGGGCGGACAAAATAGGTGTGTATATGCAGCCTATATGCCATATGCTGAATTTTATATGGTAAGAGTTGGTCTTCATGAAGAAATATTTAATAATCATGGCGTAGAAACATATTACGGTCCAGGGGCTGAAAAACAAGTTAGAAAAAGAATGCAAGAACTTGGAATGTGGGCCCCAGTTAATGATATATGGGTAGAACCAGAAGATATGTGGTTATATCAAAATTAAGGTATAATTATTTCATGACCTCCGCCTTGAATTTCCCGTCAAATCCTACTAATGGACAGCAGTTTACTGTTGGAGCCCGCACCTTTTCTTGGGACGGAACAGCCTGGAGAATTTTATCAGTTTCAGAAGAAGACCCAGTTTTAACACAGGAAGAAATTCAGGACTTTGTGGCTCCTCTTCTTAATCATTCAAGCCACACTAATTTGACCGCCACATATGATGACGACAACAACAAGATTTTGCTTACTAGCCAAGGACTAACAGAGGCACAAGCAATAACAGCCGTAACACCGTACATCATTGGCTTGTCATAAAAGGGGTGTTATAATTAACTCATATGGCTACATTTTCTAACCTTAAGAGCTCAGCAGTTGGAACAACTGCCGTAACCCTAGATACCGTTACAGAAGCAACAATTATAACTGGATGCAACCTTACAAATATTATAGGATCATCTGCATCTGTTTCTTTGTATGTTCAAAATGGCGGAACATCTTATTATATTTTAAAGGATAGGGTTGTAGAAGGCGGGAAGAATCTAGAAGCCATAACTGGCAATAAAATAGTATTAGTAAATGGAGATGCGCTGAAGGTAATTTCTTCTGCCGACGACTCATTTGATGTCATAGTCTCCACATTGGATGGTATTTAATGGCTAACATATCAAGACCCTACGAAGTTACAGAATTAGATGTAGCTGAAAAAACATTTTATGGATTTAAGGTAGATAAGGATACGGGCAGGCTAACCCTTGATATAGTCAATAATGCCCATCCAGGGGTAGTTGAACTTCCAGCAGACGACATTCTAAAAGATGATCAATATAAGACTTGGCTTTGGACCAAGAATACGCTACAATTTGAGTGGAGTGATACCCAAAAAACACACCTTAAGATGGAGATACAATAATGACACAAGTTGTTGATTTAGGAAAATTAAGATTTTACTGGGCAGATACATGGAATTCCGCCACAGAATATGAATTAAATGACGTAGTTAAATACGGCGGTAACGCATACGTCTATACAAACGCATTAGCCACAACAGGCAATCTACCAACCAATACAGCGTACTGGAAGGTTATGGTCGAAGGTATCAACTTCTTAGGTACATACTCAAATGCTACAGCATACAAGCCAGGAGATGCAGTAACGCATGGCGGAAACGCATATGTTTGCGAAGCGGCAACAACAGGAAATACTCCACCAAATGCAACATATTGGTCAAAGCTTGCAAGCGGGATTCAGTATGAAGGTGCATACAACTCTGCTACAAACTATCAAAAGGATGACATTGTAACTTCTGGCGGAAGCGTATATATTGCTTTACAAGATCATTCAAATCAAGCAGTCTCAAATGCCACATATTGGGCAAAATTTGTAGATGGCACATATCCAGATCAAGCTGGAAACAATAATTATATTTTAAAAACAGATGGAGCATCTGCTTCATGGACAGATTCAATTTCAATTGCAGACGCATCACTTGCAGGTTCTTTGACTGCTGGCGATGTTTCATATATCGGTCCAGGTGCTGCAACATTTGCAGGAGCAACTGATGCAGATCTAACAAATCCAGCACTTGTTGTGCGATTTGATAATGGACAAACAGAAGACTCGTTTGCACAAATTGCATTCCAAAATGACGATCCAACATCTTCAACAGATATCATTGCATACATGGATAATGGTACAGATTCTGAAGGCTGGGTTGGAATTGGTATCGCAGGATCAAGCTTTAATGATCAGACATACGGAATTACCGCTCCTGGAGACGGATACATATTCCACAATACAAAAGCAGGAAATGGAAGAAACGGAAACCTAGTATTTGCAACTGGCGATGCGGGAGATCAGAACAAGATTGTTATTGCAGCAGGAGGTTTTGCTTCTGGTAATACACAAATGGTTATTACTCCAGCCTCAACTGGTGTAAGCGCAAATGTTCACATTGAAACTCCAACAGCATCAACTTCTCCAACTACTGGAGCACTTACAGTTGTAGGTGGCGTTGGTATTTCTGGAAGTTTAAATATTTTAGGTAACACCAATATAACTGGTAACTTAACATTTGGCGGCGGATCAACAACAACAGAAAATCTAGCAGTTACAAACCCACTCGTATTCGTTGGCGATGGCAACAATGCTGACGCTTCAGACCTAGGTTTAGTTGGAGAGTATGTCACAGGTGGCGTTACAAAATATGCAGGTATCGTAAGAGATGCCTCTGACGGTGTAGCAAAGTTCTTTAAGGACGCAACTACCGCTCCAGTATCCACAGTTAACTTCGGAGAAGCTGGATTAGGATATCTAAGCATTAAAACTGGTGCAATAGATGCAGCAGCAATTACTGGATCTGGCGATCTTACAATCGCAACAGATAAGCTTGTAGTAAATTCAACAACAGGTGCAATTACAGCAGCTGGCACATTTACCCCATCTGGTCTAGTAACAGCAAATGGTGGTATTACAACATCAGGAACACTGACTGTAACTGGAGGAGCAGCATTTAGCGGCACTACAGATATGCAGGAACTTCGTGAAAGCGTTGTAGATGTAACACTTGCTTCTAACGTGGGAACATTAAATTGGTCTGCAGGTAACATATTTTATATTGCTACCGCCCCAACAGGTGCAATGACATTTAACGTAACCAATGTGCCTACAGATAATTCAAAGATTATGACCATTAACGTAATGGTTACACAAGGTTCGACTGGATACATTCCTACAGTATTCCAGATTGGTGGAGCATCACAAACAATTCGTTGGGCTGGAGGATCTGCTCCTACTCCAACATCTTCAGCAAATAAGGTTGATATCTTCTCCTTTACTATGCAACGCACAAGTGCTGGAACATGGATTGTTTACGGCGCCGCATCTCTTAATTTTTAAAGGAGGCTTAAATGCCATTTATAGCTAGCGCAAGAGGTTCTTTTGGACCGCAAGGAAGATTTGGTCGTAAGGCTAGTCTTGGCTTAGGCACATCTGGTGGAACAATTACAACCGCTGGTGGTTATCGCATACATACATTTACAACTGTTGGAAATTCTACTTTTACTCCTAGTGGTTCTGGAGAAGTAGAATATTTAATTATTGCAGGAGGCGGTGGAACAGGTTCCGATTTATCTGGTGGCGGAGGCGCAGGCGGAATGCAAACTGGAACAATTTCTGTTACTTCTCAAAACTATACAGTTACAGTTGGTAATGGAGGAAGAAGTGTATTGGGAGGTACCGCAGGCGGAAATGAGGGTTATGGAGAAAAAGGCGAAAACAGTTCTTTTGCTGGAATAATTTCTGAAGGTGGAGGAAGAAGTAGAGGACAGGATTGGGATTCAGGAGGAGAAGCAAGCGCTGGACAAAGCGGAGGGTCTGGAGCTGGTGGATCAGCAACTGGAAGCGGAGGATCTGGAGTTTCTGGACAAGGAAACAGTGGAGGAAACTCAGGTGGAAAAGCTAGCGGAAGTGCTGGTCCAAATTACCCAGCAGGTGGCGGAGGTGGAGCAGGATCTGCTGGTCAAACTCCAGCAAGCTCTTCATCGGCTGGTGGAAATGGAGGATCTGGATTACAATCATCAATTACTGGAACAGCATATTACTATGCTGCAGGTGGAGGTGGCGGAGCATATACGGCAGGAGCTGGTGCTGGTAGTGGAGGCATTGGCGGTGGCGGTGGAGGAAGCGCAGACCAAGGGTCTGCAGGTACTGGCGGAGGAAGTGCATTAAATTCTGGAGTAAATGGATCTGGTGGTGGAAGCAATCAGGCAGGTGGATCTGGTGGAGCAAATACTGGATCTGGAGCAGGCGGACAAGCAAATCAAGAAAGAAGTTTTCCCGCTGCTGGACTTAGTTCTTCAGTCAGAGGTGGATCTGGTATAGTGGTAATAAGATATCCTATTTAAAAGTAGAAAGAAGAACAATGAATTATAGAGTTATAGACAATTTTTTGTCTAAAGAAGATTTTTATAAAATTAAAAATTTTATGCTTTCAGATGAAATACCATGGTATTTTAATGACTATGTGACAACTAACGAAGTAGATAAAGAATTAAATAATTATCAGTTAACACATACTTTTTACAAAAATTTTGGTCCAACAAATCAAAGTTTTATAAATCTAGTTCCATTAATTGAAAAAATAAATCCTATATCCCTAATAAGAATAAAAGCTAACCTTGTGCCAAGAACAGAAAATATTCATGAGCATGGATGGCACACTGATAATAAACTAAATTGTACAACTGCCGTTTTTTATATAAACAATAATAATGGATATACAAAATTTAAAAACGGAGATACAGTAGACTCAATAGAAAATAGATTGCTAGTATTTGATTCTAATTTAGAGCATACAGGGTCTTCATGTACAGATCAAAAAATTCGTTGTGTATTAAATTTAAATTTTATAAAGCCTATAAATGAGATTTAAAACAACACATAATATCTTTAAAGATTTTGGTGAACACTTTGACCCAAATTGGATGGATTCAAATAAGATTATAACTCCACCCAAAAAAGATTGGGATTATAAACGCCAAATGCAAATAGAAGATGTAAATCTTTGGGAAGTTATTTATGAACAAGGCGGAGGATTTGGAATATATGCTGCTTGGGATCCATATGCAGAATTTTATATGATTAGAGTTGGATGGTTTTTAGAAGCACAGGGATATGGGGCGGAAATATATTATGGTCCTGGATCTATGAATAAAATGATAAAAAGGGCTAAAGAGCTTAATATTCCAATTTCAACAAATAATGTTTGGATAGATCCAAATGATATGTGGCTTTACACAGAAGCATAGACATTTATCAAATAATTTGATATACTGACTTTTAAGAGATAGGATAATTATGTCAGAAAATATAGATTCAGTTGAATCCGTTGAAACGCCCGCTCCAGAAGCGGCAGAAGTAGAAACCGTATTCTTTGTAATTAAAGATAAAGACGGTCAATTTAAAGTAGTAACAGATATTGGGCAAAAGCTAAAACTTGATAGAGTAGCAAACATTTCAGATATCCGTATGGGATGCCAGGAAATTTCTCGTGCTCTTGATATTAGGCAGACGGCAGAAACAGTAGTAGCCCTACTTAATGCCAAAAATACTACGCAAGAAGAGTAATTCGCTAAATACCAATTCATTGGTATAATAACAATATGAGCTATCAATTAAAGGTAATCAAAGACTATCCGATTGGCTTTTGGCCATTAGATGAGTCTTCTGGTTCTACCGCCGCAGACATATCTGGATGCGGTAATAATGGAACCTACGTAGGATCACCTGCAGCAAATATGCTCCCACTTGTTCCAGGCGGAATTTCTGGTACTCGTATTACTAATACTGCCTATGCAACATTTCCGATTACAAAAGATTATTATGGCGCAACAGTTGGGGCGGGATTCGGAACAAAATACACATCAGATAATGATTTTACCCTAGAAGTCTGGTTTAATCAATCAATAGAATCATCTGATGAAACCCCACTTCTTGCAGATATTACAAATGACATAGGCTTATATTGGCATAAGGGAGATATAGTATTTCGTGTCTCCGACACAGAATCAGTTCGATACTGCATGCCATATACTAAAAAATCATTGCATCTTGCAGGAGTATATTCTGTAAATTCTATAACCCTTTATATTGACTCTGTTCCAATTGTGTCAAAAGAATTAAATAGTTTTAAGTTTACAAATACAACAATTACTTTACAGGCAGGTCCAACTCTAAATGCAGGAGATACATTTATTGTAGATGCCCCAGCAGTTTATA
>Ga0315901_10003674_pt1 | contig 19751 bp, 18 predicted proteins | sample LakEriMetagenome_10_FD_203761 | JGI IMG/M metagenome (GOLD analysis project Ga0315901, IMG submission 203761) | Freshwater fungal communities from buoy surface, Lake Erie, Ohio, United States - Buoy 2 MA116 | ecosystem: Environmental > Aquatic > Freshwater > Lake | place: USA: Lake Erie, Ohio... | reverse complement strand
ACCACATCATTTGCGCCAACAACTAAAACAACATCTGTCTGTGGGAATGTTGGATTTATCTCTTCCATCTCTACCAATTGTTCATATGGAACATTTGCCTCAGCTAACAACACATTCATATGTCCTGGCATTCGACCAGCAACTGGGTGAATTCCGTAGGCAATCTCAACACCTTTTGAAGCTAGTAAATCGGCTAACTCTCTAACTGTGTGTTGGGCCTGAGCAACGGCTAATCCAAATCCTGGCACGATCACAACGCGCTGTGCATAGTTAAGCAAAATTGCAACATCATCTGGTGAACCTGATTTAACAGGTCTGGCATCTGCTTGAGCACTGGCTGGACCTGCTTTGGCTGTAAAGGCACCAAACAAAGTTCCAAATAAGGATCTACCCATCGCCTCTGCCATTAATCTGGTCAGAATAGTTCCTGATGCACCAACTAATGTTCCGGCAACAATTAATAAAGTGGTTTCTAAAACGTAGCCAGATGCTGCCACGGTTAATCCAGTGAATGCATTTAGCAATGAAATTACGATTGGAACATCTGCGCCACCTACTGGAAGTACAAACAAAATTCCAAACAAAAGTGAAAGTAAACCATTTACCAACAATGGCGTTGTGCCACCACTTGAAATTACCCAACCACCGCTGGCTAAAACACCCACTAGGGTCAATGCAATAATTTGCCGGCCGAAAGGGAAAATTACTGGTCGAGTTGTCATTAACTCTTGTAATTTTAAGAAAGTTATAACTGATCCGGAAAAAGAGACACATCCAACAATTACTGTAAATACGGTTGCAACCACCACCGCGGTGGTTGCTTCCTCACCTAATTTTAAATACTCAACTATTGCAACCAATGCTGCAGCACCGCCACCAACACCATTAAATAAGGCTACTAACTGAGGCATCTGAGTCATTTGAACTTTTCGAGCAGCTGGAACGCCAACTACAACACCAAAGGCGATCGCAGCCAAAATCAAGTTTTGATTGTTAAGCGCACTTCCACCATTTGCATAAAAGAAAACGATAACTGTTGCGATTGTGGCACCAAGGGCACCAATTAAGTTACCTCTACGAGCTGATTTTGGTGAAGACAAACCTTTTAAAGCCAGAATGAAACATACTCCAGCAGCTAATCCAATTAAGTCATAGATGTTACGGCTCATTTGTCATTACCTTGTTTCTGCTTAGGCTTTGACTTACCTTTAAACATCTGCAGCATTCGGTCGGTGACAACAAATCCTCCGACCATATTGATTGTCGCAAGAATCACGGCGGCAATTGCTAATGATATTTCAAGAGTAGTTTTTGCATGATCGGCCACCACAATTGCACCAACTAAAATCACACCGTGAATAGCATTTGCTCCGCTCATTAAAGGTGTATGAAGTGTGGTTGATACTTTAGAAACCACCTCAAAACCTACGAAAACCGAGAGAATAAAAATTGCCAGAAGCGCTATCTCATTGCTCATCAATCCGCTAGCCATTATTTCGCCTTCTCTCTTTTTATCCCATTATGCGTAATGGTTGCAGAGTCAATAATTTCATCAGAAAAATCTGGTTCGATAGTTCCAGTAGGTCTACCATCAACTGATTTACTCATTAACAAAAGTAGATTTACAACATTTCGTGAGAAAAGCATCGATGCGTGGAAGGCTAATTGGCTTGGTACATCTTTGCCACCCCAAATGCTTACGCCATTACTAGTCTTAGTAATTTCACCGGCAACAGAGCCTTCAACATTTCCTCCGCTTTCAGCAGCAAGATCAACAACTACAGAGCCTGGTGCCATTTTTGAAACCATCTCCGCAGTAACCAATCTTGGGGCAGTACGGCCAGGAACAGCAGCGGTAGTGATCAATACATCAGCAGCTGCAATATATGGTGAGAGCAATTCTTTTTGTTTGTTTGCTCGCTCCTCTGTCATCTCTCTTGCGTATCCACCAGCACCTTCTAAAGCTTCCAACTCTAAATTAATAAATTTTGCACCCATAGATTTAACTTCATCAGCAGAGGATGGACGAACATCGTATGCAGAAACAACTGCACCTAACCTTTTAGCAGTTGCAATTGCTTGCAGTCCGGCAACTCCTGCACCTAAGACAACCACTTTTGCCGGGGTTACAGTTCCAGCAGCAGTCATTAGGAGTGGAAAAAACTTTGGTGAAAGTTCTGCCGCCACAAGAGATGCCTTATAACCAGCACATAATGCTTGTGAGGTAAGCGCATCCATTGATTGTGCTCTAGAAATTCTAGGCACCATTTCAAGTGAAATGGTGGTAACTCCGGCAGCGATAGCTGCATTAATTGAATCTGTTGCTGTTGTCGGAGATAGAAAAGATATTGTTATTGCACCTTTTTTAAGCGATGCCATTTGGGTTGGAGTTAATGGTTGAACAGATAGCACCACATCACTACCGGCCAATACATCACCTGCTTTGATTTGAGCACCTGCAGCTTTGAATTGATCATCTGCGTACTCTGAAGCCAATCCAGCATTTGATTCGATTACAACATTTAAGCCAGCTTTAGTGAGTTTTGAAATGATATCTGGCACCAAAGCGACCCGCTTTTCACCAGGCTTAATCTCTCTTGGCACTGCAATTAGCATTTGCTCACCTTATCCAACATTTGCTTTATTTATTACCTTTTAAATCACCGCGAGTTAGGTGATAGAGCAGGGCTTGAATTGTTGTTCTGCGATGAAAGGCTTGGCGCCAGACAACAGATTTAGCTCCATCGATAACATCTGCTGAAACCTCTTCGCCACGGTGAGCAGGAAGGCAATGCATAAAAATTGAATCTTTGGCGGTTAATTGCATTAGTTCATTTGTTACTGCGTATGGCGTAAGTGCTTTAACTTTCTCAGCTCGATCTGCCTCTGAATCTCCCATTGACATCCAAACATCGGTATAGATAGCACTGGCATTAGTTGCGGCAACTTTTGGATCGGTTAGCACCTCAATCTTTGCACCCGATTTTTCGGCAATTGCTAAAGCTTGCTTAACAACAGAATCTTTTGGTGCCCATTTACCACCAGGTGTGGCAACAACAACATGTGCACCCATGGTTGCACCCATAATTAACCAAGCGGTGGCAACATTGTTTCCGTCTCCGAGATAAACGAATTTGCGATCCTTAACATTTGCACCAAAAATTTCTGTAATTGTTAACCAGTCTGCCAACAATTGAGTTGGATGGTCATCATCAGTTAATGCATTAATCACAGGAATACTTGCATATTTTCCAAGTTCATCAACATCAGATTGCGCAAATGTTCTTACAATTAGCGCACTACAAAATCCTGAGATAATTTTGGCTGTATCTGAAATCGTTTCACCACGGCCAACTTGCAGATCATCAGCACGAAGAAATATTGGGGAACCACCTAAGTGTGCAACTGCAGTTTCTGAGGCAAGTCTTGTTCTAGTTGAAGATTTGGTCATATAAATAGCAACAGATTTTCGAGATAAAGCCTTCTTAGCTTTCAGTGGTTTTTCGGCAAACTTGCTGGCAGTTTTCAGTACGAGCTCGATATCTGATTTTGATAGATCAGAGGTGCGAAGCAGGTCCTTTAGTGGCTGGCTCATTGGTAAATGGTAGGCGATAAAGTTGGATTAAGATTTGGTCATGGGTTTCCTCGATGATTTACGCGGTAAATCAGGTAAGACGGGCTTACTTGAGAAAGAGCTACTTGCTCCAACGGATGAAGGCGACCATGAGCGCTTCTCGCACTACGTCGATAAAAATAAGATCACTGAATCTGCAGTTACTGGAAAACCTGTTCGTGCTTTATGCGGCAAGAAGTGGATACCAAATCGTGACCCACAAAAATTCCCAGTGTGTCCAACATGTAAAGAGATTCACGCTCGCTTAAAGTAAATTCTCAGTCAAAGCCGATACTCTAAAATTCATGAGATCGCGCACCATATTTGTATTCCTCACCGTGCTTTCCTTTTTATTCTCTACCCAAACGCCAGCTATAGCTGATAATCCACCAAGGCGAATTCTTTCGGGTTGGCTGCCTGATTACTCACTTGCTAGAAATTTACCAACAGTAGAAGGAAATTTAGATTTAATACGAGACATATCTCCATTTTGGTATGGATTAACTGGTGAAACAAGTATTAAAGATAAGTATGCGCTGGGCAGGTACACAACTCCAAAGGATGCGGTTATCGCAAGATTAAAAGCAAATGGATTAATTCTTTTGCCAACTATTACAGATGATACAAAAAAGTTAGAACTTGCTAATTTACTTGCTAATCCCACTTCACGAACAAATATTGTGCAAACAATTAAGAGTTTAGTTTTAAAACATAATTACGATGGCATCGATTTAGACTTTGAAGTTTTTTACACTCAAGACGGTAGATCTTCCTGGCCAACAACTAAACCTAACTGGATTGCATTTGTTAAAGAATTATCACTTGCACTACATGAACAGGGAAAACTATTGTCTGTAACTACGCCGCCAGATTTTGCACCAGAAACAAAAAGAGCTGGGAATTGGGTTTTTTCCTGGGCTGAAATTGGGCCACATATTGATCGCCTAAGAATTATGGCTTATGACTTTTCTACCGTGAATCCAGGACCAATTGGACCGTTGCCATGGAGTGAAGATGCGGTTAAGTATGCAGCAACTCAAATGCCAGCATCTAAAGTTTTCTTAGGGATTCCAGGTTATGGCCGGGATTGGATTACAAAGGTTGAAGGTGTTTGTCCAAAAGATTTTGCATCCTCTGTTGTAGTGGGAGCAAAAGCAGCTGTTGTTATGCGCGAAGCTTTGGCATTGGCAACTACAAATAATACCGCACCTACCTATAACCAAACTCATGCAGAATCCACATTCACTTATAAGAAAACCTATGTTGACCCAACTAACTCTGCAAGCTTTTGCACAGCATCTCGCACCGTATGGTTTCCAGATGAGCGAAGTTATGCAGCAAGAACTAATTTAGTTGGGAAATACCGATTAGGTGGAATTGCAGTTTGGACCTTTGGTATGGAAAACACAGCAGCGATTACTGCAGTTAGAGATATTGCAAAATCAATCGCACCAGATCAGGTGTCAGGCACAATCTCAACTGATTTAGAGCAGATTGCATATGGCTCAACCTTTAATTTAACTGGCACATTTAAACTGCCAGATAAAACTCCAATTCCATCTTTAAATGTCAGATTTGAAATAAAAGGAGCAAATGAAACTACTTGGCGAAGCTTGGCAGCAGGAGTAACAGATGCCGCTGGAGTAATTTCACTTCCGGTTGTGGTTGGTCAAAAAAGTGAGATTAGATTGGTTTCTGATGCAAGTTGGGAAAGAAGTGAGGGTAAAACAGCTGAAAAAACTATTTCAGTAATACCAAAGATCCGATTAGATCTTCCTACCTCCATGAAAGTAAATACAACTTATCCAATTACTGGCCAACTCTTACCTAGAATTTCCGATATCAAGGTAACGGTGAAACAAAATGCAAAAGCGGTGGCTGAGGTAGTCACTGATGCAAACGGCAGTTTCACCTTTAACGCCAAAGTTGCAACTGCTGGCCTTGCCACCTTCCAGGTAGTTTTCCCCGCTGGTGTTAAGAATTCTGCCGGGGCAAGTGATGAGATAACGGTTTTAGTTAGATAATTAAGCCATGAGTTCCCAAACCCAAACCGAAGAGACTTTGGATTTAAGCAAATTCTTCGACAACCTTTGGGTGGCAATTGTTTGGGATGACCCAGTAAATCTTATGAACTATGTAACTTATGTATTTATAAAATTATTTGGATTTTCAAAAGAGAAAGCCCATAAGTTAATGATGCAGGTCCACACTGAAGGAAAAGCGGTAGTTGCATCTGGGACTCGTGAAGAGATGGAACGAGCTGTTCAACAATTACATGAACATGGTTTATGGGCAACTTTACAAAGAGATGACCATGGGCCAGTTTAAAGGTTCTGCTGCCAATGCTGATTTATCCGTTGCACTTAGCAACGATGAATTACATATTTTAATAAATCTTGTTGAACAATTGTTAGAACTTTTAGGTGAGAGAAACTTTGCCCACCACTATCAATCTGATGATCCATTTGCCCAACTTATGGCGGCCACCATTGGAAACCTTGAATCACCAATTGAGCAACCAGAGGATCCGGTGCTGCGCAGGTTGCTGCCAAATGGGTATGCCGATCCAGAGAGTGCGGCTGAATTTCGCAAATACACCGAGAGCTCACTTCGCACTGTTAAACAAAAGCATCTTCTTTATCTGCGCGAGCAATTAGTTTTTCCAGTAGATGATGAGATGCCTAAGGCAGATATTGCAGTCACCGATCCCACTCAATGGTTAATTGCAATTAATGATCTGCGAATAGCCCTGGCAGTTCGATTAGATATTGATAAAGATGGATATGAGAAGTATGAACTTATGAAGGATTCAGATCCGCAAAAGCATTTACATGCAGTTTATTACTGGCTGGGTGGCATTCAAGAAAGCTTGATAAATCACCTTTAAATGAAAAACGGGGCCAATTTCTTGGCCCCGTTTCTTAGATCAACTAATTAGTGATCGTCCTTCATTCCTTCTGCTACGGATTTCATCTTTGCAATCTTTAGGATTGTTAGACCAAATACGCACTTCGCCAATACGTCGGCAATTGTGTAACCGATCTGGCGATTAACAAATGCGGCTGGATCCAATGCATCTTGTCCCAAAATTGGAAGCAAGTATGCGATTGGGTAAACTCCCCATGTTGCAATCAGAAGTAAGCGCAAGCGACCTACGGTTGCTGCTACTCCTGCTGGTTGACGATCTAGTGACTTTGAAAGCTCTACGAACAATACATACAAGATGTATAGGAAAGGTATTGTTGAAAGAACACCCCAAAGAACCTTGGTGTTATTGTCAGTTGAAATCTCACCTGGATAACCAAGTGCGATCATTGCTGCTGATGCTGGAACTAAGCGGGTGATTAATGAAGAAGCCGCTGCCTTGGCAAGAGCAAGAACTGCTACTACCTCAACAAGTAGTAGAGGAACTGTAAGGATCCAGTCAACATAACGATATCCCTCGTTAAATGCGCCGGCACCTGTTCCAACCTTTACAGCGCCATCGACATATGAATCTTCAAATGAGTTGAAAATTCTCATGTAGTGGTATGCAGCAATGAATGTAACCATTGATGACATCACAAGTGCTGTGCGGTACTTAGGTAGTACACGTGATTGTGAAACTAATGTATAGATTGTGCAGGCAAGCATTGATACAAGTCCAAATGAAAGGATGTTGTAAACAATTCCAAACTGGTCTGCAGATAATGCAATTGTTGAACTCATCTAAATAAGCCTCCATAGGCATTTAGTTTGCTCATATCCTTTTGGATACAAGCCAGCAATTCTTCATAACCCCATATGAAAGCTATGAGTAATTGCCTGGCTTAAGGGTGGCTGTTACTGGTCAGTCCAGCAAGGCAATCCACCGCCATTTCACCCTAATTCTTAAGTAATTATTACCCTAAATTCGTGCAAAACGGACATTTAATCTCCCAATCAGGGTTAGCAAGGCATATCTGCGCTCGCCATTTAGACTTACACAAATGGCAACCGCTGATCAGGCAGGCAAGAGCGCTCCAATAGGAATCTTTGATTCAGGCGTTGGTGGGTTAACAGTTGCCCGGGCGATCATTGATCAGCTGCCAGGAGAATCCATTCTCTACCTAGGCGATACAGCGCGTGGACCTTATGGAGTTCGGCCATTAGCTGAGGTTAGAAGTTTTGCATTAGAGATCATGGATCAATTAGTTGCCGCAGGAGTTAAAGCGATAGTCATAGCTTGTAATACTGCAAGTGCTGCAATGCTAAGAGATGCCAGAGAGCGGTATCAAATTCCAGTAATTGAGGTTATTCAGCCAGCAGTAAGAAGAGCTGTCTCTGCAACTAGAAGTGGAAAAGTTGGTGTGATTGGAACCAATGCCACCATTGATTCAAAAGCTTACTTAGATGCATTTGCGGCGGCACCACAATTGAAAATTACCTCTATGGCCTGTCCACTTTTTGTTGAGTATGTGGAGGCTGGTAAAACCTCAGGGGATGAAATCACAAAAATTGCACAACAGTATTTAGCACAAATGAAAACTGAGCAGATCGATACATTGGTTTTAGGCTGTACTCACTACCCACTTTTGACTGGCGTGATTTCATATGTAATGGGCAATGATGTAACCCTGGTATCCAGTGCCGAAGAAACTGCGAAGGATCTTTACCGCACTCTGGTGGAATCTAATCTGCTCAACGATGGGCAAACAAAGGTAAGTCATAGATTTGTAGCCACCGGTGATCCGGAAAAATTTGCAGTTTTAGCTAGAAGGTTTTTAGGCCCTGAAGTAGTAACTGTTACCAGCAAGATTTAATTCAAATCAAACAAAAAGATCAAAGGGAGCAATAATGAGTAGATCATATGGCAGAAGTAATGATCAGTTGCGCCCGATCAAATTTACAAGAAATTGGCTAAACAACGCAGAAGGATCTGTCTTAGTTGAGTTTGGAAATACCCGCGTTTTATGTGTTGCCTCTTTTACTCCTGGAGTTCCGCGCTGGCTAGTTGGAAAAGGTGAAGGCTGGGTAACTAGTGAGTATGCAATGTTGCCACGAGCTACTCATACAAGAAGTGATCGAGAAAGCGTTAAAGGAAAATTGGGAGGACGTACCCAAGAAATTTCTAGATTAGTTGGAAGATCTCTTCGCGGCATTGTTGATATGAAAGCTTTGGGTGAAAACACAATTGTGATCGATTGTGATGTTTTACAAGCAGATGGCGGAACAAGAACCGCTGCAATTACAGGTGCCTATGTTGCACTTGCAGATGCAATTACCTGGGCTAAAGCAAAAGGGCACATTGCCACTGACAGTAAACCACTTGCACAATCTGTAGCAGCTGTTTCTGTCGGAATCGTAAATGGTAAACCAACACTTGACCTTTGTTATGAAGAGGATGTAAGTGCTGAAACAGATATGAATATTGTTTGCACTGGAGATGGAAATTTTATTGAGGTGCAGGGAACTGCCGAGGGCGCTCCCTTTGATCGAAATTTGCTAAATCAATTATTGGATTTAGGTGCTGCTGGATGTGCTGAGCTTACGAAACTTCAATTAGCAGCACTTTCAAAGTAATAATCTCGAACAATAATGTCGCAGATTGTTTTAGCAACTAAGAATCAGGGAAAAATCCTTGAATTTCAAAGATTGCTTAGCAAACATGCTGGTGAAGTTAAAGTACTTGGGTTAAGTGATTTTCCAGATCTTCCAGATGTAGAAGAGAGCGGTAAAACGCTCAGCGAAAATGCTAAATTAAAAGCTAAAGCAATATCTGATTTTACAAACTTACCAGCATTAGCCGATGACAGCGGTTTGTTTATTGATGCACTGAACTCAGATCCAGGAATTCTCTCTGCCAGATGGGGTGGATATCAAGGTTCAGATAGTGCAATTCGTGATCAAATAAATATAGGTAAAGTCTTGGATCAATTAAAGGATGTTCCCCTTGCAGATCGCAGCGCACAATTTAAGGCGGTTGTTTATTTCTATATGAAAAAAAGTAATGGTGAGATTATTGAAAAAGAGGAGTTAGGTGTTCTTCCGGGAGTAATCATCACTGAGCCAAGAGGTTCTGGCGGATTTGGTTATGATCCAATTTTTGTGCCAGTTGGCTTTGATCAAACCCTGGCAGAAATATCACCTGAGGTGAAGGATGAGGTTAGTCATCGAGGCATTGCTATGCGGGCAATGACCACGTTTTTGCTTTCAAATCTGTAATTAGCTGGCAATTTAACTCAATAATTCTCAATCTAGGTGTTGTATCCTTATCTCATCCTTCCCTAAGGTAATTTATCGAAACCTCATCCTGCTAGTAAGAATTATTCAGCTAGTACCGATCTTTAAGGAGTTTTAAGTGGCCGCAAAGAAGAAGGCAGCAAAGAAGTCCGCTGCAAAAAGAAGTTCAGCAAAGCGAAGTGTTAAGAAGAGCACCAAGCGCGCTGCTGCAAAGCCAAGTGCTAAGAAGAGCGTAAAAAAGAGCGCTAAGAAGAGTGCTAAGAAGTCCAGTAAATCAACTACTCGCTATTCAATCCCTGCCGTTCCAATCAGTGGATCATCAAGGGCTTCTGTATCAACAATTTCTACAACACCAAAATCAAGTGCATCCTCTAGCTATTCTTCAAAATCTACAAAGAGCAGCAGCAGTGAATCCTCTTCAAAGGGAATCGTAATTGCTGTTGTTGTTGGAATTTTGGTTTTAGCGATTGCGGTAATTTCAAGAAACTCTTCATCTGACACCACAACTGTTACACCAACTCCTGCTGCTTCAGAGAGTGTAACTCCAACTGAGGAGCCAACAACTGAACCAACAGGTACTCCACTTGCAGCTCATGAAGCTCCAGTAGGAATTGTTTCACTTTATAACGCATCAGGTGCGACTGTTAATTGGAAAACACCTACAGCTTCAGAAGGCATAACTGGATACAACGTTGAGCTACGCGCTAATGGCACAGGAGAGTGGACATTGGTAGCAACAGTTCCAGCAACTCAATTCAAACAACAAATTACTAAAAATGATGAAACTGGATGGGCACAGGTGAAAGTTTCAACCGTGTACTCAGATGGTGTAGTTGTTGAAGGAAAGATTCACGGATTACCAGGTAGCTGGTCTTAATCTAAATTACTTAACTAATGGCCCTCAATTAATTTGGGGGCCATTATTTATTTATAAAGAGGTTTTTGAAATCACACTCAAGACTAAATCGACATAAACATCAGATCCAGTTGGGCTTAAGTGAACACCATCTGGTGCAAACAGTTCAGGTCTACCAGTAGAAATTCGATCCCAGTCAACTACTTTGGTGTTTGGATAATTGGCTGCAACCTTAGAAATAATTGCATTGTTTGCATCTTTCCAAGCTCTAGGAACTGCGGTGTTCACCACAATAATTTGTGGCTGATTCTTCACAATTTCAAAAATATCAACAACTGTTTGTTCAGAAAGAGCGTTGTTATTGCCTAAGTTGAAAACAACCGGGGATGAGGGCACAGATGTTTGATCAACTCTCATTACCGCCAGTAATTCAGGTGCTTGTCTGCCAACCCTGGCATTAATTAGAGAGATATGTTCTTTAGCCTCTAATTTACTTCTAATACCAAGAATTACGCTATCTCCGGTAACCCAAAGCCCAGTAGTACTACCTAAATCTTGCTGTGATTGTGCATCATCTGAATCTTGAACTAGTTGATTCCTTATCTCATCTGTTTTGTTAATCGCTTGAAAAGAGATCGAAGTTGTTACTGCCAAAACCATAATAATCGATGCTAAGACAGATATCTGCTGGCGTAATTTAACTTTTGCCGATCTGTATTTCATTCCCCTAAACCAGTTTTGAACTAATCCTTGGCGAAAAGGAATCTCAACCCAGCGCAGTGAAATATCAGCCAATGCTAAAACTAATAGAACTCGAGCAAGGTAGAGAGCCCAAGTTTGTCCAGACAAATCAACTGAGGGTCTCGTTACTTGGAAAATTACCCAGTGCCAAATATAAATGCCGTAACTTCTCTGCCCCACCCACCTAAATGGTGCTGTACTAATTATTGGCGCAAATCTCGAGGCTGGGTGCACAAGAGAAATAATCACTAAACAACCAAAGATTCCAGCTAGAGGAAAAGCAATTCTATATAAACTGGCATTTGATTCATCGATAAATAAGAAGGTTGAAATCAATCCAAGTAAGCCAAAGACACCAATTCCATCAATTACATCTTGAGCTCGCTTTTCAATATCGGCACTTAAATTTTGCGGAATCCAAGATACGGCTAATGCTGAACCTAAAAAAAGTCCTAATGAGTGAGTATCGGTTCCAAAGTAAATATGACTAATTTGTTGAGCATTTGATTGATCAAGTTGAAGTGAAACGAAAAATAAGGTTGTACCCGAAACCATTGCTATGACTAGTGCAATTCTTGCGATGTTTTTCTTTCCAAAGTACTTCAAAACACCCAGCAAGATAAGTGGCCAAATTAAATAAAACTGCAGCTCAACTGCAAGTGACCATGTGTGCTGCAGTAGAGGAGGCCGGCCAACAGTTTCGAAGTAATCTTGATGGCGCGCGACCAGTAGCCAATTTATAGTTCCAGTAAGGGCGAAAGGTAAGTCTGATAAAAATCTTTTTATTGCCTCTGGTGCCCAAACTCCAATAAAGATAATTGTGCAGACCACCATGAATAGAAACCCGGGATAAATTCTTCGAAGCCTTGCTGCATAGAATGCTCGAAGATCTAGTGCACTTGATTGATTAATTGAATCTAGAATTAATCGAGTAATTACATAACCAGAAATTACAAAAAATAGATCAACTCCTAAAAATCCACCAGGAATCCAAGAAATTCCAAGGTGATAGAGAACTACGGCCGTGACGGCAATTGCTCGTAATCCATCGATCGATGAGATGTGTCTGACGCCGACCTGGCCTGTGTTATTTCTAGAGCTCATTTGAAATCATCCAATGCTAAAGAAGTTAAGCATTGTTAACCCCGATTTAAAAACTACTACTTTTTCTTTTTAGCTGCAGTGCTTTTCTTATTTGCTGCTTTCTTTTTTCGTGCTGCTGCAGCAGCAGCTTTCTTACCAGCTCCTGCTACAAATACTTTTCCAGTTGGATTGTTTTCGCTATCAAGGTTGGCATTTATATCTGCTTGCAATTGTGCAAGGCGATCAAAGGCGTGCCTTAACTTCTGACGAGATTCGGCAATTGCATGCTCTGCAGCATTTAGTGAAGCATTTTGAGCCCGGTGTAAACGATCTGCCTCTGAAATAGCAGAGGATAACCAGGATCGGTAATCAACAATGTTTTTCGCAGCATCTGAGATTAATTTTTGTGCATCACGCTTTGCAGCTGAGGTGTATTGGGCTGCTTCTCTTGCAGATTGATTTAGCAGGCTATCTGCTTCACTTTGTGCTGTTGAAATTAAATCAGCTGCATCATTTTCTGCTGCAGAAATGTATTTACGACCACGAGATTCAGCCGAAGACAAGATGCTCTTTGCCTTACTTTCAGCAGCATCAAGCTTTTCTTTTGTATTTCGATTAGTTTCAGAGACAATTTTATTAGCAGCGGCATTTGCTCGAGCTTCACGTTGTTGAGCAGATTTAATCATGCTCATTGCGGTTTCAGTTGCTAATATTTCAAACTCTTCACGACTTAAACCCGTAATATCTTTTCGAGACCTCAAGTCATTTAATTGATTTTCTAGCTCTCTAATTCGTTCTAGAGCATTTTGTGTGGGCGCAGGTTTGCTTACATCCTCGCCTTTAAAACCGACCCAACTAAGAAAATTCTTTTCAGCCATGTCCTTAGCCTTCCTTACCTACAAATTAATTACAACTGGTGCGGGAGGTGGGACTTGAACCCACACGCCGAAGCACAGGTTCCTAAGACCTGCGTGTCTGCCATTTCACCACTCCCGCATTTATTACTTGAGTGAGGGGCAAAGATTACGGTGTATATGGCGGCATCACCAAAACCCATCGACCTTTACCAAGGACTAGCGGGTAGCCTTGCTCAAATGAGTTCAGATTCAGTGCAATCCAAGGCGGCCGAGGCCATCCTAAAAGCGCTGGAATCAGCCACCAAAGCTGGATCACTATCTGCTCAAATTCCAGCGAAGATAATTCTGGACCGACCAAAAAATCGTGAACATGGCGACTATGCCACTTCGATTGCTTTAACACTTGCGAAAACTGCAAATTTACAACCGCGCGCAATTGCCGAAATAATCACTAAAACTTTAACTGATGAAAATTTATTAACACCAGCTGGAATTAGCAAGGTTGAAATAGCAGGGCCTGGATTTATTAATATTACGTTAGAGGTTGCAAATCAAGGCAGTGTAGTAAGCGACATTTTAAGATTAAAGGAAAAGTTTGGAACTGGTTCAGTACTTTCTGGAAAGAAAGTTAACCTTGAATTCGTAAGTGCAAATCCAACTGGACCAATTCATTTAGGACATACTCGCTGGGCTGCCGTTGGTGATTCACTGGGCAGAGTTTTATCAGCCGCTGGTGCTGAAGTGGTTCGCGAGTTTTATATCAATGACCGCGGAAACCAAATGGATCTATTTGGCGAATCTCTTCGAGCCGCAGCTCTTGGACTACCTCGCCCTGAGAATGGCTACCACGGTGAATACATTGTTGACTTAGCCCAACAGATAACCAGTAAGAATCCAGATTTTATTTCAATGGAGGAATCTAAATCGATAATTGCTTTTCGTGAAGCCGGCTATAAGTTGCAACTTGAGCTGCAAAAAAATGTCTTAGATAGCTTTGGAACCCACTTTGATGTTTGGTTCTCTGAGAGAAGTCTTTATGAGAATAATTTTTTTGATCACACATTAGATAAATTAAAATCTAATGGGCATGTTTATGAACAAGAGGGTGCAGTTTGGCTTCGCACCACAGATTTTGGTGATGATAAAGACAGAGTAATGATTAAGTCAGATGGATCTTTTGCTTACTTTGCTTCAGATTCCGCCTATTACATCAGCAAGCGTGAGCGCGGTTTTAATCTTTGTATTTATATGCTTGGAGCAGATCACCATGGTTATGTTGGTCGAATTAAAGCGATCGCAGCATGTGCAGGGGATGATCAAGATAAAGATGTTGAAGCTTTAATTGGGCAGATGGTAAAAATCATTGAAGGTGGCGAGGAGTTAAAACTTTCAAAGCGTGCCGGCACAATTATTACTTTGGAAGAGTTGGTAGAAAAAGTTGGAATTGATGCCGCTCGTTACACCTTAATTCGATACCCAACAGATACTCCAATGGTGATGGATGTAGATTTGTTAAAGAAAAACACCAATGACAATCCGGTTTATTATGTTCAATACGCACATGCTCGAATTTGTGCTGTTCTTAGAAATGCAAAAGATCTTGGAATTGATTTTGGAAATGATTTCTATGCACCTGAACTATTAGTTCACCAACAAGAGCGCGAACTTATTGGCTTACTTGCTGAATATCCAAGAATTGTTGCCTCTGCTGCTCAAATGCGCCAGCCACATCGGGTGGCCAGATTCATTGAGGAGTTAGCAGCGCAATACCACCGTTTTTATAACGATTGTCGAGTATTGCCAATGGGAGATGAAAAACCTGGCAAATTAAACTCAACTCGGGCAACCCTTTCGCAGGCAACAGCACAAGTAATACATAATGGTTTAGATTTACTGGGTGTTAGCGCTCCGGAGAAAATGTGATGACTAGTCAGTATCCGACCTCACTTTTTTCATCCAATTTCAAATTTATAGAGGGCAATCAATTTGGTGGCGAAGTTTTGATTGCAAACTGCGCAGCAAAGAAAATAGTTGCAGAGTATGGATCTCCAATATTTGTTTTGGATCAAGATGACTTTTATCTTCGAGCGAAAGCTTGGCAAGCAGCACTTACGCAATCTTTCGGCGGTGGGCAGGTTTACTACGCGGCTAAATCCTTTATTTGTGTTGAGATTGCAAAGTGGCTTAAGGAGTTAAAAATTGGCTTAGATGTCTGCACTGGTGGGGAATTAGCGGTTGCACTTGCGGCAAACTTTCCTGCAAGTGAGATTGAGTTTCATGGGAATAATAAATCTGAGATAGAAATTTCAGCTGCCATCAAGGCAGGTGTAGGAACGATTGTCATTGATTCATTTGATGAGCTATCACGAGTGGCCAAGATTGCAAAAGATATGAATAAGGTGCAAAAAGTCTATTTAAGATTAACTCCCGGAGTTGATGCACATACACATGACTTCATTTCAACTGCTCATGAGGATGTTAAATTTGGCTTCTCAATTGCAAGTGGAGATGCACTGATTGCAATTGATAAGTGTATGTCAGAAGATTCAATAAACTTAGCGGGAATTCACTGTCATATTGGCTCACAAATTTTTGAAGTAGAAGGCTTTAAAGTTGCGGCAGAAAGACTTGTCGGGGTGTTGGCTAGTTTTAGAGATAAGTACTCAACTCAACTTCCTGAATTAAATATTGGTGGCGGTTATGGAATTGCTTACACAGTGGATGAGAGTGCTATTGCTCCAGATACTGTGATCCCAGCAATTGCTGAAGTAATTAAATCTGAATGCAAAAAACTGAATTTATCAGTACCAAAAGTATCAATTGAGCCAGGGCGGGCAATTGTTGGACCAACGACGACAACTTTGTATGTAGTAGGAACAACTAAAACAGTCACTCTAGAAAATGGTTCAAAGCGCAGATATGTTTCAGTAGATGGTGGAATGAGTGAAAATATAAGGCCAGCACTTTATGGTGCTAAATACTCCGCATACCTTGCCAACCGAACCTCATCTGCAAAACCAATTACAACTAGAGTGGTTGGAAAGCATTGTGAAAGTGGCGATGTATTGATTCCAAATATTGATTTGCCGGAAGATATTAAAGCTGGAGATTTATTGGCGATTCCAGCAACTGGTGCATATGGCCGAAGCATGGCCAGCAATTACAACCATATCCCGCGCCCGTCAGTGATTTCAGTGGTAAATGGCACTGCTCGAGAGATTTTACGCAGAGAAAATGAGTCTGATCTGCTCAATCTGGATGTAGTTCAAGCGCCACGAGCGCTGTCATAAGTTTGAGATACTTCTCCAATGAAAACTCTTAAAGTTGGGATGCTTGGCTGTGGCACTGTGGGCTCACAGGTTGCCCGACTTATGGTGGCGAATAAAGCAGATTTAACATCTCGCGCAGGCGCAGAGCTTGAATTAGTAAAGGTTGCAGTTCGAGATACCTCAGTAAAACGTGAAGGCATATCTTCTAATCTAATTACCGAGGATGCACAATCAGTTGTAAACGATCCAAGCATTGATTTAATTATTGAAGTTATGGGTGGAATATCACCAGCCAAAGAATTGATTTTAACTGCGCTAAAGAATGGCAAATCAGTTGTTACTGCCAATAAAGCACTACTTGCAAAAGACGGTGCTGCTTTATATGAAGCGGCAAGTAATGCAAATGTAGATCTATATTATGAAGCTGCCGTTGCCGGAGCGATTCCAATTCTTCGACCACTTCGTGAATCATTAGTTGGCGATCAAGTTTTAAGAATTATGGGAATTGTTAACGGAACTACAAATTATATTCTGACAAAAATGGATGAGTCCGGGACAGCATTTTCTGATGCGTTAAAGCAAGCGCAAGATTTAGGTTTTGCCGAGGCTGATCCAACTGCAGATGTTGAAGGATTTGATGCAGCAGATAAAGCAGCGATTTTGGCTGGACTTGCTTTTCATTCAAGAGTTACAGATAAAGACGTTTACCGTGAAGGCATTACCAAGATAACTGCAGCAGATGTAAAGGTTGCAAAAGCTATGGATATGGTAATTAAGTTGCTTGCAATTACTGAACTTACTTCAGAGGGTGAAATTTCAGTTCGTGTTCACCCAGCACTAATTTCAAGAAATCATCCACTAGCTTCTGTACGGGAATCATTTAATGCCGTCTTTGTTCAAGCCAAGTCTGCTGGTGAAATGATGTTTTATGGCCGAGGTGCTGGTGGGGAGCCAACTGCAAGTGCGGTGCTCGGAGATTTAGTTGCCATTGCCCGTCACAAAGTTCTGGGTGGGATTGGTCCAAAAGAGAGTGATTATGCATCTTTAAAGATTGCTGCAATTGGGCAGACTAAAACAAGGTATCTAATTCGATTAAATGTTGCTGATAAACCAGGTGTTTTGGAGTCAGTTGCTCATGTTTTTGCATCTCATGGTGTTTCAATCCAAACAGTTCGTCAGAGCGGAATTGGCGATAAAGCAGAGTTAATTGTTATGACACATAGTTCAACCGAACTAGCATTGGCTACAACTGTTAAAGAGCTAGGAAAATTGCCGGTAGTAACTGACGTGGCAAGCGTGCTACGAGTTGAAGGAAACATCTAATGGGTTTGTTTGGAAATAAGAAAGTACATCAATGGCGCGGTGTAATTGAGGAGTACCGTCGTTGGTTACCAGTAAGTGATACAACTCCAGTTGTTTCTTTGCGCGAGGGTGGTACGCCACTTGTTTATGCAAATACTTTGTCAGAGATGCTAGGAAATGATGTTTGGCTAAAGGTTGAAGGCGCGAATCCAACTGGGTCATTTAAAGATCGCGGAATGACGATGGCAATTTCTAAAGCTGCAGAAGATGGTGCAAAAGCTGTTATTTGTGCCTCAACTGGAAACACAAGTGCAAGTGCTGCTGCTTATGCAACTAAAGCGGGAATGAAACCTGTTGTATTAGTTCCGCAAGGAAAGATTGCCATGGGCAAACTTGCCCAAGCTATTGCACACGGTGCAACCCTTTTGCAGGTTAAAGGCAACTTTGATGATTGTTTGATGTTGGCAAGGCAGTTATCAGAAAATTATCTAGTCTCACTTGTTAACTCAGTTAACCCATATCGAATTGAGGGCCAGAAGACTGCAGCATTTGAAGTTGTGGACATGTTGGGATTTGCACCTGATATTCATGCAATGCCAGTTGGAAATGCTGGAAACATAACTGCTTATTGGAAAGGTTATCAAGAGTACAAATCAGCAGGAATGTCTCGTAATCTGCCAATGATGTGGGGATTTCAAGCAGCGGGTGCAGCACCTATTGTTAAAAATAAAATTGTTAAAAACCCAGAAACAATTGCAACTGCAATCAGAATTGGAAATCCTGCGTCATGGGATCAAGCAGTTGCAGCAAAGGTTGGATCTAAAGGTTTAATTGATTCGGTTACAGATAAAGAGATTTTAAGTGCATATCGGTTAATTGCTGCGAAAGAGGGCGTATTTGTTGAACCTTCAAGTGCTGCTGGCATTGCTGGATTAATTAAATTAAAGGGCCAGAAAAAACTTCCTAAGGATAAAACTATTGTTGTTACAGTAACTGGTAATGGTCTTAAAGATGTTCAATGGATACTAAATACTTCAAACAAGCCGATTGTGATTCCAGTAGATGTTAAGAAAGCTGCGAAAGTTATTGGACTTAAGTAATGGCTGCTAAACGAAATGCGAGTGGCTTAACCTTTAAAGCAACTATGGCACAAGTTAGCGTGCCCGCAAGTAGTGCAAATATCGGGCCTGGCTTCGACAGTTTTGCAATTGCATTAGAAATGCGCGATAGATACGCAGCACAAATTTTAGATGATGAATCTTTTGATGTAGATGTAACAGGTGAGGGTGCAGATCAGGTTAAGAAGGATGCAAAGAATTTAATCATTAAGTCCATGATGCGTGGATTTGAACATATGGGTGGCAAGCCACGAGGGATAGCTTTAAGAGCATTGAATGTAATTCCACATGGAAGAGGACTTGGTTCATCAGCAAGTGCAATTGTTGGCGGCTTAGCCCTTGCTCGATCCTTAGTCTTAACTGGTGAGCAATATATGAGTGATGAGGATTTGATTACTTTAGCTACAGAGTTGGAAGGACACCCAGATAATGTTGCTGCTGCATTTTATGGTGGCGCCACTATTGCTTGGCTTGAGTCTAAAATTAATTCAGAGGGTGAAAGTTCAAATGTTGGTAGAGCAGTTAGTTTAAAAGTTGATGATCGAATAAAAGCTTTACTACTTGTACCTGAGAACCAGTTATCAACTGCGAAGGCTAGAAAACTTTTACCTGAAAGTATTTCTCATCAAGATGCAGTTCTAAACTCTTCTAGAACCGCTCTTCTTGTTCATGCATTAGCCGAGCGTCCAGATCTTTTGTTTACTGCAACTG
>Ga0315901_10003667_pt1 | contig 19771 bp, 15 predicted proteins | sample LakEriMetagenome_10_FD_203761 | JGI IMG/M metagenome (GOLD analysis project Ga0315901, IMG submission 203761) | Freshwater fungal communities from buoy surface, Lake Erie, Ohio, United States - Buoy 2 MA116 | ecosystem: Environmental > Aquatic > Freshwater > Lake | place: USA: Lake Erie, Ohio... | reverse complement strand
TGCCGGTTGGCTGCCGATGCTCAGGAAGAAGCCAAGCAGTTGTATGCTGAGCTACACCCTTCCTTACCCCAAGCTTTTCAGGAAGAGCTCTTGAACCAAGGGCCTCTCAAGTCTTTGTCCTGGGAGAAATTTAGTGACTTTTGCCGGCAGGCACAAAAAAGCCGGTACCTGGTGGTGTCGGGAGTCACAGGAACTGGAGCCACCAAACTAGCCGAACAAGCTGCCCAATTTCTGACCGCCGATCCTGCTACTCAAGTGTTAACGGTGCGCTGTGCTCCTGAGTTTGACCTCGAATTGCACAACAAATACATTGGTTATGAGGATGAAAATCGGGTCTTTCACCCCGGATTGTTGCTGGAGTTCTGGGAGCGTTGCCAACAACAACCCGACCACTATTTTGTCTGCCTGATCGATAATTTCGATAAAATAAATCCAGAAACCTTCTTTGGGCCCGAACTATGGGAGCGACTCAGCCCGTCTAATGAAAAAGCCGTGCTGGGAGGAAGGGAAATCCGTATACCTGATAATTTTTTAATGCTATCCGTTACCCACCTGGGCCCAGGTTCAAAGGTGGAATTCACGGAGGAACACCTAAAGCGACTAGGCCGTCGGTATGTTTTACAGCCGGATGCTTGCGAATTGTTGCATTTAGTGGATAAAAAAGCTAGAAAGCAGTTGGAGCAGGGTGGTCAAGTCTGGCTACAGGATTTTTCTACCCGAAGAAAACTGGTTTACTATTTTATAAAATCAAATGAACTGGTAAGGCAGAAATATGGACCCGGTTATGAATTGGGCCAAGGAAGCGAACTGCGCTCTTTTTTCCAAGAGGGAGACTTAGAATCGATCAAGCACACCTACCTGACGCATATAAACGCGCTTCGAGGTGTGGATCCGCTCCGTCTAGCTGATTTCGCCCATATTGATTATGCTGTTCAACACCATGGATTGGCCCCACAGTCCAGTTGGTTGCATCGACAAGTGCAGTGGCTTTCCGATACGGGGTATTTGGTTGAAATTACAATGGTACTGGCAACTGCCTTACTCACCGCACTTATCAGCTGGTGGATTTTTTGGAGGAGAGAAAAGCTGATTCGCATTTACGCTGCCCAAGCGCAAGAAGCCTACGATGCTTTTGAAGCCCAGACCTGGACAGCAGAAGAGGCCGCCAAAAAGCTGGAAAGCATCAAAACAGAGGTCAATCAATTGGTGCTCAGCCGAAAACTAAACTACACAGAAGCCCTGTACTTCATCGCTTTCATCGATGATAAGGTGAGAAGGGTGGAATACGCCATGCGAGTATCCGATCATTTCCAGGAATTGTTCACCACCTTTATGGAGGACGATCTGCTCACAGAGCGGGAGTACACCAAACTAAACCAAGTTTTGCAGTCCATCCGCTCCAGGATTCCAGAGGATACCTATCAACACTTCTGCCAGCGGGTAGAACAGGCCTACCTTCAGTCGAAGCCTTAGCAATGGACCTGGCCTTTTGGTGAAGCAGCCCGGCTATTCTTTTTTTATCGGAAAAAGAGATAAAAGGAGGGGGCTAACCATAGTACTCATGTGCATTTCTGGAATGAAAGAAAAATGCCCTTGCATTAACCAAACTACCTTAACTTCGCGAGCAAATTTTCGCTGACCACATTCTTATGATCCATAAACGAATTCGAAAAGTCGCCGTTTTAGGTTCCGGCCTGATGGGAACCGGCATTGCTTGTCACCTCGCAGGTTGCGGGTTTGAAGTGCTCCTCCTGGATATTGTTCCCCAAAACGGCTCTGAACAAGATAAATTGAACCCCAGCTTCCGCAACAGTATAGGTGCAGCTGCGCTCCAAAATGCCATCAAGGCCAAACCCGCCGCTTTGTACGATACCGCGTTCGCAGATCGGATCACAGTAGGCAATTTGGAAGATGACTTAAAGAAAATCGGATCCTGTGACTGGATCTTAGAAGTGGTCGTGGAGCGCCTAGATATCAAGCGGGCCCTTTTTGAAAAAGTGGAGCAGCACCGTAAACCTGGGACGCTGATTACCTCCAATACTTCTGGTATTCCTATTCACTTGATGGCGGAGGGCAGGAGTGCTGATTTCAAAAAATACTTTTGCGGCACCCACTTCTTTAACCCAGCCCGGTACATGCGTTTGCTGGAAATCATTCCAACTCCAGAAACCGATCCAGCGGTAGTCGACTTTTTCTTGCATTTCGGGGATGTTTTCCTGGGCAAGCAAACGGTGCTCTGCAAAGACACGCCGGCGTTCATTGCCAACCGAGTGGGGGTATATGCGATGTCTAAAATCTACCAACTCACGTATGAGCTGGAGCTGGATATCGCAACCGTTGACAGCCTGACGGGTCCAGCAATTGGCCGACCCAAAACGGGGACTTTCCGTCTGGGCGATTTAGTTGGTCTGGACACAGCCGCACACGTGGTGGCAGGTTTACGACAGAACTGTCCTGAAGACGAGCAGCGGGCTACTTTCGAGCCATTGCCCTTTATGCAGTTTTTGTCCGACCACAAATTTCTTGGAAATAAAACGGGAAAGGGTTTTTATGAGAAAACAAAAGAAAAAGATGCAAAAGGTCGTCCGGTTGTCTTAGCCCTGAACCTGCATACCCTCGAATACGCCCCAGTCCAGAAGGCTAAATTGCCTATTTTGGAAACGTTTAAGCAAATAGAAGAACTACCCCGCCGGATTGCTGCCGTATTTAATGGAAATGATAAGGGGGCTGAACTGCTGCAACGTTCGTTTTTGGGCTTGTTTGCTTACGTGAGTAACCGTATTCCTGAGATATCCGACACCGTCTACGCCATTGATGACGCCATGCGCGCAGGATTTGCCTGGGATAAAGGCCCATTTGAGCTCTGGGACATGGTTGGGATCGCGAAAGGGGTGCAATTAGCCACTGAGCGTGGGGAGCAAATCGCCCCATGGGTTCAACAAATGCTCGACCAAGGCCATACGCATTTTTACAAAACCGAAAATGGGGTACAGCGCTGTTTCCATCCTGGAACCGGTCAATACGAGGCAATCCCCGGCGCACAATCTATTGTAGTGTTGGATCACTTCCGAGCACAAAAGCCTGTCTTCTCCAATGCAGAATGTACGCTGCACGACATTGGTGATGGCGTGCTTTGCCTGGAGTTCCACTCAAAAATGAATTCCATTGGGGAAGGCATTTTGAGAGGCTTGAACGAAAGTGTTCGCATCGCAGAAGAAGAGGGTTGGAAAGGCCTTGTCATTGGAAACAATGCCCCAAACTTTACGGTGGGAGCCAACTTGATGCTGGTTGCTATGTTGGCTTATCAACAAGAATGGGACGATCTGAACATGGCCGTTCGGCTTTTCCAAGATACTTCTATGCGGCTGCGCTATTCTGCTGTTCCGGTGGTGGCCGCTACCCAAGGTTATGTGTTCGGCGGCGGATGCGAGCTGTCCATGCACTGCGATAGCGTGGTTGCCTCAGCAGAGTCGTATATCGGATTAGTGGAAGTAGGGGTGGGATTGATACCCGGCGGAGCAGGAACTAAAGAGTTTGCCGTCCGAATCAGTGATGAAATTTCGAAGGAAGGGAATGTTCAAATTCCAGCACTGATCGAAGGATTCAGAACCATTGCGACCGCTCAGGTGGCCACCTCCGCGCACGAGGCGTTCCGATATGGATATTTACAGCCCGCTAAAGACAAGGTTTCTTTCAATACTGCCCGGAGTATTTCGGAGGCTAAAAAGGTGGTTTTGGAAAAAGCGACCAACTACGTGCAGCCCATCCAGCGCAAAGATGTCCTCGTGTTGGGCAGAACGGGTCTAGGGGCTTTGTACACAGCCGCACATTCCCTCTATCTGGGCCGATACGCATCTGAACACGACATAAAAATTGCAAAAAAAGTGGCCTTTGTCTTGTGTGGAGGGGACCTAACCGCTCCACAAAAAGTCAGTGAACAGTACCTGCTGGACCTGGAACGAGAGGCGTTTTTATCGCTTTGTGGCGAACAAAAAACGTTAGAGCGTATTCAGTTTATGTTAGAGAATGGTAAACCGCTTCGCAACTAAGATATGCCTGCTGGGTCCAAATATTTAATTTCAGCTGGAGTTGTACTGATTTTGCTCGGGGTCTTGTTTTGGGTAGCCCAAGGCAGAGGCTGGGTAATCGGCAGGCTGCCGGGCGATTTTTATTTTGAAAAAGGCAATTTTCGATTGTATGCGCCTCTAACCACGCTTTTACTGCTAAGCCTTCTGTTCAATTTAGTCCTGTGGCTGGTCAAAAAGTGGTTTTGAGCACTAAAAAGTTGCCCAATTCGTTTGGTTGCTGGAATGACTCGATTGCAACCACAAAGGGGTTTGTCCTTTTGGTTGTTAAAGTGAGCATACTAGAACAGAAAAGGGTCCTTTAGCCGTTCTTGGAGAAGCCGGTCTTGGCTGGTCGATTCATCTTGGTCCGGCTTGTTCTGATTTGTCTGGTTTGTGACCGGTACTATTTTACAGTTTGTTTTACCTTTGTGCTCCGTTTTTAGGAAAATAACACCTTTATGCACCACAAGACGTTTCGATTTTTACTTTTAGCACTGTCTTTTTGGACGGTTTCACAGGGGATTTTTGCTCAGGATAAACAGTTTACTCAGTTTTATGCCTCTCCACTTACGCTGAATCCTGCTTTAACAGGGGCGTTTGAGGGTCGCTACCGAGTTTCCTCTATTTACCGCGATCAGTGGGGAAGCGTGCTAGATGAACCTTTTCAATCGTACGCAGTGGCAGGGGATTTTCGGTTCACTCCCCGAAAAAAACGGGTAGTGGAGGATGCGATTGGCCTTGGGTTGGTATTTGATAATGACCGGATTGGGGTATTGGATTTTAATACCACGCAGATTGGTCTTTCACTCGCCTACCATAAATCCTTAAATGCTGACAATGATCAATATTTATCGGCTGGACTACAGGCAGGCATTACACAGCGAAACCTGAATTACGCCTCCTTGCGGTTTCATGATCAATTCGATGGGGTAAATGGTTACACGGGTGCGACGCAGGAAGATTTGCCCGGTAATAATTTTGCCTACTTGGATTTGAGCTTGGGGATAAACTACACTGCCAAGTTAGGGAAGCGGAGCAATCTTTTTGCAGGTGTTTCTTACCACCATTTTAACCAGCCCGTCATTGCATTTGATCGGACTGAATTGGTGACTGGAGAGCGTTTGCTACCGCGCTATTCCGCTCAATTTGCGGCAAATATGCCAATCGGTGGCCGCAGTACCCGAGTGAGCTTTCTCCCACGGGTCTTGGTATCCAGTCAGGGTACGCATTTGCAGACCAACGCTGGAACTAATTTTAGATTCGCCTTAGGAGAATTTAGGACCTCTGCCTTTCACCTAGGATCCTGGTTGCGTCCCGTACGGAGCGAACAAGGATTTAACCTCGATGCAGCCGTGGTTTTGGTAGGTTTTGAGCTGAACAACGTCCTGTTTGGGATGAGCTATGACCTGAATTTACAGGCGCTCAATGCCAGACAGCGTCAGGGTGCTTTTGAAATCTCGATCGCCTATTTGGGAAGTTTTGAAAGCGAGGGAATCGCTTGTCCTAAGTTTTAGGGACTTTATTTTCAGTAAAAAAAGAAGAAAGAATAGCTGTTTTTAAATAAAAAATGCCCTTTGTCGACAACAAAGGGCATTTTTTGAGCTAAGACAAGTTAAGACGGTCTTAGTTTTTATACAATAAGACTGCTCTGCCATCTGCCACTACAATGTAGATCCCTTGGGCGAAATGGCTAATGTCCATGGGCGTATCGCGGCTGCCGGCTGGGCTACTGGTTTCGAGCATCAATTTTCCACTAAGGTCGAGCACCTTGATAGATACGCTTCTCAAGAAAGATCGGTGGTTTTTTCGAAAAATGACTTCCTCCGTCGCTGGATTGGGTAGTAATTGCCAGCTTGGCAGGTCCGACTGCAGCGAGGGATTTCCATCCGGGATAAATGCACAGGAAAATTGTCGATTTTCTTCACCGTTAAATTCAATAGGATTGGAAAAGCCACCTGACCCCAGTCCAATTCCTGGTACCAAACTGCCATAACCGGTCGGAGCAGCTACGTAAATTTGGTATCGGGAAGTGTATATATTTTGAAGAGAATAGTTTCCATTTGCATCCGTTAAGGCTGCAATGCTGACCAAAGGGTTGTTCAGATCTGTGAGCACCACGACGGCCTGCGGAAGGGCCGGTTCAGAGGAGTCCCAGACTCCATCGCCATCTTGATCCAACCAAACCTCACCGGTGAGTGAATTGGGAAGGTAGGCGGATGGTGGATATAACTGAGTGCTCGGAATAATAGCTTTAGGAAGCCTCTTACTGCTCCACCACAACTGCATAGTGGCTGCCCCCCCCGCTTCCAGGAATTCTACTTGGATAGGATACCTTTTGCCTCCTTCCAAGTAGATGCGCCCAGTATGTTCTGTGGCAGGCTGGTTCATCCATTTGTCTATTAGTAGCTGACCATCCACCCAGAGCCTTGCGCCGTCATCCGAGTAGGTGTAGAACGTAAGTGTGTCCGAAAAGTAAGGCTCAATAGTGCCGGTCCACCGAACCGTAAATCCATCCACCGGAATCCCAATTCCCGGGGAGCCTTCTCCCCATTTAAAATCGACAAAGGAGTCAATTCGAATCAAATAGGAGGGCTCCTTGAGGTCAGGTTGAAGGTAAGAGCCAAGAAGACCAAACCCTTTTCCGACTGGGTAGCGTTCGTAGTAAGCATTCAAAACCACTCCAGTATCAGCAGTGACCGTAAAATCGTATTCGTGATGGGACTGTCCATCCTGCCAGTGGTGAAATAGTAGAACGGTGTCGGTTCCAATCACAATATCAGGCGATACCGCTGTGCGTTCCATACCAACTACTCCTAAGCTTAAAAACGGAGAAGGGCCCTTTATGCCATCTATATCCACGGGTAGCTGAGGAGGGTCAGTAGTGACCAGGATGGGTGCTTTTTCTGGATACACATCTCGAATAGCAGTGGTAGATAAGCCAATGGAATCGGTGGCAGTCAAGAATATGCGGTACCAGACATTATCGGAAGGCTCACCGATACTCGAAACGTTATAGCTGCCCCCCGTGATGTTTTTGGTGGGGGACATGGCAGGGTGGTAATGCGTGTCGTGGTAAAAAAATATTTTCCAGGAAAGCGCGGTACTGTCTAACAAGCCTGTTTCTGGATCCACCGCTTGACCAGCGAATGGAATGGGGGCTCCAGCTTTGTACAAAAAATCAGAAGAGGGGTCTGTAATGATCAGTTGAGGGCGCTTGTTGCTGGTTACCCGGATCAAAGCGGGTTTGGAGGTGTCTGCACCGTACTCATTGGTCATAATGCAACGAAAAATAGCTCCGCTATCCGCCAGTGTTAGGACGCCTGCATCGAAGACAGTACTGTCCGCTCCTGAAATAGTCAACCCATTTTTTTGCCAATAGATTCCCATCGGTTCTTCCCCAACGGCCAGTGCTTCCAGGCGCAAGGGATCTCCTGCAGAGTACAAGTTGGATTTGGGATGCAAATAGATAAAAGGCGCGTTGCTACCGGTGTAAATAATCCGCCATAGCGATCCATTGTCAGAGGCGGTATTGTCCTCTGCTGTTCCTCCTCCAATTCCTGCCCTTGCCAGGTAATAAAACCCGCCCGTTGGTGAGGATTGTAAGCACATTGGACGAGCAATTTGGTCTGCAAAGATCCGTTCCCAGATACCGTTGGTTGGGTTTAATTGTCCAATGTATCCCTTGCAGTAGTCTGCAAAAAACAATCTTTTTTTGCAGGAGGTTGGGAAATTGGTGCTGGTCGGGTTGTAGTAAGTAATCCCGGTAATAGCACAACCCGTACTGTGATCGTAGGTGTAAATGGGGTCCTCGTAGTTAGCAGGAACGGGTTGTCCGTTGGCTTTCCCCTCCAACAAAGGGAAACCATAGTTTTTGCCTGCTTTTATTTCGTTGATTTCTTCCCAAGTGGTTCCGCCAACGTCTCCAACGTAGATTTTGCCGGATTCGGGATCAATGGTTAGGCTAAAGGGGTTGCGCAATCCAAGGGCGTAAATGGATCGGTATTTTCCAGAAGCGGTGTTATAAAATGGGTTGTCGGCAGGGATGGTGCCATCTGGATTGATACGAAGAACTTTTCCGAGATCAGAAGTTAGGCTTTGAGGTCCCTCCACTCCGCTGGCGTTTTCCCCAGTGGCTAAGTAAATTTTTCCGTCTTTCCCAAATTCAAAATCCCCTCCATTGTGTACACTGCCATAGCGGGAGTCGCATTCATACACAATGACCTCACTGCCAGGCAGCATGAGGTTGCCTTGAGCAGTTAGCCGTGAAAGCCGGTTGTGCGAACCATCGGCAACGGTGTAATAAACATACACATAGCCATTGACGGCAAACTGAGGGTCGAGGGCAATGTGGCCTAGTCCGCGTTCATTAAAATCATTCACGGTCAGCACCGCAAAGGGGTCTGGCAGTAGTTCTTCATTAACTACTAACCGGATGAGTCCGTTTTTTTCGGTGATAAATACCCTTCCGTCCGGAGCAATGGCCATATCGGTTGGATTGAGGCCACTGGCAATTTCATATTGCGCGAATCCAGGAGGTAAATGGGCGAAAATCGGAAACGAAACAGCAAAAAATAAAAAAACAGCTAATCGGGCAGGGTTCACACAGAATTTTCTCATCTTGCAAAGATAGAAAAATTGTTATTTTTGCACGGATTCGGTGATCCTTTTCCAATCTGATTGGTTGAATTAGAAATTGGTTTTGCCAATTATTTACAAAAGGAATTCAATTTGGGGAAGGTATTCCCTGCCATTCTTTTATTAGGTCTCTTCGTTGAAGGGCGAAGAGATAGAAGCAAATAAGATATTTTCACACATGTACCATTCTATACGCCTCGTTTTTTTACTTGTATTCCTATTTACGTTGGGTGCGTTCTCTGCCTGGGCGCAGTCAACTGCATTTGTATTTAGCGGTGGGCCTACCATCGGTACACAACGCTGGGACAATTCTTTTAGCAGAGAACCACTGTTTCAATGGCATGCGACCTTAGCTGCAGAATCGGTGAACAATGAGGACGACAACTCTTCCGTGTATGCGCAAATTGGATACCATGTGAAAGGCAGCGCGGTACGGCTTCGGTTTTTCAATTTTGCTGGGACAAGTGCATTTCAGACCATCGATCGCTTCAAGTTTAACAATCTCTCGTTGGTACTGGGTGCAAAGCAGAAGTTTCCGCTGGGAGCAGGAAAATCCAAGTATTTTTATTTTGGCGGTATTCGGGGGGACTATACGATTAGTACCAACCTCGATGAATTGGCTGAGCGCAATAAAGCGAGTGGAAATACCCTTGCCTTATTATACCCTTTGGAAGGGGGTGTTCGGCGGTTAATGGCCGGTGTGAGTGCAGGTGCTGGTATTCAGATGCCTTTGTCTGATTTAATTGGTGCTGAGTTTAAGCTTTCAATCCACCCGGATTTTACGTTGCAGTACAACCAGCCACCCATTCCCAATGTGATTATTCAAGACATATCTGGTCAACGCATCGTTACGATCGAGCAGCGTCAAATTCGCAATGTGGCGGTTGAGCTTTCTGTGGGGCTTCGCCTGTTAAGAAAAGTTGTGTATGAAGATTAAAACCCTTTTTGGAGTGGGGTTAATTGGGACCTCCCTCCTTTTAAGTGCATACGACCCGGTGGTGCTTCCAGAAACGCCTGAGGCCTTGGGAGAACGGTTGTTTAACGATCCCATCTTGTCTTCTGATCGTTCGGTGAGTTGTGCGTCCTGTCACCTCCCGGCCTTTGCATTTGCAGATACTACCGCTCTTAGTGAGGGAGTAGGAGGGCAATTAGGGACCCGAAATACGCCGGGAATCACGAATATGGGGGGGCGCAACTTTTTTTTCTGGGATGGAAGGGCAGCATCGCTGGAGGAGCAGGTGATCGGTCCAATCGAAAATCCAGTAGAAATGAACCTTCCCATGCCCTTAGCCATCGAACGGCTTAACCAGGACGCGCAATACCGTGCTTTCTTCTATAAAGTGTACCAAAAAGCAGCTGATAGCGCCAGTCTGACGGGTGCCCTCGCTGCCTTTATGCGAACGCTTGAAACCTCCGATACCCCATTTGATGATTGGATGAACGGGTCGGAAACGGCCATGAGTCCAGAGGCAATTCGGGGACGAGCAGTCTTTTTGGTAAAGGCTCGTTGTTTTGATTGTCACTTTGGTCCTGATTTTACGGTGGATGAGTTTCGGAACATTGGATTGTACAATGGAAAGGACTTGAACGATGTGGGCCGCATGGCAATCACAAAGAACCAGGAGGACGTGGGCAAATTCAAAGTTCCTGGGTTGCGAAATGTAGCGTTAACCGCGCCTTACATGCACGATGGTCGTTTCAAAACCTTGCGGGAAGTAATTGATTATTACGATGATCCGGATCGGTTTGGTTTTCACAGCATTGGGAGGGATACTATTTTGCAGCGTCCTCTTCAATTGACGGAGCAAGAGAAGGGAGATTTGGAGGCGTTTTTACATGCCTTAACGGACCGTCGTTTTCAGCGATAACAAAGAGGTTCCGCTTTTTAAAAGGCTGGCGGAGCGACTACGAATACCAACTTATACACCCTATGGCGGCAATAATAATGGCCACACTTCCTGGTTTGCTGATCTGCTATGCGATGTACCGGGCAGATAAGTACGAAAAAGAGCCGCTTTGGGCCTTGGGGCTGTTTTTTGCGGCGGGTGCATTCGTGACGGTACCGGCTATCCGAGTGGAATTGTGGGTGATGGATATGTATGGGCTACGTTGGCAGCGCAGTTGGTCCGAAACAATTTTGTTGGCATTTGGAGTGGTGGCGCTTTGGGAGGAGTTGTTAAAGTGGTGTGTATTACTGTTGGTGTTCAACCAGCGTTTTTTTAACGAACCCTTGGACGGGATTGTCTATGCAGTCATGGTCGGAATGGGATTTGCCACCCTTGAAAACATCGCTTTTTTAGAGCGATTTGGACCTGATTCCTTGTTGGTTAGGGCCTTTACTGCTATTCCAGCCCACTTGGTTTTTGCCGTGGTGCAGGGTTATTACCTTGGGAAAGCCAAGTTTAAGAACGGAGGGAAGGTCTCCCCAACTGAGCGAAACCGGCTAGTGCTCTATGGTTTTTTGGTGGCTTTTTTGTTGCACGGAGCTTACGATCTGTTGATTTTCCAGGACCGTTGGCAATGGCTTTTTTTGTTGGCAACCGCAACTACTTATTTGTGCCTGTTTTACGCGGCAGATATGATTTTTGAACACCTGGAACATTCTCCGTTCAAAAAGGAACTAAAACAAAAAGAGCCACTCCGTGAAGAGTAGCTCTTTTTTGTTGGGTCACAAGGACTCGAACCCTGAATAACAGAACCAAAATCTGCTGTGTTACCATTACACCATGACCCAATTCCACTGCTTTATTTCAAAAGCGACGCAAAATTACAACGCCTTTTTTTTGTGTGCAAGTATTTTTTAAAAAAAATATTTCAAAAAAAAGAGTAGCCTTCAAAAGGCTGCCAAATGGCATTTTCCCAAATCCAAATCTACAATTCTTCAAGTAGTTTGGTTCCTTCCTGTCGTCTGGCTTCGTTTTGGGTGTTTTCAAGGAATCGTTCGAGCGCTCCTTTGGCAACTGTTTTCAGACTGGGCTGATGTCGGGCCAACTGGACCATTGCTAAAGCCTGGTACCAGTAAAGGTCTTCTCCGTATGCTTCTATATTTTCAATTTTGGATAAAAACTCCAGGGCCTCCTCCGATTTGTCTTGTTGGAGCAGCACAATGGCGAGGGCAAAACAGCCATCGGAGTAGCAATCTTCCAGGCCTTCCTCTTGTATCAGCTGGCGAAGGGGCTGTTCAGCAGCTTCATATTGTCCGGCCGAATAGTGTTGATCGGCGGTCAGAAGTAGTTCCTGGCAAGCAGCAGGCCGTATTAGGCCGGTCGTGTCCTTCTCGAAACGTCGGTTTATATCCGCCAGTAGCTGTTGGGGTGGCTGAAAATGGTCGTCAAACAAAGCCTTTATCCGGGCAGTTTGATACCACCAATAGCCTCCGCTGAGCAATAGGCCGGCTGCCAGTAAGTACAAGATCCACTTGCTGAGTCGGCGGTTGGTAGGGTTGGGTGCCAAGGGGCTTGAAATAGGCATTCCCAGTTCTAATCGCTGGTCGAGGGATCTGCTTTTTTTCCAAATCTGGTAGTCCTGGGTTCTCTCCAAGGCGTCTTTTGCCCAAGAAGGGAGTGCAAGATCCGTTCGTTTTAGGGCCGTTAGTAGGGCCGCTTCGCAGGATTCGCGATCCCCCGCTGGTTCGAATGACTTTTCTGTTTCTATGCTGGTAGAAGGGCGATTTCCCCATCGCTCTTCATTGTTGAAGGTGTTTTGCTCAGACAGAAGCGCTTGTTCGCAGGATTTTCCAAGACTGACCAAGGCTCTCCAGGTATAGAGGTGGTGTCGGGTAGTTTCCAAGGAAGCGGCATCTGGAATCCAATAGTCGCTACTTACCCATCCAGTGGGATTTTGTTGGCTTTGGTAATGAGCAAGGGAGAGTTGTTCCAGACCCGCAAACAAAGGCAGATCAGCGGGATATTTTCCATTTCTTGCAAGGGAGGAAGCTTCTATTAGACCTGCCTGAAAGTAGGCAACTGCTTCGGGCTTACTTGCCCCTGCTCTTTCGAGCGCTCGAAGCACCCCCGGTCTTATTTCTTGGTAGATGAGGTGGAGGGCAATGTCCGATCCTTCTGGAAGGTGCTTAAGGAGTGTTTCATTGGAAAGTAAACCAGTGTTGGGAGGAGAGGAGGCCATTTCTTTTTTTGCAAAGATACGTCAAGCGAATGAAACCGCTCTTGTTCCCTTTTTTGGCCAAATTAAGCATAGGGTCAAAAAGGAAGATAGGTATACACAAGCAGGTGCTTGGTAGTATTACTTTTGGATCTAGAAATTCAATCCTTTCATTCTTATGCGCCTGTTTTGTACACTACTTAGTGTTTTTTTGTTATCTAAGGTCTCTGCACAAACGTTTTCTGGCTTCGGAGGCCCCATTCCCGATGATGGCACGGTGATTACCTTTCCACTAGTAGTGAACGGGTTGCCATCCTCCATTGATACCCAATCGTTCGGCATTGAACAAATCTGCCTCGAAATCAACCACAGTTGGTCGGCCGATCTCTCTGTGGTGTTGATTGCTCCGGATGGGAGTTCCACGGAGCTTTTTTCGGGAATTGGGGGTGATTCGGACGGGTTTATCGGAACTTGTTTAAATGGAAACTCCACTATTTCTATTTATGAGGGTAGCTTCCCTTTCACAGGGGTTTATCGGCCTTTGGGTGATTTAGGTTTATTAAATAATGGTCAAAACCCGAATGGGGAGTGGAAATTACGGATACTGGACACCTATGCTTTTGCAGATGAGGGCACATTGCTCAATTGGAGCTTGCAGTTTGGCGACCAGCCCAGTGTGCCCTTCAGCTTCATTTCCAGTGATTTGCCTATTGTTCGGATTGAGACCTACGGCCAAGTAATTCCAGATGACCCTAAAATATTTGCCAACATGGATGTGATTGATAATGGGCCTGGTAATCGAAATTTTGCGGATCAGGTTTTGACGTTTCACACCGGTCCAATTGGAATTGAGTTGCATGGCAACAGTTCACAGGGTTTCCCAAAAAAATCGTACCGAATCGAAACGCGCAATTTGTCGGGAGAGGATGTAGATGTAGCCTTGATGGGGATGCCAGCGACCAGCGATTATGTGCTGAGTGCCAACTTTTCGGATAAAACCCTACTTCGAAATCCCCTTACCTACGAGTTGTCGAGGCAATTGGGGCAATATGCTACGCGTACCCGCTTTTGTGAGGTGGTCCTGAATGGTGCCTATTTGGGAGTTTATGTGTTGACGGAGCGTATTAAACGGGGAGCAGATCGGGTAAATGTTGCGAAGCTAACAGACGAGGATGTGAATGGGGTAGAGGTGACTGGAGGCTATATCCTCAAGATTGACCGCGATAATTCGCCCGGTTGGTTTTCTCAGGTCGCCCAGCCAAACAGTCCAGAGGTATTTACTTATTTCCAGTTTGACTACCCACGCCCTTCAGTGATTGAGCCTGAGCAGTACCAGTATATGCGTACGTACATGGATAGTTTTGAGCTAAACTTGAACAGTGCAGGGTTTGGGAACTTGCAAACGGGCTGGAGGGCTTGGGCGGACGAACGTTCTTTCATTGATTTTCTATTGATTAATGAAATGTCCAAAAATGTGGATGGATATCGACTTAGCACCTATTTACATAAGGACCGAACGGATCGGGGTGGTTTATTAAAAATGGGGCCTGTTTGGGATTTTGATTTGGGTTGGTACAATGCGGATTATTGTGATGCTTTCTTAACGGAGGGATGGGCTTATAATTTGAATTATATCTGTGGAGCAGGAGTGCCATTTTGGTGGGAGCGTTTGATGCAAGATACGGTGTTCCGGCAGCGCTTGGCTTGCCGTTGGCAGGATCTGCGCATGGGCCCCTTGCACCTGGATTCTATTTTTCACGAAATTGACTCTATGGCTTTATTGGTGGATGAAGCTCAGCAGCGAAATTTTAAACAGTGGCCTATTTTGGGCGTATATGTTTGGCCCAACCCCGGGGTGCTTCCTACCACGTATGCCGGGGAAATTAATAAGTTGAAAACGTGGATGCAACAGCGGATTGGATGGTTGGACAATACGTTTAACGCTTTTTTGCCCAACTTCCAACCTGAGTGGGAGGTGGTAGCTGTTGGTATAAATACCTGGATCTTGCGGGTGGTTAACCCTGATCCTTCCTTGGTCTATAGGTGGGAGTTGGGGGATGGTACCGTTCTATCAGGGGCAGAAGTCCTACATTCTTATGGGGTTTCTGGGACTTATTCCATTCGCTTGATTACTTCCACCCCATTGGGCTGTTCGGAAGTAACCGAAAAAGTGATTGATATTGTATTGGTTGCACCGACGGTTGGTTTGGATGAAACGATGAGGATCTTTCCGAATCCAACGAGCGATCGCTGCTGGATAGAGCTGCCCGAGGGGCAGTCTTGGGATGGAATGGAGGTGAAGCTGATCAATAGTTTGGGGCAGGAGCGCAGGTTGGAAAACACCTTTGATGGCAGGGTGTCGCTGGAGGGCATTCCTTCGGGTGTATATCAACTTCAAGTTCGAAAGGCACAGCAGCGCTGGCAGCAGAAGCTAGTGCTTCAAAAGTAAGGAATAGAGCCTTTCTTGCTGGTAATAAGGAATGTGGAACGCAGCAGGTAGAAGTTCGAGATTCATAATTTGATGTTCTACACGGTCATCAACCACCCCAAAGCGCCAACTATACGAACCAAGCAAAGGGCATAGCCCTGTTATCTCAATTACTCCAAAAAAAGAGAGCCGCTGCATTACTGCTTCGGCTCCCGAAAACACCTAAAACCCTATTAACTAACCTTATGAAAATAATTCTTGCTAACTACTGTTTGTTTTTCTGTTTTGTCCCTAAAGACCTTTAATAAACAGGTGTCAGTTGTTCTTGTTTAAGCTTTGTTGATTTTTTTTAAAAAAATATGAACAAAAAAAGTCGGCCCGGTGAACTGGGCCGACTTTTTTGTTTTCAAATGGAAGGATTGAGTTTCCTTTAGGCGATGGCGATGGTTTTTACAACTGGTTGAAGTTCAGCTTTTTTTACCAGTTCGATTTCCAGGATACCGTTGTTGAAAGTGGCGTTTACTTGATCGGTGTCAATGCTTTCCGGGATTCGGAAAGAGCGCTCAATTTCTGTGAAGCTAAATTCACGGCGACGGTAAACGGGGCCATTTTCTTCTTGTTTTTGTTCCTTTTTAGCCTTTACAGTGAGTACATTTTTATCTACTGTGATGCTAAAATCTTCTTTTCCAAGGCCTGGAGCAGCGATTTCCAGCTTAAATCCCTTCTCTGTTTCTAGGATATTAACAGGTACGTAATTGCTGCGGTTAGCTCCGAAGGAGGGTTGCGCAAAGAAGTCAGTAAAGAGGCTATTGAAAGGGTGGCTGGTTGGATACTTTGCAACGTTCATATCGTTTGAAATTTTGTTTGTGAAAGTAAAAGTTGTACGATTCACTAGTATCAAACGGGATGCCAGCGGCTTTTGGCACGCTTTTGCCAGTCAATTTGACTTTTATGCTGCCAATTTGGCTTATTTTATTTCTTTTATACTGCCAATTTGGCACTGGCTCTTTTTAAGGCTATTGTTTTAGGGGTGCTTAGGGCTACTAAGAAGGCAGGTCCGGCCGTTGGTCCACGATTTTATTTCGGGTGCTTATGAATTCCACGATTTTACGCACGGTAATCCGTCGAATTTTTCGCTCCATTTCTTTGTTGTGCAATTTGAGGATATACTGGAAGCGCATTAGGACAGCGTCTTTTTTCATATCTACCACTCGCAAGTAATAGGAGTCGGGGGTAATCATTTCATGGAAGGGCTTGAGGGTATCAATCAGCATTTTTTCGATTTCCTCCACATTGTTTAGGTAATCGAGTCCGATCTCAAACTCCACGCTGGTACGTTTGATATCGCGTTTGGTGTAGTTAATGACTTCGGTGGTGTGAAACATATTATTGGGTATGTAAATCACATCATCGTCGTCGTTCAGCAAGTGGATTTTTTGAAGGGTAATGTCCAAGATTTTTCCTTTATTGGATCCGATGCTGATGTTGTCACCAATACTCACCTCGTCGGAAAAGGTCATCAACATACCATTAATCATGTTGGAAATGTAGTCTTTGGTAATCAGCGCGAGGCCGGCAAAAACCAGGGATACAGAGGTGAGTAAAGACCTAAAATCAATCCTAAACAAGGAAAGTAGGCCTCCGATTAAACCAATTACCAATAAAATGGTATATATGTTGCCAATTCCAATGGTGAAGTTGTCGCTGTGCTGAATTTTTTTTCTTCGTTTGTACAGATATACTACAATGACTTGAATGAAATCGAGTAACAGCAGGAATATAAGGGTGTCCGCTAAGCGCTCCAAGTAGTATTCTGCAGAGGTACGGTATTTGAGTTTGAGCATGGATAATACCGGGCTCACGTTCACTTCACCGAACCGGAATCGGAGGAGAAAAAACAAAAGCAAGGCTTTTGCTAAAAGTTGAATTAATTTCATGCCACAAATTTAAAGGCTAACTACAATATGGAATACAGAAGATTAGGTAAATCTGGCTTGCAGGTGAGTGTGCTATCACTCGGCTCCTGGATCACCTTTGGTAAACAAATCGGGGACGAAACAGCAGAGTCCTTAATGCGCACCGCTTATGAGCAGGGGGTGAATTTTTTTGACAATGCAGAAATTTATGCTCGTGGAGAAAGCGAGGCGGTGATGGGGCGTATCCTAAAAAAAATGAACTGGGACCGCAGTTCTTGGGTGGTATCTTCCAAAGTTTTTTTTGGGGATGGAGGTAAATTGCCCAACCAAACTGGATTGAGTCGCAAACACATCATGGAAGGCTGTCATGCCAGTTTACGTCGGCTACAAGTAGATTACATTGACCTTTACTTTTGCCACCGCCCAGACAAAAACACGCCTATCGAAGAAACGGTTTGGGCGATGAACCACTTGATTGCACAGGGTAAGATTTTGTACTGGGGGACTTCTGAATGGAGTGCACAGGAGATTATGGAGGCGCATTTAGTAGCACGTGAAAATCGCCTCATTGGTCCTGTCATGGAACAGCCCCAATACAATATGTTTGTGCGCGATAAAGTAGAAGTTGAGTACAGTCAGGTTTACAAGACGGTTGGCTTGGGTACCACCATCTGGTCTCCCCTCTTTTCTGGATTGCTAACAGAAAAGTATATCCATCAATTTCCAGCGGGGACCCGATTGGGTATGGAAGGATTTGAATGGTTAAAATCACGCAACCTCCAACCTTCTCACCTGGAAAAGGTCCGTCGTTTGAATGAACTCGCGAAAAAGCTTGACACCACCTTGCCCAAGCTGGCAATTGCCTGGTGTGTACAAAACCCAAATGTGAGCACGGCCATTTTGGGGGCTTCCCGTCCTGAACAGCTGCAAGAGACCCTTCGAAGTTTGGAAGTATTGCCCTTGTTGACGCCTAAGGTGAACGCACAAATTGAACGGATTCTTCAGAACAAACCAAAAGCACCTGAGTACTAATGGTCATTGGTATCGGAGGCGCAAGTCGCTCGGGCAAGTCGTTCTTGGCCCTCCAGCTAGCTGCTGAGTATAAAGCGGCTGGGAAGTCGGTGCTTGTACTGGACCAAGATGATTTTGCGTTTCCGGAGGCTGAATTGCCGCGTATCCGAGATCGGGCAGACTGGGACCACCCTTTATCGATGGATTTCAGGCGATTACAGGAGCACATTAGGGCTGCCCGGGCTCGGTACGAGGTCGTGTTGGTAGAGGGAATATTAGTATTTTTCGATCTGGAAGTGAACGATCTTTTCGATCGGCGGATTTTTTTGGTGCTTGACAAGGTGCGTTTTTGGGAAAGAAGAAAGCGAGAAACCCGGTGGGGGGAGGAACCAGATTGGTATCTTGAACACGTGTGGGAAGCACATTTGAAGTACGGGAGACTTAACTTGGAAAAGGGTCGGTGTCCCATCGAAATCCGGGAATCCAAATAAGTGAACAAAACCGTTTTGGAGAAGTATATTTGCGCAAAACAACGAAACATTAACGAACATTGGAACCCATTAAAATTGATATTGACCGCGTCCTTGCTTCTAAAAGTCCTGGCTTAGCTCGCTGGTTGCCCGGATTCATTACCCGATGGATCAAGCGCACCATACACCAGGAGGAGATAAATGAGGCGCTTCGTCGTTCACAAGGCATCAAAGACCTTGATTTTGCATCCTGGTCCATCGATTTTTTACAGGCGAAAGTCAGCAGTTCGGGCAGGGAGCATATTCCTGTAAATGGAGGTGTGATCCTGGCTTCGAATCATCCCTTGGGTGGGTTGGATGGGATTGCGTTGATGCAGGAGGCTGGGAAGGTTCGCTCCGATATTCGATTTATTGTAAATGACATTTTGCTCTCGCTTCCCAATTTTGACCAAATTACGGTAGGGGTAAACAAGCATGGGGCAAATGCTCGGAAAAGCCTGGAGGCTATTGAACAGGCATACTCTGGTGGGTATGCTGTACTGATCTTTCCAGCAGGTCTTTGTTCTCGAAAAATGGAGGATGGGCAGATTCGAGACCTTGTTTGGCAAAAAAGTTTTGTGGCCAGGGCTCAGAAGTACCAGCTGCCAGTGATCCCGACGTTTATTGAGGGCAGGAACTCCAATTGGTTTTACAACTTGGCCCGTTGGAGGAAAAAATTAAAAATCAATATTAATTTAGAAATGTTTTACCTGCCGGATGAGATGTTCAGGCAGCGCGGACAAAACATTCATATTATCTTTGGGCGTCCAATTCCGGCGAGTATTTTTGATGCCAGTAGGAAGCAGGAAGAATGGGCGGCGTTGTTGCGGGATTTTGTGTATGTTTTTCCTGGGCAACCGGACCTGCTTTTTGAGGAGTATATTCGTCGAGTTAACCAATAAAAATTGTACAATTTGAAACCAGTAATCGCACCGATTGATCGAAGGCTAATGGAAGCGGAGTTAACGCCAGCGCGTTTTGTCCGCCCTACTCATTTTTTGGACAATGAGATCTACATAATCAACGGAAATGATTGTCCGAATACGCTTCAGGAAATTGGCCGCTTACGGGAGGTATCCTTCCGTGCGGGTGGAGGTGGTACTG
>Ga0315901_10003665_pt1 | contig 19776 bp, 13 predicted proteins | sample LakEriMetagenome_10_FD_203761 | JGI IMG/M metagenome (GOLD analysis project Ga0315901, IMG submission 203761) | Freshwater fungal communities from buoy surface, Lake Erie, Ohio, United States - Buoy 2 MA116 | ecosystem: Environmental > Aquatic > Freshwater > Lake | place: USA: Lake Erie, Ohio... | reverse complement strand
GTTGATCTATCGTGTTTTTATACTGTAATTCCAGCTTACCTTTTTCTGTAGAGCAATTGAACAATTTGTTATTTACAGATTTAATTTCAGATTCCACATTTTTTACAATTGCTTTAATGTCATTTATAGAGATAATTAATTGAGAGTTATTTTCGATAATATCTTTGTTCTTATAAAAAGTTTCAATATTTTGAATTACCCCATTCAAATCATTTTGTAATCGAATCTTGAAATTTTCATCACGTAGTATTGCTGTGGACAAAACTTCTTTAGTCTTTTCTAATTTAACTTTTTCGGCATCTACACGTTGACATTCCTTATAACGAGATTCAATATCTCCAAATGAGCCCAGCTGTGTTTTAATAACATTATATTCGTCTACTAAGATTTTTCCCTTGTTTTTATCAAGTTCAAGTTCTTCCTTAGTTTTGATAGCATCTTTTACGAATACGTTATTTACGCAGTAAGTGCAATTAGGATCATACTTGTGTTCCTCTAACTTTTTTAACTTATCAATTTTATTCTTAACTACTACCTTAAGTTTTTCTATTTCAGAAGACTTTTTAGACTCGTTCTCTTTGCAAATTTTATACTGATCATAATCACTTTCTATATTTTCACAACTCTTCAAAGAAGAAGATAAATCTGAAAGCTGTAGTTCAATCGAAGAGAATTTAGTTTTCTTTTCGTTTATATCATTTTCAAATGTACTGATCTTAGATTCCAATTGAGTCTTTTCAGACTCTAATTCTGAAATATCGAAGTCAAAAGTCGCTGTCTTAATAATATTATTAGATAATTCTAAAAGTTTATTATTATGTTCTTCTCTCTTAACTTCCAAGTCTTTAATGTCAGAGTTAAACTGTAATATATTTCTGTTGTTTAAATCGATGCTACCCGAAACGTTTTCTAACTCTTGAATCAATTGATCCTTACTAATATTTTTCAAAAGAGTATTAGTCTCCTTGAATTTGTCATTAGCAATCGTGTATAGTTGATCAAATACGTCTAATCCCATGAATTGACACAACAAATCTTTACGTTCAGTCTGACCCAAATCAATAAATGATCCAGATTTACTGTTTTGTATACTTAATACCGTAAGGATAAAGTCTTCATATGTACCAACGTAATCTCGGATGATATCATTCGTACTACGACGAGCTTCTCCGTTCAATGGAACTTCATTTCCATTTTCAATCTTATAAAACTTTACTTCTACTTTAACGTTACCTTTCTTATCAGCCTTACCTTCACGTTCAATGAAATAATCCATCCCGTTTACTTCAAAATTAAACTTACAACGAAAACTCATTTTTTGAGTGTTCAAAACGTGTACGGCTTTATACCCCTTACTAAACTTGTCAAACACACAAAAAGCAAGTGCGTCCATAATACTAGACTTACCACTTGCATTTGGTGCAAATAATCCAATTGTACCTTTTAATTTAGTAAAGTCAATTACATTTCCCTCACCATAACTAAACATATTATCAAACTCAAAAATCTTAGGTTTCCAACGGATGTTTTTAGGAGCCTTATCTTTAGGAATTTCTTTATTGATAAGTTTGTTTAGTTCTTTTACTTTTTCGATGGTATCTTTGTCTGTATTCTTAGAAAGAAGATTGTCTTCAATTAGTTTGTTTTGATAATCTACATTGAAAATATTATGTACATCAAATTGCTGACCAGACTTTAAGGTAAGATCGTTTGAAATATCATCGCCTCGTACATATGTTGTTTCCATCAACGTACACTTCTCCTTTATTTCATTGACTACTTCTTTTACTTGTGATGGAATTGATTCTCTACAAATAACACGCAACGTAGCTTTCTTAGGAATGTTGGAAATATCAGAAATTAATGATCCCTTATTAATTTCTACAGTATAGAATCCATAATCATTCGACAATTCATAATGTTTGAATAGTCTACGTTTCAAATCCCACATCAAAAACCCATGACCCTTAAGTTCTTCACCGTGATTTTGTTGAATCATTGAACCTGCATAGACAATGACAGGTTTATTTTCACTTTCATCGTACTCTTGTAGAATTTGATGTTTATGAATATCACCTAACATAGCTATGTGATGTCCATCAAATAGTTGATTAGTAATAGCACGATTACTTACAGTATAACCAATATCTGTAACAGCATTATTTACTGGTCCGTGGAACAAAGCAATATGATGGTCTGTACCTACCAAGTATTTATCGGGAATGTCCTCTACTTTTACATACTTTTCTGGATCATCAAATACACTAAAATTATTAAACAATATATTCTCATAACGAAATACATCGCTTGCCTTTAAGTAGTGAAGGTTTGGATGGTTTAGACTGTCTACGATTGGAGTTAAACAATCCAAACGTGATTTATTAGCTAATGTAGCATCATGATTTCCCGCCGTTAAAATAACAGGAACACGATCCGCACAGTTCTTAAGAAAGTCACTTCCAATCTTAACACATTCAGGACTCAAATCGGACTTATTGTGGAAAATATCACCAGCAACTACTAAAATTGCATTTAGTGTCTTTGCCTTATCAAGGGCAACATAAAACTTTTGGAAAACTGATTTATATTCATCATGTCTCTGTGTGAGACGAATATGAATATCTGCAATATGCATTACACAGTTAATCTTGTTATCCGTATTTTTTAGTACGATCATAATTTATTTGTTAATTTATATCTATACAATAGACTTTCATCCATTCTAACACTGTTGTTGATGGTTTGCCAAGTTTTTTCGTGACCTATTTCATTCGGATCTTTTCCATCCAATAAAACCAGATGGGTTTCTATATCGTTTGAAATTAAAAATTCACAAATTTTCAAACTTGAAGATAACGCATCATTATCTAATAGAACATTTATACGAGGTGGTTTATTTTCCATCAACTTCAACTTCAATTTTTTAGATAATGTTTTACCGAATAAAGGTATTACATTATACTTTACGGATAAAGCATCAAACGGACCCTCTACGATAGTAATCTGTTTATTAAAATCAGTAAATAATTCAAATCCAATAATGTCCTTACTACCATCGCATAGTCTATATTTCAGTCCGCCACCACAAAAATCTCGACCACAATAGAAATTTAATTTTCCAGTTTCGTCATACGATGGAATGATTACTCGGTTTGCAAACAATCCAGTAGAACAATAGCCAATATTATATCGGACTATTTCATGTATACTAAGATTACGTTGCAAACAATAATTAACAGCGTGTTTATAAGCAAAGTCTTTGGTTGGTTTACAAAGCGGTTTAAATTCTTCTGGTAATGTAAGAACCTTGTTGTCTTCTTCAATAACATAAGTTATTTTGACTTTATCCTTACATAATATCTTATAAAACTCAGAAGACGCTTTGAGCTTCTTTAACAAAGATGAAAAACTTTTACCACTAAATCCACAAACCCAACATTGGTAATAACCAGTTGTTGTGTTAATATTTAACTTTCGTTTGTGATGTTTACAATTTGGACAAAACACCAATATTTCAGCCCCACCCTTTTGGATGTGTGGTTTTTGCTTAAACAACTTTGAAAGTGTTTCTATAACTGAACCATTTGTCATTTAAATCCAAGTATAACCTATTTTTTAAATTAAGTCAAACGATTTAATTTTTATATAATCCAGCTACCACTGCATCGTACATATCACCATTGCGTTCATCCCAGTTTCCTTTTTTATTCTGTATAGTGAATTGGATAACATCGGGTACAAGTGATTCAAGTTCTTGTTTAACGAAATCTTTGGATTTGATTCCTTTAATTCTACATTTACCAAATAACTGTTTTCTCATCGTATTAACCGATAGCAAGTTAACTTTCTTTTTAAAATGTTCTTCTATAATATAAGCAAAAACAGCATTATGTCTGGCTAATGTAATAATAACTTGTTGACTAGTAAATCCTCCAGCAAAACCACTCAAAGCTGCTTCAAGATTAATTTCGTCAAATCTTTTAATCTCTTTCGTCTTTTCAAGATACGAAATAACATGAAACGTTTTTTCTTTTGTAGTTTCCAATTTTTTTGTGTCTACGAAACCAGCAGAAAGAATCTTTCCATTTTCACAGAAAGACCAACCGGTTGTAGATGTAGATGAATCTAATCCTAATATAACCATTTAGAATATATATTAACGGACAAATGAACCGTTAGTATATTTGTTACTATTAAAACCCTTTACGTATCTTGAAAGTTCCAATGATCTTTGTCCAGATACATCTTTAAATTGACTGGCTCCAAAAGTGGTTTTCAATCTAAAGCCAGGATCTTTAGTATACAAAGCATCTTGTAAAGATGATTGACCATTCCAGTTTGTAGAAATTTTGTTTACTCCAGAAGTCAATACAGGTCCATTAGCTGTATTATCACTGTAATTTAATGCTTTACCATTAAAGTTTTCTGTACCTGTATTTACTCCAACCTTAAACCCAGGATCAACTGTATATTCTCTTGATTTTTGTGTAAAACCATAGGGTGCGCTTACACCTTTAATCATAGTATTGGATCCAGCATCATATGCTGAAAATGCTCCTCCAGCTGGAGATTTAGAAAGATAAAGATCTCCTAATCCCTTAGCTAAGGATGTACGATTAATTTTTGAAGTATCTGAAGCGATGGTTGCCATAAATGTCTATTTTATAATAAATATAATTAAGTGTCCCATTTAACTACAATATTAATAGGAATCTCGCCTGTATTTTTAATAGGAGCAGCCAATTTAGCAATAGCTACCAATTCGGCTCCACTATATAAACCTACTGTAGTTATGTATGGTGCTAAGTAAGATCCGGTCACATCATATGAAGAACTTAAATTGTAGTTAAAGAAATCGTTCTTTATTTTATCTACAGAAAATTTACCTGTCTTATTGTTTAAGAAAGCAACCATATCATCATAATTCTTACGTTTAGATCTTTGATTGATATAGTTTTGATAATTGTTTATGGTAAAGTCTTGAATAAAATATTTCCAAATAGCAGATCCGTCTTGACTATTAGCAATTCCATCTCCATTAACATCAAAATCCAGCGTATTACATTTAACCTTCAATGGTTCAGTCAATCGATTGGCTTCATAATCAAAATATGAAGAACTATAAAAATTAAATATAGATTCTTCTATATCTCCGGATATAAAATTATTCCACCACTTCTCGGATCCATCACTTGAAATTCTGTAATTGATATATCTTAAAATAATATCAAGATTATCAAAGTCAAATGTCTTAGCATTAATTACTCCATAATCAAATACAGATGATGTTATAGCTGTTGGATTTGTACTTACATTAAATTCACCGGAATCAATTGTACAAATATATTGTTTCTCAAACAAAGTTATTTGACTTTGATATTCCATGTACAAATATGTATTTTGATCGTTTGTAGGATCCAGCGTTAAATTCTTTAACACACTACCGGTATTATTAATTACCAAAGTATTTGTGTTATAAAAGACATTTCCAACAGTATAATTTTTTTGTAAATCTGTTAAATTGTAAATATAGCTCTTACCAAAAATTGAATCTGATGCAAACTTTGTATCACCTTGTTCATCTACAAATACGATTAAATTATTACAAGCTCCACTTAAAGCTCCGCTTATATATCCACCACTTATATACCAACCACCACTTATTGGTCCTTCTGAATCACAACTAATGCAATCTTCCATTTGGAGATATACAAAACTAGATGTAGTTACACAGTCTTCACTTTGATATGAAGAGGTTAATAAGTATGTTAAATTACTTCTACTGCCTGACTCGGTTATTAATATACCGGACAAGTTAAAATCATCGTTAAGAGGAATTGGCGCGCCTATTACAATGTTTTGATCAGAGACAGATACACTATAGCCAAATGCATTAAATGGTTTGCCAACTTCTTTACGTTTTGAAATTGGATCTGTAGTAAGTTGGGTGATTATAGAGTTTGATACAAAATAAAGCAAACTTTGACCGCAGTAAGTAGATTCGCCAAAATCATATTGATTGAATGTTAAATCGTAATAATTTATTGAGCTTGAAATGAACAACGAACTAAAAGGAAAATATGGTTTTGGAGAACCAACTAATAATTTATTGTTATAAACTGATACGGCATAACCAAACAAATTATCTTTGAATGTTACGTCATCTCCATATAATTTAGTCAGTAATTGAAATCCAACGTTTGTATCAGCTGAACATTGTTGATTTTCATAAACGTAGACACTGCCACGTTGTCGTAATACATTTGATCCTGAATATTCCCAATATACCAAATCATTTGGTGCTCCGATTGCTAATAAAGTATCATACATGGAAACAGAATATCCGAATCTGGTATTAATCTGACTACCACTTGCAAACAGTTCAAAAGTAGCATCCTGTAATTTATAATACTGAGAACTTGTGTTTTGAGTAAATGTTTGTATTAAATTCCAATCGGCGCCGTTCGATGATGTTTGATACAAATAAACATTTGATTGAGATAATTGATTGCTACCAATTACGAGTTTGTTTTCATTTTTCTTATCTATACTAATAGAAAATCCAAACCCATATTGATGTGGATAAGTACTAACACTACAACTTAATATTTTTTGAAGAGAATATCTACAATCGGAATCTGTGTATCTGTATATATACACGGCGCCACGGCCACCGTTATATAATGGAGCACCTACTGCTAGATAATTATTAGAAATACTTAAACTTTTACCAAATTGAACGTTTGGAGATCCTGTAATTACACATACAGGAGCGTCACTGACATTATAAGTTTCCAAACTTTGATAATCAGTTGTTTGAACAGCTGTAACGCTGGAAGTAATATCGTATGTATAGTTTGGATTAATTTCATATACCGATACAGATGCTTTTGAAGAAGTTAATCCTGGATAATAACTATTAATTGACCCATAATCTCCTACCGCCAAGAAATATGTAGATAGATCCAGTGAATAACCATATTTAGATTGATAAATTTCATCAGTACCATTTTCTACAACTAGATAACTACACGTTGTAGCTATACTATTAATGGTACCGTCATCTTTAATAAACGAAGCTGTAAATACAGCACTACTACTTTGTTCTGTATAATACGTTAACAATGTTCCATTATTACTATATGTCTTGTTAGTAAGAATGTTTAAAAGTTTATATTGATTTAAGTAATTGTCTTTTCTATAAAGCAATACTTGGCCAATTTTACCATAACCTTGACAATTTTCATAGTCTTGATCTACAGGATTTCCTACAGCAACGTAATCACCATTGGTACAAACAACTGTGCCATAGTTCTGATTATATATGTTTTCTAAGCTAGACATTATGTATATAAATATTTGTTTCTGTGGTTATTAACAACTTAAATTTGACCGACATATTCTGTATTTTTAACTACATAAATATCTACCGACTCCCTGATAACAATAATTAACAGTTGAGGATGTATTGTGGGTATTTAATTCAAAATCATTAATAAAATATGAACCTGATAAATATAAATTGTGGTTACCATCGTCGGCTATATATGCAACTATATCGCCGGTTTGGTTGTTTATCAAAATGCTTTTTGGTCTAATGCGATCACCACTTTGAGTAACATTGAGTGTATAACTTACGAACTTATCGTCAAGATTTAATTGTGCTAACGATGTATCATATCCGTCAAAACCAAACTGTTGGTATGCATTGTTATAATTGTTATAATACATCTTTTTTATTGTATTATAAACTTGTCCTTGATATGTTCCGTCCAAATTAGTAGGATTTGTAAGCGGATTATAATTTGGGTCACCGACAGGGTAAAATACAGAACTTGAAGGTATATATAAACCTAATCTGAAAGACGGATTGTTTTGATCAGTAAATGGAGAGCAGGCTAAAAATCCATTTGTATTGTATGTTGAACCATCACATACATAATTAATTGTAGCAAACGATCCTGTTTGTAAACTATTGTAGTTGTAATCACATTCCTGTATAGGAATGAGCAACGGAAAATCATACGTACCGTCACTAGCTAGAATGAGGTCGTAAAATATATTATCAGAAACATTTTTCTTCGCTACGGCAAATGTAGTAATCTGTATATCTTGATTTTTGAGAAATTTAATCATCCCAATATAAATAGGAAAAATTAAACTTATTTAAATTAAAAATCAATTCTACACTTAATCAACAATTCATTATCAAATGTTTTTTGTGTAGGTTTACTCAATTTACCCACTGCTAATAATTCGTTATTAGAGTCATATAGACCAATAGTAGTAATATAAGTGGTTGGATTACTAATTAATTGAGGATAAATAATTGTACCTTTTGTTAAACCGTCCGTACCATCCGAAACGAATGTTGGATTGTTACTATAATTAAACTCTTTGTTCTTAACTCTGATAAAATAGTTGGTGGAAGGTACAAATTCACTCTTTCTCACGGCCATATTACGAGTTGATCTTCTTAAACTATTATAGAATTTACGAATCCAATCTCTCCAATAATTTTTGAACTGTGTTGATGTAGCATTTGATGGTCTTGTAGATGTAATCTGAGGACTGCCACTCGGACTTGTAGGAGTAATGCCGACTTTAGCATCCAATTTGATTGCATTAAAAACTACAATGCCTGTAGTTGGATAAAATAATCCAATTCCTTCATAAACAGCAGTTACCGTGCTGCCTTTTGTATATGGTGTAGGTACACCGTTAACAATTGATCCTGAAATTAAATTGTATACATTTTGTTGTGTATTTACCACCTGAGAATCATCTATATAAGAATATTGTCCACGGGATCCGGTAAGATTTATTTGGATTTGACCTGGGTCAATTTGATCTTGGAATTTATCTGCTACATAATTAACTACAAAAATTGCAGAACTATCTACAGCTGAATCTACACTACTAGAAGCAAAACTAAAATAGGTATCTCCAGGTTGTAATAAGGTATTCTTATATTGAGTATATGTTACCTTTGTTTCATTGGTAAATACCTTAGCTATACTTTGACCAGAATAGTCAAAATAACTACTACCAGAATTATAGTAATCGCCGTATGTAATAGAAAAATATTGATCTCCGCCGCTATAAACGTCAATATAATACTGTCCGTTTTTGACATCAAACGGACTTGAACCAGTCAACACGTTAGCTTGTGCTGATGCCGAGGTAAATGTAGATTGTGCAACGGTCAAACTACCAGTACCAAACATACCCGATGATACTTGGTTAATTCTACCTGCTACTATATCGTCTGGAGTAAATGGAGTAAATATCATAATTTATTAGTTCGTGGTTGGAACGCTTACAGTAACGTTGATTGAAGCACTACCACCACTTTCATTACCAATCAGTGTAATATTTGTTGTGGTTGTCTTTGATAATGAACCGTTTGGTATAAATCTGAACTTATTACCCACAACAACTTGAGATGCTTGTGAAGCAAGATCGCCTGAGAATGTAGGAATTGTCGCTGTAGCTGAATTCAAACTATTTGTTTCAGTTACTACAAGTGTACCAACATTTTTATTTGCCAAAATAGCCGTATAACCCAAAGTTACGTTGTAAACAGGACTTGTATTAGGAACGATGTCAATCGCCGCCGTATATGTACGTGGTACGGAGATTACAGGTGGCGCTATACTGATTGTTGGTACAGAAGTAACACCATCATTAAGTGTTACTAACTTGTATTTCATAGTTTGAGTTTCGTCTGTAACAGGCTCCATAATCGGAGTATTACGAATTGCAATATCAAAGTATGCACTGCCCATTGGATGTGTTGGATTATATTGTGTATAATCGATTTCATCGTCCGCTAAAGCGAAAGCTGTAATGTTCAATCCGCCCGTCTTTGCCAATACTTCACGACCCTTTTTTGTCAAAATTGCGTTGACGGTAAGAACGTTGTTATTAAGGTATGCCATATATATTAAATAATTATCAATCGTTTTCGGTTTTTAATCAAAAAATGTGTTATAAATTCATAATATAATTGTTCAGACTAGCACTAGTACATGTAGAACATGTTAACGGTTGTTGTACGAACAAACTATTTGGAGCGCCAGCTGAACCAGTTAGAGTACCATACTTAGGGAAATTATCACTTTCAATATCTACACTCAAGAATCCTGGTATTGTAATAATAGGAGAACTTCCGTTTGGCAATCCTTTACGGTTAACTGTTGTAGAAACGTCATTTTGACCCTTAACATATGTATAATATGTCAATGCTCCGTTAGAAACTAGTTTAATGCCGTTAACTATCTTATAGAAAGACCCAGAGACCGCCTGTTTTTTAACTCTAGAACCAACTCTTACAAATTTGCTCAAATGTCTTTCTGAATAACCATTACCGGACGATCCACTATAAAGATTTTTTAGAGATCTACTTCCGGTTATTTGATTTGATAATTCACCGGATCCTGATCCAATTGATTGAATCAAATCATAACTTGATGTAAATGTGACGATTGCTGATCCTGTATTATTTGTGGATAAATAGTAATCGTTGGTTGGATATTTAACTACATTACGTACATTATAACCGTTGGAGTTTACATATACATTCTTACCGTACTTAGCAAATATAAAGTCTCTATCGTCCACAATGTCTTTAACTTCAAACAATGAAAAGTTACGTGTGTTGTTATCGGTCTTAAGACTGTTTATACCAGTTATATCTATAATTGAGTAACTAGAAGTATCATTCGTATCAAGTAAGGATGATGTAAATTTAGGATTGATATTAAACGAAATTAAACTTGAAGTTGTATTTGGATCCAACGGAGAAAATACGGCATCTTTATAGTTAAATTTTACACGTTCAAATATTGATGGTTCTAACAACAAGCCGGTTTTTAAAGTACTACGAGTTGGTGTCAACTTTTTAACAAAGTCAAAAATAGAAAAGTCAATATAAAACCTATAAGTGGTATAATATTCTTGTGGATATGTGTACTTAATATTTGCAGCTGCAAATTCTTTTTGTCTCAACTTTAATTCAGGATAGTTTCTTGCCGTTAAATATTTTGGATCGCCGATTATATCACTAATTCCTTCCTTACCCAAGAAGTCTTCAATTTTAGTGTTTAAATAACTATATGGAGATATATAATATCCAATTAGATTAGAATCACTTCCTAAAATATCGTTAGTATACGTAGAGTATTCATATGGAACCAAGTTTGAACTAACACGTTGGTCAATTTTATTTATATTAGCATTTGCCTTGTAATTGGGTCCGTATCTATTTGAATTAATAGCCTGTTTAACATTAAACTTCTCAAATTGATATGGAAATGTATCGACTGATGCACTATCACAATATGGTACCCCACGTGCAATTAAATCTTGATCGAAATTATACGCACTGAATGTATTTGTGTATTTATAGTTTTGATTTGGTACGACTGTATATGCACTTCCTTGTGTATATAAATTAACAGGAGTATCAAATGACCACAAATAATACATATTCTCATATATCAATCCCTTTTCAGGTATAGAAATAGAATTTAGATTATAAGAATGTTCTTGAAAATCACTATCACTCAAAGCATACTTTTCAACTTTAATCTTATCAATGTTTCCTAGGAAATAAATTGAACTAGAATAATTACCTACATAATAACTTCCCGTAGAAAAGAATTGATTTTGATTGTACAATATAGTCTTCTTTTTAACATCCGTAAAATTCAACTGACTTCCATAGTACTGATTTACCTTTAATGTATACGTGTGAGGAACAAATTTATCAGCTGCTGAAGATGTCAGTGATTGTGTTAAATTGTATGATTGTGTAATTGTGTATAAAGAATCAAACTCAATAGTATCATTTGGTTGTTTTCTTAACATGAACGTATAGAAATCGCCATTTAAATAAGGCATTTCGATAGTAGATATACTAGATGTTATTAAAGACTCTTTAGGAGTAAACTCAAATACTAATTTTGCAGATTGTGCTTGTGTAGTCTTATAAAGATAAATTTGCCAATCAACCTTTTTATTTCTTATCTTTTTAATTAATGGAATTCTATCTCTAAAATTATACTGTGTGAATTGATTTGATCTAAATGTACCTTCGATTGTAGATACACCTGTAAATCTTTCTACACACGAACGTGTTATTTGACTGTTTACACTTCCACTTATACTTCCACTGTAAAACTGTTGTCCCGCAAAAAATTTATATTCACTTCCTGTGAAGTTAAATTTGATGTACTGATCGTTATCAAACTTAGTAGCATATATTATGTCATCAAAGTCATAAAATACATTTCTATTGGCCAATACGTCCGGACTTGTATATTCAACTACATTGATTAAATCGGAAGAAACGCCAAATATAGATCGAATCAAGTTAAAAGAATCAGATGTACCTTTTGTCTTATAAATGTAAGGTAAATTGTTGGTTATACGATTGAAAATAGACTTTGCATATGTAAAGTAGGATGAAGATAAACTTCCGGTCAATTGATTTTGATCAAACAATAACTGTGCAATGTTGCTTTTATTAAATTTAACGTTCGTAACATCCCAGTTAAAATTATTTAATAACTCTTCGATATAATTTTTTGGATAATGATTATTATCATTATAATCAATTGGGTATGATTTAGGAAACTTTTTGATAAATACCAAAATATTATCGAAAAAATGACCAACCATTGCTGTGAACTTTACATAATCACCATAAACAGATTCGCTCTTAATATAGTCAGGTAATTGATAAAATAGACTATTGAAATTGTTTTTATCAAAGTCAACACCTTGATCTAGTTTGTCATCAATGCTTCCTGTATAGTAAAACAAATATGACTCATATTCATCAAAACTATCAAGTAAAGAAATCTGTTCCTCAATAACAATCTTTAAATCTTGTGAATATGAAGCTGAAATCGATACGTTTGTTGTAGCGGATGCTTTGGTTTTAATCGTTGATTTAGTAACGTCATACGATTCATACTTAGATAACTTACTTTTAGCAATCTTGGTTCGTAACTCAGCTGACGAAAAGTTAATAAAGTTACTAAAATCACTGTAATTTATTAATAAATCGTTTATTTTTTGTTGTAAACGAGACTCCGCTGCAAATAATGTATTTGAGTTATTATCGTCAAACTTATCATTCGTAGGGTTTACGGTTGGAGTTACCACACTGAAATTAACACCATTCAAATAAACTTTTTTAGATACTGGTGCCGTATATAAATTGGTTTTGAAATATAATGGTGATAAAGAAATGTTTGATATCCAACAAGTATCTTTTATACTATATTGTAATGGAAGAGGTTGGTCCAATTTAATCTGTACATTTACTCTGCCATCAACTGGATTTATATAACTTGTATGATTTAAAAATTTAACCAAATTACCGTTGTCAAAATTTAAAGCATTTTTAAAGAATCCATAAAACTTATCGTAATAATTTGTTAACAACTCAGTTGTTTTTGGAGATAACCAATCTCCGAAAATTATTTGTACAAATACGTTTAATGTTTCTTGTAGATCTACGTCGGTTAGTGTTGTGCGTTGTAGAATTGCATCTTGACTTACTTTAGTAACTATAATTTGAAACGCAGTCAATATTTCATCACGGCTAAATTCAGTTTCGTTGTATTGATATACGAAATTTCTTAATTGTTCTGCTATACCAACAAACTTAACATTTTGACTTACAACCGAATCAGGATCAAATGATAAATTTATATTCTTATCATATCCAACATATGTGGAGTCGATGAACTCTTGCAATTCAGCGACTGATTTAAAACCTAATAATTCTGCGTATTTAAAATAATTAAAATTATTACGTTCCAAATTAAAACTAGTATCAATAGTATTGTTATTGATAATCGGAATAATTTCATCTATTATTTGTAAAAATACAAACTTTTTATCTGCAAATGCTGATATTTTAACAGAATCTAATCTGTTGGTTTCATTTAGATTTGTATTGAATGCAAACGATAAACGAATTTCAGTTCTACTAGGAGAAATTTCTTTAATGAATAATTTATTTGTAGGATTTCCGGCGATATTTCTTATCGGATTATATAAAGTATAATATAAACCAGGACTTAATTCATTTATTCTTAAATCAAATTGAGTATGTAATAACAAGTCATTATTATTCAAAGCATAATTTGTAAATGGATTTGCTACTTTATACGATTGTGGTTGGTTATTAATATCTCTATAACTCGATTCTACAATACTAAAAGTTGTACTTGGAATTATTCTGTTAAATAAAATTGGTTGTTGATTGCTATTATAAATGCTTAGTTCAATAATATCATCATTCGTGTCACCAAAGAATGCTTCATTGTCCACGATCTGTTGTTCATACAACGATTGTAAATCGCTGGATAAATAAGACGCACTTACTATACCGTAAGATAAATCTTGTTCATTGATTGTTAAATAATCGTAAGGCATATTATACTAGTGGTAAAAACGGAAAGTCATCTGAGAAATCCGAAGGAACTTTTCCTTGTCCCAACTGAATTCTTAAATTTAATATAGTGTTCTTTTGTGCATCAATTACTTGCTTATCATCGTTGTTTTCATATTTTTCAACGAGTTCATTAACCGTTTGATTCAAAATTCTATTTTCGGCCAATAATTCATTATATTGTTGCAATACGTCGTTTATATTTTGCTTTTGCTGAGTTTCGGGCGTCTGCAATTCTGTAAAATCCGATGAATTTGAATCCACAATTTTGTTTTCATTATAGACAAACGTTTTTAATGGTACTTTTACATAGTTAACGTTTCCATTAACGGATTGTGCTACTGAGTATACTAATTGTAGATTTCCAAATGAATCGGTATTATTGGTAAATGTACCAAAGTTTTTAAAAGCTGATACTTCATCAACCGCAACATCATAATTTAGTGGGATATTTGCCATGTTATCTTGTTATCTTAAATACTTTCTGAGTGTCCGTAATGTCAACGGTTCCATCAGCATATTCAGCTTTAATAAATATTTTCAAATATCTTTCTTGTGGTAAACCGGTTGTTTGTAATTTGAAATAATTTCCATTATTAGGTTCACAACTCAACTTCGTATATCGATCAAATCCTACTAAAACTTCTTCTGATTCAGCGTCCTTAATCATATAATAAGAACTCGTAGGAAGATATTTAGGAGTCACCATTACTGGTTGTTGATATGCTTTTTGAAAGTTCTTTAATGGATATCTATCTCTAGCAAATACATAAATCTTAGGTAAACTACCAGCTTTATAAGCATCTTTCAAATAGTTCAACGTAATTAAATTCTGAATTGATCCAGAAACAGGCTTCAAACTTCCGGTTATGAATACACTGTCATCCCAAGCTACATCAACATATGGGCTATAAATGGTATTTGTATCTCTACTAAAGAACTGCAACAACCCATTTGTTTGTTGTAATGGCGGAGTAGAAATCTCTAAAGAACTTATTAAAACCAAACCTTGATTAGGTACACATCCACATAACCAAGATCTAACAATTCTAGTTATATCCATAGAAATGTCACTTTGTTGTCCGTAGCTAAAAGATTGACTACAAATTAAACTTGAGTTTACTAAAGATGGATATTTAGAAGAATTACAAATCCATTTTGGTTTATTTGTATATGTAGCAGGAACCTTATAAAACCATGTACCACCTTGATTTTGAAAACTAGCACTTGAATATGATGCGGTCAACAAATAGTCTACCTGTGTGTAACTATTTGTGATTTGACTACCATACCAAATACCGTTTCCATCATAATTTTTATAATTCCAACTAGCACCCAATTGAGATCCGTTGTCTGCATATCTACCGTTTCCATTGTTCCAACTTTGACTAATTGGATACGCATAAATTTTATAGTTTAGTGGCAAGTTTCTAGCACCGCACGATTTTAAGTTGAGTGTAAATTTAATATTTGATCCGCTAATATTATTACTTGATATAGACTGACTTAATTCACTTATATCAAACTTAAGTAATGTTCTAGAGAATTCAGGATAATTTAAATAAGTTGCTGTAGATGGTCTAGTAAATGAACCGCTATATTGACCTTTAAAATACCCGGTGAAATTTGTTACATTAACAAAATAAGACACACTTGAGGTGTTGGTGTTAATGATCGATTTAAAACTTGAACTTGAAAAACTACCACTAAAAGATCTACTCACACAATTTGATCCTGTGATACTTCCAACAAATCTTCCAGCTGCAAGTGTTGCTGATCCAGAAATATAAAGTGACTTTCTAGGAACAGTTGTTACATTAGACAATCTGCCTGTAAAATTAGCTATAAATGATGTGAATGGTATAACGGATGAAGTTAAATTGTATGAATACCATTTACTTCCTGAATAAATAAACAACGAAGATGTGGTATAAGCTAACCAACCATTGTTACCATATGACGAGGCAGTAACTGGAGCTGGATGCCAATTAGGATCTGTGTATACAGTTGTAGTACCTTTGTTGGATGCATAAATTTCCAAAATTTCATCAATTCCAAAGTTTTTATCAATGAATTCTGGTGAATTATTTATGTAAGTGTCTTGAGATGGATAAATAAATGTATGCATATTATACTACAAGTCCTTTAATGTCAGAATCCATATATTTAACTTCAAATATTGCTGGATCTTTTGGTGGATATACAATATTGTTTTGTGTTGCGATGCTTATATCATAAGCAACAGGCGAATAATTGCCATCATCAATCGTTAAATTTTTAATCACAATTTCACTCACAGACTGCACACCTTCATTTTGCATTATTTCAAAGTTGATTTGACTAAGGTTAATTGGTTGATTGAAACTCCAGTTATCAATATCAAAAAAGCTCTTCACGGATTGAATACAGTTATTTAATACTTCCGATTTATTGAATCCTTTAAATACAGTAATTTTAAATTGTACTCCAATGTTAATAATATACCCATCTACTATATTAATTTTATCCGTTAAGATCTTATAATTTTGTAAATATGCAATTAAATTTTGAAGTGTTGCTGGATTAATTTGAGTTAGATTTTTATTTGAATCGTAACCTAAAAGGTACAAATTATTCGTAAGTGGATTATTTGATTGTAAGAATTTTCTTCTATCCAGTGGATTTAAAGGAGTTAAATCAACTGTAGAATTATTCTGTGTATTTACTACACCTGTAATTAATCCATTATATTGTACTTCTCTTGTCAAATTGCTTTGAACATATGCTTTTGCGATATTTCCGAGTTGTGGTGGTAAAGCATAAACTCTCAACAAGAAATCGTCTTCGGTAACCATACGATTCTGAGTAGAAAAATTCAATATAGCATTTTGTCTAATCTCTTCATTAGATTCAGCATCGTCGCCACCTGTAGAAGATTCTACGTTATTTACACGTAAAGAGTTCTTAATTGTGTTTAATAGGGTAACTTCACTATCAGTTAAAGAAGTTACATCATTCAAATAAGATACAGCAATTATACTTTTAATTTCTCCGGAATTAACATTAGAATTTAATCCTCCCCCAATGATATATGAAATGGTCAATGTGGTGTTGGCCGGAGAAACTCCGTATGAATTTGCTTTCAACACATTCGTGTTATCTAACGAAATGTTTAGATTTTTTAGATTTGAAAGAGATACTCCAATGTTACTTGAGTTTGGAATGATGACCGTATTATCATAGTTCTCAGTATTAGCACCAAATTGGATTGATGTTTGATTGTTTTCATCAATCGTAGTTACAAATCGTTTTTCTGTTCTTAAATATTTTAAAACTTTTGGAGTTTCACTTCTATATTGAGAAAGAGTTTGATTGTTTAATGGTACATTATCCAATTCAATTGGAATTGTATCTTGTGCTAAGTAATCCACCTCATAATAGTTGTTATTATTAGAATCGATTACATTTATAATTTTCAAAACATTTGTTTCATCTAACTTAATAGAGTAAAATGGAACTTGATCTCCAACTGAAAACTGTTTGATTATAACTCTACCTGAGTAAGCCTTAGCTGATTTCTTTATCAAATAAAATTGTGGTGCACCTGTATTGTCACGACTATATACCGTTATTTCTCTAGGTGAAAATTTTGTATCTTGACTAAAATCTATACTTTCTTCCACCACGAAATTGATTCCTGACACACTTGTCAATTGTGTAAATGGTTTTAATATTAAACAATAGCGTTCATCTGGGCTATAAACATTATCCTTTGATCTAGTAGATGGTAATAGTTGAAATATATCTACGATGGTTGATGATGCAGATGCTACCTTTGGTTTATACCCTAAAAATTTAGCTCCGTTTATAATATTTCTACGATCTTGTGCAAACTGTATAAAACTTTCAAAAAACTGTTGATCTGTATAATAGGAAAGTACGTCTCCAACATATGCCGCTTGTTCAATGAATATTTGTCCAGGTGAACTTTCGCTAAAATCTTTGTAACTTTGTGGGTAATACTGTTTAGTAAAGTCGATTAGTTGTTGACGTAAAGATGCGAAATCTCTATTAAGATAATTAATATCTTTTGTGTTTGCATTAAACGTTTTGTTAATTAATTTTGACATTATATTCTGTTACCTTCCAAGTTAAGTTGGGTTTTACCTATAGTATTATTGTATCTAAATGTAATACTTATAAATATTGAATTTCTATCATTATTCTCTGGTTGTTGTGGAGATAATTCTACACTCAAGATGGTCGTACCATTGATATATTTGTCAACATCACGTTGTACTACGTCAATAATCATTTCATTTGTAACATCACTTTCAATCGGTTGAAACAATAAATTATATAATCCAGAACCAAAACTATTGTTAAATCTACGTTCTCCTGGTACCGTTAATAATAAATTTTGTATATTATCAGCGATTTGAGAGATGGTATCTTTATTAGTAGCAAAATAACCCTCATTACCAAGTTGTATTGGTAAAGACAAACCTATCGCTTTTTTAGGGGTTGCCATTATTTACCTTATTTTTCACCACGTTTTTTGTTTACTGCTTTCATTAGTGATCTATAATCTCTATTCATAGCACTATAAACACTTTTAACTGGTTCAGGAGCATTCTCGGGAGCTTTTGCTTCCGTAATTACTTGTGTTGATCCACCACCAAGTCCTCCCATCATACTAACCAAACCACCTTCTTGTGGCACTCCACCTGTAGTTTGATTCAAAATATCATTCAACATCGGGTTGTTTGTGTATTTTACAAACTTTTTGACTGGTTTAACTTCCTCTTCAACGACTTGAACATCTTCCATAGTTTCTAATTCTTTGAGAATTTGTTGTTCTAAGTCAGGTTCAGATGACTTTTTCTTAGTCTGACCAACTTCTTTGGAAAATATTTCTGCCAATTGAAGTTTAATTTCAGATTGTATTACATTACGTACTTCTTGTTGTACCGTTTTCTTGATGAATTCTTTTAATACTTCTATTTTCATACTATTATATATAATTATTAACCCAAACTAGATTTAGGTAAATTTAATAAATCTGTTGCACCTTTTGGATTGGACGGTCTTGGTATTTTAACCGTCTTGATACGTGGAGTACTAGGTGGTTTTGGTATATTTGGCTTAGGCATTCCTTTTTGAACACTTGCCAATTTAGCAGCAGCTGCACCAACCGCTCCTCCTGACACAGCTCCAATTACAGCTCCTTTTCCACCCCCAACTATTCCGCCTATTCCAGCTCCCAATCCACCACCAGCTAAAGCGCCTCCAGTTACACCTCCGACAGATAATCCGGCACCAAGTGC
>Ga0315901_10003664_pt1 | contig 19781 bp, 26 predicted proteins | sample LakEriMetagenome_10_FD_203761 | JGI IMG/M metagenome (GOLD analysis project Ga0315901, IMG submission 203761) | Freshwater fungal communities from buoy surface, Lake Erie, Ohio, United States - Buoy 2 MA116 | ecosystem: Environmental > Aquatic > Freshwater > Lake | place: USA: Lake Erie, Ohio... | reverse complement strand
AGGCCGACCATGTGCAACTCGACGTTACCATCGAGATTCACAATGGACTTAATTTCTCTGATCAACCAGACATGATCCGATTCTCCATAGTGGATGTAATCGCCCACCTTCCACCTCTTGCCATCCGCCATCACTCACACCTCCAGAGGAATTAAAAGCCCTGCGACCGGCCTACTTGACTTTGCCAATCCGCAGAGACACCACATCTTTTGCAGGAACAACGTATTCCCGCCTCGCCGTTTTCGTCACCTTCAGCATGCGACCATCGAGCAACAGACCCGAGCTTTTATCCCCCAGGTGTCGCAACAGGCTCACCCTAATCTCTTCACGCTTCTTGTCGAGGTTACCAATCTGACGACCGAGATCTTCGTAGTCCGTCACGTCATCCATCAGGGCTTCCTGCAATGGATAGTCATCGGCATGAATCACCTCCGCAGATGCCGGCAGCAGGGCCAGACGATTGTCGAGCTCTTCCGAATGAGCCCATGACGCAGGAGGAACAATGTCGTTCTGAACATGATGCCAAAACTCTTGTGCTTTGTTGATCAGAGTCTTCGCGACCTTCTCGTCGTACTGCACCTCGCGCCACTGCCACGTCTTGTCAACGAGGATCGAAAAGAACGCACGCTTGGCACCGAGAACATGCATCTGGATTTGCGACTGGCAAAACCACTCCGTCGGAATCGCATCGGCAGTCAATGCGTTGTTCCGGCTGGTAGTCGTCTTGCACTCGAGGGGACAGAGTTCCCCTTCGCACATCACAACAGTGTCGAGAGTCGCCCACAGCCAATCGTGCTTCTTGTCTCGCAATTTGGCCTGCTGATAACTCCCCTTCTCCACCCAGTGCTGGCCAGTCTTTGCCATCTCTCGACAGAAGACCTCGATTAGGAAACCCTCGAGCAGATTGCCGATCTCCATGGCGATTGTCGTTGCCACAGGTTCGGCTCGGCCAGTCTTGCGCTCCCACAGTTCGAAGGCACTACCGTAGCTGCTCAGATTGCAGGCCTGCGCGATCTCACTTGCACCGATTCCCTTTCGGCGTTCCTCGTTGAATGTCGGGCTCGATGTGTCAACGATTTCGTGCATGGTCTTCTCCAGGTGTGCAGCGCTCGAACAAGGTGGCGATGACATTGTGGTGGTTGCGCATGTCCTGCAAGACCCTCACCAGCTCTGCGTGTTTCTCCTCGGCTCGACGTCGGTAAAAGGCCTCAAGTGCGACTAGCTCTTTCAGCCCATCAATTTCTTCCTCAAGTTCCTTCTTCGTCTTTTTCAACGTCAGTCTCCTGCCAGTAGAAGGCCATTGCCATGGATGCCAGAAAGTCACCGATCTCTGCATATGTCGCCACATGCTCTGCCAACTCCGCTCGTCGCGTGTCTCCGGTCATCAACTCTGCTCGTCGCCTGTTGGCAATCACTGACAGAGTTTTCCACACCTTGGCAGAGTTCGCACACCTCTCACTGTTGCGCTTCACGGTTCAGAACTTCCTCTCGAACGATTTTGTACGCTGGCCCGGCTGCAATGCTGATCCTGGCGGTATGCGTCTTCAGTTGGCCCAATGCCACCCAGATTGCTTCTCCGGTTCTAGAATTCAGAATCCGCACGCGCTCGCCCTCTTTCAATGTGACAGTCAATCCGTGGCTCATCACTTCTTCTCCTTTCGGTCGAACGTGCGACCAGGTGCATTCTTGATCAATGGCTCACAGATCTCGCCAAGCTGAGTCGCCTCATCCAGACAGGCCAGCAGCAGGTCGTCGGCGTGAATCGTATCAGGACTGCCGGCCAACGCATTCCACTCGCCATTGCGGAAGAGAAAGTGCGAACCGGTCTCACGGGAAACGGCCACGCCGAAGACAGAGGCACTGATGGTCGGGAAAGGAACAATGACGATCCCCTCGCTTCCATGTGGTGCCGCGCTCACGGCAATGTTGAGTTCCTCGGTAAAAGTCGCTTCAGTTGTGCAGGGCTTCATGAGATCCTTCCAGGTAATGTGTCGCATCACTCGATGTTCGCGAGGTGATTGTCAATTGCTTCGTTCAGTTCGGCTTCATAGTCATCCCTGAATCGACGACTGATGTCAGCACGAAGTGAATCATGTGTCGGTAGCGCAACAGCAAACCACATCCATTCGTCGCCAATCGCCAGACGGCGAATCGTCGAATAGGACAGATATGGAATCTGCACATGCACGCCAAGAACGTCGCATTCCTCGATGTCGATCGTCACATCGTCAGGCGCATCCTTGTGCGCCGAATAGACAACGCTGACGTCAAAGAGAAGACGACGGTCAGGATCCTCGATCTCAAATTCCGCTTTGAACCGCATCACAAGTCCTTTCAATGCCTCGGTCAATTGGAGATCACGTCACGTCGAGGCCTTTCGCGTGTGACTCGTCGGCATTGGTCTGCCGATGCGTGTACTCTATTCGGCTATGGAAAGTCTGGCAATGGAGAAAATGGCCGTTTTTGGCAGATTGTCGCAAGTGATGAATTGGTAATGAGTTGCCGCCACTAATCGCGTCTGAACTTTGAATTCCTCATACTGTGTCCCACCACTACCATCACGCCATGACGCTCATTCTTCCACTGCCCGGCATTGTGTGGCTCGACCCATTATCAGTGGTCGCCGGGATCCTTATTGGAATGAATTGCGGAATTTTACTGTGTGCGCTATTGACTCGGTGGCGATCTGCCAGTTGAATGCCTTTGGGCCGGGGAGATGGGTCCTTGGCTATTCAGGAAGACATTTGACAGAAAGGGAATGATGACACTTCGAGAACTAACAGAAGCGTGGATGCAAAACCGCATCGTAGAATGGCACGATGCCGAGGGGAAACTCTGCGGCGGTATGCCGGTTGCAATGGATCGTGGCCGGGGCGAAGTCGGCGCGTTGTTCCAAGTCTGGGGCAAGAAGCCCGGGTTGTTGTCTGTGCGTTTCCGGTTCGTCAGCACCTCGCGGTTCGACAAGATCCACCAAGAGGTAGAAACCGATCTGGAGCCTGTGCCATCCCCAACCTCCGACCCTCTGGACGCCGAACTCCGATGACCAACCCCGCCCTTTGCTACCACATCGCCGGTCTGGTGCGATTTATCCAGCCCGGCGGGATGGTCCTGCTCTCGCCTCCGGATGACCTGAACCGCGCCGAATTCCTCACCCTCACCGCCGCGATCATCGACGCCCGGGAGCATCGGACAGACGTTATCGTCTGGTGCCGGGATGGTCGCTGGGAGTGGGCCACCGCCGCCGATCCTCTGGCGATCAGTGCGTACATCGACGGCCCTCCGGTCTGTCAGATCACCGTCACGGATGATACCGGCACGGTCCGCCGGGTGATCCAACTCGGGGAATCGACCGTTACGCCGGTGCCTCCGCCAGTGCCAGAGAAAAGGAAATCACAATGATAGTTATGCTTGATACGTCTGCTGATCTTGATCTGGCAGCTGCCGAGTTAGGGTGCCCTGTCGAAGAATTGTTGACGCCTCTTACAGCGCGGCGGCGCAAACGCCTTGATAGCCATTGGTGTTGCGACAATGGCGCATTTGCGAAATTCGATCCAATTGCTTTTCTATCGTTGCTGGAACGCAATGAGGAAGGCAGATCTTTGTGCAGATGGGTTGCTGTGCCGGACGTCGTGGGCAGCGCAATCAGGACGCTCGAAGTGTTCAATATCTGGAGGTGCAAGATTGCCAAGTGGCCTTTGGCCCTAGTGGCTCAGGACGGCCAGGAATCGCATCCTATCCCCTGGGATGACATTGATGCCATTTTTATCGGTGGCTCGACTGAATGGAAACTTGGGCCGCACGCCGCTGCGTGCGTCAAAGCTGGCAAAGCTCTCGGAAAGTGGGTGCATATTGGGAGAGTAAACACTCCAGGCAGGTTCGAGTATTTCGAGCAGCTGGGGGCTGACTCCTGCGACGGAACCGGACTGGCCCGATATTCCCACATGCGAAAAGCCATCAGTGATGCACACCTTCAACCACGTTTGTTTTAACCAGGAGCCCCCCCATGACCCGCTTTGCCATCCTCGCCGGAATCGCTCTTGGTCTCGCCCTCTCAGCCTATGCCGTGCCGCCTGTGCCAAAGGGGGTGCAGCGTCCCGTGTCGAAATGCACCTTACCCGCGTCGGCGTTTGCCGCCCCGCCGGTCGTGTCGCAGCCGCTCGGAATCACTCAGGAGACCACCCGGTTTTTCAGGACGCCTTGGGGGGAGATTGTGGCCATAGACAGCCGGGCTTCTCGCGTGCCTCTCGTGTCTGCATCAGGATGGACGATCTACGCCAATGGCGATGTCAGCACGATGAATGGGGCAGTTGGTGGACAGAATCCTCTGATCCCGATCCAGTGATTAGATAGGCCACTCGCCGTGCGCGGCCTGCAGCGTCTTGTCCTGTAATCTCACCTTGAACGCCGACCAGAATCTCGGGATGATTGACCGCTCTTCCACTTCTTTCACCCCGAGGTTCTCATGGCTCGCGTCACAGGCACAATTACGTTTGAAACGTCAGACATCTCGAACGACGCCATCTCGGCAACCACTCTTCTCGACAACGACAAGCTGCAGCATCTTTACAAAGCCGGCACAAATTTCGCCTTGGCAATCGGAGCTACCCCTGTCGCTCGGCATGAAATCGTCTACGTCGCCGACAAAGCTGGGACGATCCGGAATTTCAACTGCCTCTGCAATGACACCGGAACTGCCGCCAGTGTGACGTTCGATCTGAAAAAGAATGGCTCATCGGTCCTGTCATCAGTCGTTACAGTCACCAATGCCACTTCCGACCGTGCTGTCGTCGCTGGAACGATCACCACGAGCACCATTGCCATTGGCGACGTGATTTCCATCGAGTTGGCTGTCAGCTCGTCTACGGGCATGCAGGGGCCCTTTGCGTGGGCCGTGATCGAGGAGAATGGAGCGCCCACATAGTTTCGGCGAGGCCCCCGAGGAATCGGCCCCGGGGGTTGCTATTGCTGCCAGAGTCCATGCGGACACGTCTGGTTCGGCATTCTTGCCTTGATTGCAATCACACATCCACATCCGCCACAAGTATTCCCGTTCCGGTGCTGACACCGCTCGCAGGTCTCAAATCGAGATCGCAGAGACTCCTCGGGCAATGATGGACAGCCAGATGCAATGTGATCGGCGAGCGCGCGAAGAAATGTTGCAACGCGAATCATCGTGCGTATGGATTGCGGCGAGTTAATTTGGCGGTGCGATTAGCAGCTCCATAGACATAGCCACCAGAAAACGATAACGCAAATGGTCCGATTCCATTCTCCCAGCAAATATTTGCCTGATTGGCAAAACCGCTTGGATAATTTACACCCCAAAAATATTCCTGTTGATTGTTGCCTGTGTATTTCACAACAGCTTGAGTTCTAATGCTCATCCACACGGCAGAATCTAGATTTGCGCATGCGGATAGCATTGAGTTTCCACCCCAGACAGTATCCCATTGCACTTCTTCGGATGGAGTTGTTGTGTATCTTTTCAGTCCAATTGTGACTGTACTTGTGTCTGGTCGCCACATCTTTCCAGATGCGGCTTTTAGTAGCGGTTGCCATACCTGGTAGTTATTAAATGGCCGGGACGAGGTGTTGTTTAGGCGAGAATAAGAGCCACTTGGTTGAAAACGAAATACGCTGGCAATAGACGTTGATCCGCTGAGTCCCCAGATTGAATCATCGGTTGCACATTCCAGTTCGAGAATCGCGTCAGCACCACCAAATGAATATGGCTGCCGATACTGAAACACACCACTCGAATTCCACTTGGATAGATACGAAATATATCCAGTGCCGGTATATTGTTGGCTTGTTACATAGAGATTGTTTGTCGAATCGAGGCATACTGCATCCAGATAGTCGGTAGCACCAACCGTAATCGTAAATGCAGCTGATCCATCTTCCTTGAACACAGAGACCGTCTTGTCGCTCTTTTTTCCCAATGCAAGGCGCACTCCATTTGTATGGTGTAGAGAATAATCTGTAATCCACTTGTCATAGCGTATGAGCTGCAGGTCCGTATCATAAATGTGACGCATCCAAATCTGCGGTTGCCATTGCCATCCCGTGCTGGGCTCGGTGGAGATCACAATCACGCGGGTCGATGTGGCAACAATATCTCTTGGCACTGGATAGTCATCCGCATCGATCCCAGTATCGCGAAATTTATCAACATCTACCTCGGCAATGATGTTGCACGGAGATTCATCCGCAAACTTGCGAACCCAATAGTTGTTGGCACTTGGACCACAGCAGCATCCAAAAAACATGGTCAGTTACCACACCGAGCCTGAATGATTTCCCAGCCCCAGACAAATCGTTGCACAATCACTCGAGTGTTTGCATTGACAGCACCTGATCCACACCAGGCCTCGATATTTTTGCCTGTGTCAGTCTCGGCAGTGCTGTTGTAGACACGCTTGTAGATCGACACAGTGACGTACGTCCCAATCGCACCGGCAGCATCCGTGTAGCCAAAGATCGTCGGCTTTCTGGTCTCCTGCGACTCCGACATGCCCAACTGAAATGAAGGATCAATCTGCGACAGCACGATGCGCACAACGTCCGTGATCTGCCGAATTGCTTCGGGGCCGAAAATGACTCCATCCTCAGCCATGTCAGACCTCGTAAATGCGGATCAGCAACTTCGGTGTACCTGCAGACGCCTTGTGGCGAAACGTCGCGGTACTTTTGCAATAGATCAGGTGTGGAGTTCCATTCGCCTTCAGCGTGCCAGCAGCAACCATGGACCCACCAGATGCCGGCCCATAGTCGATGTCATTCGTTGTGTCGAGATTTTGCAGGACCATCAGTCCGTTCGTACCGAGGCCAGAAGACGGGAATGCCGCCTCGGATGTGCTGGTCGAGACAACTGCAGAAAAGAACCCTGCTGTAGTCTGATTGATACGAACGCCACCGCTCGTGTATTGATCACGCAGGCCACCGCTCGCAGAATCCACTGGATTGGCAAGAGTTGTCGCAATCGTGATGTTGATCTCATTCGCCATGTGGCACCTATTCCAATCGGATCAGTGAGAAGTCAGCCTCTTCGTAATCGTACCAGTAGCGGTACACCTCGGCTCCATCTGCGACTGGCGGCTCGAGAGCAACTCCTTGGCCATCCAATTGCGACGGTTCTGTTGGCTCGCTTCCGTCGCGGGTCACTACGGGAATCAGTGTCGTGTATGGGGGGATCGCCCGAATCTCACGTCTGCCACGATCAAGAGTCTCAGGTATCCAGTATCCGACGACCTTGTTGCTCTCGACATTCGCATTGATTCCGATGCCGGATACGTCTCCAGCATTTACCAATGTCTTCGTCGGCCCAATCTGAAACTGCACCGTAATGTCGCGACCAGTCACTCCTCGTTCAATCCGTGGCTCACTCACCTGGATGTCAGAGATGCGGCAACAGTGCTTGGCGACATACTCTCCATCGACCGTGAATGTGTTGCTGTTGATCTTGTTGACCAGGTCCAGCAGGCCAGCAGGTTTCTGTCGAACGAAGTACTTGACTGTGGCGACACGGATCCCCTCGTATGTCGGCGTGACGGGAATGAAAGGATCGCCAGCCGAATTGCACTTCTTCTTGCCTCGCCGATCCCGTTCTCGATAGACCTGCTGATTGTTGGTGGCCCACGAAATCCTTGGGAGTTGAACCTCGGGATCCTGTTGTTGATTCTGGTTGCTGCTTTGTTGGGCCGAATATTGACAAGTGACCGTCCAGACATGAGGTGCGCCACGACCACCAGAATGACGTGCCTGCCTGCTGATATGCACTGCTGATGACCATGGTGCATATAGCGACAACAGTGGAGGCAGAAGAGGGTTTGTGACGACATCCGCAGCATTGAAGACTGCGTCATCGTAGACAAGCTCGAAGACACGCTCGTAGGTCTCCTGACCCTGTAGCGTAAAGTTTGCCGTTGCTCCGACGACCTCGCTGATCTGTGTAGCCATTACTCAATCTTCTCCAGAATCGCGATGCGTGCCCCTCGACCAGGGTCCAGTTTCTCACGAATCGCCGCCAACTCTTTTGTAGCGGTTTCCTGCGCTTTCGCAATCCTTTGAAGAACGTCGGTGTCACCAGCAGGCTGCATTCTCGATTTGGCAAGTGCCTCGTATGCTGCCGATGATTCAAATGCAGCCACGCCCACGTTGGCCATCCCTGCTCGGGATTGTGCTGTAAGTTCGCGACGACGCTTTGCCAGAAAGCTAAGCCGGTACTCGAGATTACTCTCCTGCTCTTGGAAATCGCGATACTCTGCTGGAGTGCCCTTCATCAGATCGATTCCTTTCTGCAAGACCCAAACCATTCCATCGAGTGCAGTTCTCTGCTTCTGGATTGCCGCTATCCTCTCCTCGTTGGCCTTACGCTCTTCCTCCATCTTTCCCTCAAGCTCACCGCGCGATAAGCCGGGATACTTTTCTTGCATGCGCTTTATTGCATCCTTCTCTTCGCGCGTTGGCGCTCGTGACGGATCTTCTTTCAGCCATGCCAATTTCTCTTCGCCGCGAGGCGCGCCTGCTGCTTTCCATGCTTCATTCTTGCGTCTGTTCTCTGCAATCAATGCATCCATCTTCGCATTGTTCTGCATCTCCTTGGCAATGGACTCATTGGCCTGCCGCAATCGTTGCTCTTCGTCAGCGAGCGCCTTTTTCTTCTGCTGAACTTCATCGAGCCTATCACGCAGGCCCATGTCGGCAGCGCCTTTTTGCAGTTCATTGACTTTCTTTTCTGTCGCCATTCGGGCCTCATCGGCAGAGGCAGCTTCTTTTCTCAGCGACTCTACCTGTTTCGCGTTTTCATCGCGCTGAGATTGCACCAGCTTAATGTCGGCACCGAGCTGTGCTGACGTCAATCCCTGTCCTTGTACCCTCATCGCAAAAAGAAAGTTGGCACGCCGCTCTTCATCTGTATCCCCCTGCATAAAAGCAGCTACCGGCCTGTTTTTTTGCCGTGACGCCTTCTGTTCGGCCTGCGCCAAATCATCGAGCGCCTGCTTTTGTTTGTTCATCTTCGCCAAACGGTCAGAAAACGCAGCATCCTGCTGCAGAGCGGCATTGTACTTCTCTTGAGCCACTGCCGATTCCTGCTGTTTTTGATTTAGCGCATCCATAGCCGGACCAAGTCGCTTGAGGTTATCCATTTCCTGCTGCAACTGCTTACGCCTTCCGGCATTGGCAATTTCCTCTTGCGGACGAAATCGCCCGAGCCGCTTCTCTGCATCATCATCAAGCATTTTCTGTTGCTGCTTGCTGTATGAGGCAAATGCATCTGCTGCCAACATCAGCGCCGTGGCTATGCCAAGAATCGCGAACTCTGGCCCCATCAATGCTGCCTTGAGCCCAGCCAACCCCCCCTGTGTATTGGCCATGATCACGCCAAGGCCACTCAAATTGTTCGCCGATGCTCGCAATGCCCCAGCAAAACCACTGGTTCCAAATACTGTCACTGCGTCCTGAACACCATATCCCAGATTCAATACAGCATACCTCGTACGGTTCGCCTGTGTTCCGAGATCCTGCATAGCTTTTGTTGCAGTCTCAGCTCCTCCAACTCCACCTGGTGCAGCCGGAATGCCCTTGAAGTCCGTATATGACTTCGCCATGTCATCGACCGCTTTACGCTGCCGATCAAAAGTACGCTCCCATTCCTGCAGACCGCCAGATCCTTTTCCAGCCTTGGACACGACTTCAAACAGGCGATCCATGCGACCAATCAGGGCATCAACAGCTTTTGTCGCTGGATCAACATTGGCGCTGACGCCAACCGTCATTGTGCCAAGACTGCTGCTACCCGACATGCTTCACCCCGTTAAGTTTGGCCCACTGCATCAGCTTGGCAGTTACGTCCACTGGAGTCGCAACACGCGTTCTGTCTGGAGTCAATCCAATTCCGAAAGACTTCGGCAGGAAGGTGTCCATAGACAGGTTGTCGCTTTTGCTCGTTCGATTGACCTGGTAGAGCATCCACGCGACCGTGCTGGCTTGCGCCCAGTCGTCCCCAAAAGGCTGAATGCGGTAGTACGCTTGCCATTCAGCAAACTCTACCGCATCCATTCTCTCCTGCAGTTCACGCACCGTACATCCGAAGTTCCGGGCCAGAAAGAACCAGAACAGCCGACTTGGGTGCGATCTCAGTTTTTTTCGGTTTGCTCCGACTCCTCGACGCCAATCCGGTTCAGCTCGAAAGCAGCATTGAAGATCTTGTCGAGCAACTTGGCGTTCCAGTCACAGATTGCCGGAACGTCATCAATCGTTGCCAGAGGATTCCCATCGCCATCACACAGAGACAATGCCACCAGTGTGGCATTCGCCTTTGCGTAATGCTTCGATTCCTGTGCCTGCCTGACGGAATCAGTGTATCGGTCGAGTTCAGTGCCAGTCAGAACCTTGACAAACACATCGCTTCCGGCGATCCACTTGGAGACATCGACAGGCTGCTTTGCAACAGTCTTGGCAGCGGAAAATAGGGAGTCTCGTAGTGTCATGTTATGCAGCCGAGTTGACAGTGATGGCACCAGTCCACTTGATGGTCGCCGTAGCCGTCATGATACCATTGATCGGCACCGTTGGCTCGTATGCGGTCATGAAACCCGTTCCAGTCCAGGTCGCGGCAGTGCTGGCACCAGAAGCCATCGGATACGTGATCGTGATAGCCTCGGCAGCACCCTCGATCGGAGGATCCTTGCTGGCATCGAACTGCATGGTCACCCGAAGATCGCCGTAGTTGACGAGCTTTTCCGGAATGAATGTGCGTGCAGTCGTCGTCGAACTGTTCGTCGTCTCGAGCGCCTCCCGCCGCATGCTTGATGGATTCACGTCAGTGATCCACGCAAAGAATCCGCTCGAGAAGGTGATCGAGATACCGTGGCCCTGCATTGGGGCGGCTGTGACAGGCATGTGTTTCTCCTGTTAGGTGGTGGGAATTTCCTGGGATGATCCAGCCGCATGAAGTTTCTCAGTCAACACTTCACGGATCTTTGAGAGAACTGCACCTCGAGAAGACGTGGTCGCATTCCTAAGCATGTGCTTGCCAGGGATTCGCTTTCCGGTCTTGTAGTGAGTCCAGCCCTTTTCCACGAGGTGCAGATACTTCGATGGTTTTGCGACCTGGTTCTTTCGTCCGATCAATTCCTTGTAGAAGATCGGACCCTGCGCCCCCTTCATCTGTCGCTTGGCGCGCCTTTGGCGATTCATCGGAACCTTTGGCCCCTGAAAGCTCCGACGTGCGCCAACGAGAGAATAGATTGACTTCGCGGTGTGCTTAGAGTCCTTCTTGCCCAATGATCGCTTCAGGATTCCGCTGTAGACCGGTGTTTGCCCCTCGGCTGATCTCTTGATGATCGTCGCCGCTTGCCCGAGTGCGGAACGGGTCGCATTTTTCACCTTGCGAGAACCGAGATCCCGCAGATTGTCCATCAATTGTGGCGGCAGCTTGAACGTGACATCCAGCGTGCCCTGCGACTTGTCGTACGCCGGAAACTGCTTGACAAAGCTCACAGCGCCACCTTGTGCATCACACGGTAAATGCCAGAGCACTTCACAGACACAATCGCCATCTCATCAATCATGGTCTCCTCGAACATCCCCCCATCCTGCGAGGCGAAAAGACCATACGAAACCGCCAGCTTGCGCGACAGACCGTCGGCAATGTCTTGGCAATGGTTCAGCATCGTTTCCTGCTGCCTGATCTCGTCCATGGGATCAAATCTTGTGACCAGTTCCACAGCCACATCGACCTGGTACTCATCGAACACAGCAGAGTTGCCTGCCCGATTCCTGCTGACCGTCTGGGGATAGACCAGCGCAGTCACACCCTCCTCGAGTTCTTCACGAAACGCCTGCGACCGATACGTCTTCCGGATCTTGAGCGCTGGAATGGTGATCGTGCCGTCGGACAAAAGGTCGCGAACGCCACCAAACACAGCAGACACTGCTTCAACGACCGGAGAGGCCACTACCGAACTCGCTTCGTGTAAATCCGCCAGACAAGACCACCAGAACCACTATCACGATATGGACGTTCCCCAGAGTTGTCGGCAGTCACACGAAACACACGCGATTGATGCGCAATCGTGTCGCCGACTTCTGGGAGAATCGTTCGTCCATCAAGAATCAAATCTGCTGCCGTGATCAACCAGTCCACCGAAGTAAAACCGATGATCGCACCACCCTGGTCCATTTGCAGACTTTGGGTAGCTCCAGCAGTGGCCTTGAGATTGACGCTCGAGGATCCACGCTGGTAGACCACATCCTGGCTGACAGACGCCTTGTGAACGCCTGCCAGCCAAGATTCAGCCGACAGCAGAATGTCAGTCATCAGTTGCGATGCAGAATTTCCCAGTTGCAGACATCGAGACGGCAACTGTTGCTTCCGCTGGTTGTTGACCACTGACCGCTCACCGCGAGGGTGATGGCAGCAGTCGTGTCAACGGTCGTCGAGGCCAGCTTGGCGGGCTTAGAGGTCACGGTGCCCTCCACGCCAATCGCCGCAACCCCCGTCGCCACTGCAGTGCCGCTGGCCCCAGTCGTTCGCACCACAATGTCAGCTTCGAGGTAGAAGATGTCATTGTTGGCAACGTCAACGGCACCAGTGCTGACCACCGTGGTCGAGCCGAGCTTGATCTTTGCAGTCAGGGTGTCGGTCGAGTTCGTCGCAGTGGCGATGCCCTGAGCTCGAACACGGACCACGTCACCTGGTCGCAGCCCATTCGCCGGAATGGTCAGAACCGAGTTGTCGAAGTTGGTTTCCGTGCTGCTGGCAGTGAGAGCCGTGGAGGCAGCCACAGCAACGCTAGCCACTTGGGATCCACCATCGGTCTCATTGATGGCAACATCGACAGTCGTGTCGGCGAGCGCCGCAGCAACCACAACCTTCCCGGCGGGAACGCCAACCGCAGCATCCGTCGAGACACGATCATTGGCAATGTCGTAGTAGACGATCTGTCCGACCGCCATCGCATTGCCAGCACTCGTCGCCTTGGTGAAACGGAAGACACCCTCGATCGTCAGGCTGCCGAGAGCATTTGCCGCAATGTCAGTCTTGACGACGCCGAGCAGCCCATTCTGGACCACGACATCGCCAGCAGTTTTGGCAGTACCCGGGGTGTAGTCAATCGCACACCCTTCCTGCCTGTAAGTCGCACCCATTGTAGAATCTCCTTGTGGATCAGAGTGGAATCAGGAACTCAGGCAGCGCCCTTGGACTTCACGCCCGACACGTATTCCGCCTTGTCCACACCAAAGTCGTGGTAGCCACGGAACTGAATGCCGAGAGTGTTGAAGTCTGCATCCGCCGATTCCACGACGGGAGACTGCTGGCCGTTGAGGAACGACACGACCATCGGAGCGTAGAGCGCCGGATCGCGGAACAGGTACCAGGCGGTCGAGGAACTCCCAGAGAATCCGGCTTCGGACAACTGGGAAACGACGACGGGACGATACTTGTTCAAGTAGATGTTGGCATTCGCCACTGTCGTGCTGCCGCCGACCAGGTTGTTCGCCGTGTAGAGAGTGCTGGCAGCAACCTCGAGTTCGGGCGGAACCAACAGCAGGGCCGGCTCTCCGCCAATTCGCTTCGAGCCATCCGCAGAGGGACTGGTCATCGTCCGGAAGGCCTTGACGCCCAAGCCGAGACCAACGCCGTCGGTCAACAGAGTGGTCGTGCCGCCGGTGATGTAGTTGCCGCGAGCAGCAGTGAAGAACGAGGCATTGTCGAGGAACGCCGCCCAGAAGACATCCCGCATCTTCATCGCAGCACCAGCGCCAAGGCGCACCCGCAGATCATCAAAGACACCGAGGTCGTCATTGATGATGTCTTCGCGAGTCAGGGCGAACATCTTGGCATAGGTCTTGGCCTGCCGAGTGTAGGACTCCTGCGACACACTGCCGTGCTTGATCTCGCCGCCGGGACCGATCTGCTCATACGCCATGTCGTCGAGCAGACGATAGGTGGTGACCTGCTTGAAGTCGCGGACAGACTTGATCTGGCTGATCTCACGCCAGGTGTTGTCCACTTCCTCGTAGCCAGCCACCAGCTCTTTCGTGGCGACGTTGCTGAGGATGTTGGAGACCGAGACGCCGAGGGTCGAGAACGAATTCGCATGCACATCAGGCATCGCCGCCTTCAGCACACTTCGGATATTCCCGGTATGCACCCGCTCCCCGGTCGAAACACGCATGCCATTCGAGGCAGCAGCAATCAACAGGAGCTGCTGGATGCCGATGTTCTTGTACTGCTTGGCGGCAGCCTCGATCACCTGCTCCTTGTAGTGGGTCTCAATCTTCGGCATGCGGGCCGACAGAGCCAGAGCAGCCTCGATGACCTCGGGGGATTCATCCCGCTTGCTGACGTGGATGGCAGGCCCCTCATGGGAAGCACCAGCACGCACCAGGTCCAGCTTGGCACCCGAGACGGAACGGACAGCTTCCACTTCATATCGCGCCGGCGACCACTTCTCACGAATCGCCTTGGCCTTCAGATCACGATGCGCCTTGAGCGCAGTCGCCTTGATCTCCGCAAATTTCGAGGCGGGCACTTCCCCCTCGTACTCGGCGAACGACGCCTCGAGCTCATTCAGGTTTTCCGCAGCAGCGGCCTTGATGTCCGACAAGTCGAACACGGGAGCCTCCACGGGCTTGTCCTCAACCGCAGAGGCATTGACCTCGGCGTTGAACTTGGCCTGCAGCTTTTCGCGCTGCGAATCAGTCAGGGACTCGGAATCGAATCCCATCGCCTCGACCCATTTGTCGAATGGCATGTTTGCACCTTTCGTGTGCGAAAATTCGACTGCCGAGGCAGCCAACTGAACCGTGGTATTCTCATCCGCGCCATGCGGCAGGAACGCCACCCCATACAGACGACTCTTGCGGGCGACATACACCGGCCCGGGAATGGACTGGCCATTCACAACGACCGCTCGCCCCTCTGGAATTTCTTCGACCTTCGATGGCTTCGCTTCGATGCTGGCCTGCCACGGAAAACCGTTCTTGGCAGAATCAACAAACTCAGTCGCCGCCTGCGAAACCGCACTGACTTCCCCGGAAAGACGCAGAGTGCGCCCATTGTTCTCGACAGCCCCAACGTGACCGACCAACTGGTCTTTCTTGTGGTGCAGATTTGCGATCACCGACCGCCCCTGCTCGAGACCAGACAGATCAAGAACAATCGGGAGGTCATATCCGCCGACACTCAATGGACCGCCGTTGTAGGCAATCACATCGAACCGAGGACGCTTCCCCTCTTCCGCACCAGCCTCGACAGTTGCCTGCTCGGCCTGAATCACAATGTTCTTCAAGATCTTCATTCGCCACCGTCCATCTGCCGAACCTTGGCCTGCGACCATGACTTGGCCGCGTCCCCACCCCACAAACTCCATGCGACCCAACCCGGCTTTTCCTTGCCCTTGGTATTCCAGCCCGGTGATCGACTCGCCTTGTCATGTCGAGCAAACCATGCCGCCATCTCTCGCACATGATCTTCGGTCAGCACTTCACGCCGAGAGATCTTCCCGGCACGAGCAACAGTTTCCGGCTTCAGCCCCTTCCCAGAACGACCTTCCTTGTGCAATCGCAAACCGGTCTTGGCAGCAGCAGCCATGCCAGCAGTCGGTCGCAGATCAACCTTCACGGCAGCCTGCACATCCTCCTGCTCCTCAACGTCGTCAATGTCGTCGTCAAGTTCCGGCTCAGTCGCGGTGTTGATGTTTGCCATGTTCTGCGTGACGATCGCGAACTGATTCATCCGCAACGTCTCACGCATTTGATCAACACTCAGACCGTAGTCTGTAGCCATCTCAGCAATGTGATCCTCGAAGTCCAGTCCCTGCTCGGCATAGACCTGCGACAGAGTCGTGGACCCGTTCTTCAGGCGTTTATCCACGGCATTGGCTTCGCTCTCAGGATCGCCAATAGGATGATGGGGCCAATCCCAAGAATGACGTGCTGCAAGTGTGGCATCGAACCCCCAACCATAGGCAAGGATTGCACGTTCAAACCAGCGGTCGAACAACGGATCCAGAACCGTGTCTTCGCAATCAGCCCGCTCGAGATCGATTGTCAGGAAGTACGTGCCGTGATCCAGTTTTCCCGAGGCGAAGTTGTACCCCGAGGAATTGCACATCGCGAGGTTCTGGGGAATCGACTTTGGCCGAGCCATCTCGTTGACTTGGGCCGCATGAAACGCCTCGTAGGTCGCACCTGGATGCTCGGCCTTCATCTGCTGCACATCCCAGCCCATCGGGAGAGCAGTCATCATCCGCTTGTCGAAATCGACCGTGGTCAACGGAGAGACCTGATCGGCACCATCCGGAGTCAGATTCGTGTGAATGATCGCAGCGTAATCAGCCGCAGTCTCAGCAGCAGCCAGAGTCGCCTCACGCCATCGACGAGAACTCGCACCAACATTCAGTGTCGATCGAAACTCGGGAACACCTCGGTGCTGACCCGGTCGCCGCAGCATGAACCAATGGAGCATCCACTTTGCAGGAATCTGCTCAAACTCAGTCCCTGACCATGCAAATTGACCACCTGGGTGATACTTCAGCACGTCGTAACTGATCGGATTGCCGAACTCGTCGTACCGGATCCCATCGATGTAGCCGACAGCGTAGGGGATGATTCGTGGGCTGGTGACCTGCTCAGTCTCGATCAGAATGAGATCCAGATCAACAGGAGAACGCAGACGAGGGTTGTTTCGCAGCAGCCCAAACGTCTCACCGTCCTGCACCTTGGCGTGAGTCATGCACCACAGCTTTCGCCGCAATTGCACCGCCTTGGTCCACTGTTGCCATGCCGCCTCGATCATCGCATTGAGGTTTTTGTTCCGAGTCCGCATTCGCAGACTTGGCCCAGTTCCCATCACGTAGTTGGCATGTGTCTGGACGATCCCATCAGCGTAGCCATTGTTGGCGACTTCGTATCGCGCCCGCTGAACCAGCTTTGCACGAACGGCCTTGGAATTGGCCGAGTCGGCATCGTAGGCATCCGCATTGGCCCAGTAGTTCTGCATGTCCGTTGTGTCACGGGCAGCATCATACGTGGCTTCAACAGGCCTCTTCGGTCGCTGGAGAGCCTGAATCTGCGGAGTTGCCTTCTTGCCGGCAACCGGTCGGCCAAACTCATCCAGAATGCGGTTCTTCACGACTGGTGCAATCACCCTGCCCCCGGCGGTCGAATCTTCTGGAATCGCATGCCAAACCCGGCCACATTGCTCGAGGCAGCATCTTTCGCCGCCTGATACGCGGCCAGCTTCAGGAGGTCGTCAACAGACCGAGATTCAGCCGAACGACCATCAACACTCACCGACTTCGGGCTGGTCGCCGCACTCTCAAGGGCTGTTTCAACCGCATCGAGTTCTTCAGACATGCACCGATTGTCGAAGCCTGCAATACCCCTGCAATACCCGAAACGCACTTTGGCAAGTCAAACAGGAAAATTGTTCCACTAATGGAACGCCGGGGTTTCTCGAGTCAGCAATTTTGATCCGCAGTTCCGACAAACACGCAGGCGCACGATTGAATTCTTCTTGCGCCGAGTGTAGTTGACTGCGAAGTTGGTGCAGTTGCACTTGGGACAGACGAGCCCATTTCCTTCTGCTGGATCCCTGAGTTCCTCGAGGGAAGGCCGCTCTTTCGGATCGCTCATCATCGGCCTCGCAATTCTTTCAGGGAAGGTCTTGCCGCCACCAGGGTCTTGCTTGTTGTTGTCGATGACTGCAAGGAGCACCCGAGGATTGATGCGGCAACTGCAGAGCCCACCAGACAGTCAAACCAGTGGTTGTCCGGCTTGTTCACCGGCAGCTTCCATTCATCGACTCGTCGGCCTTTCGCCTCGACAATGACCCTCTCCTCTGATCGCAAATGATCGGCCAGCATCTGGTGGGCAACCGGTCTGTCACCAAACAGCCTGAGTTCAGAAGGTGCCCCGGAAGCAACCTCGAGGCGATTGTGAACGAACGACTTCCACCAATTCGTATCATAAACACAGTGAGGAGTCGCACGATGCTGATTCCGTCCAATTCTCCACATCAACCCGGCACGCTCACCTTCACGCTTCTGGTACTCGTAGAAAGGCCTCCCTGTAGCACCGACATACCGACCGTGGGAAGGAATCAGCAGGGAACGGTGCGGTGACTCACGACAGACCTGGTAGACAGTGTCAGTTTGCGGTCCCCAGTTTGCATCGATCATCAGTTTGTCGAGACGCACTGTAATCCCAGTCTCTTTCTGCCAATCCTTCCCGCACAACTGCTCGGTCAAGATCGTCAACGCCTGCGACATCTGAGCATCCAGAGACAAATGCCCCAACTGCTGCTCGATCGAGTTTGTCAGATTCCCCAGAGAGAAATACGACCGGCCCTGATCAGGCCAAGTTCCATAGTCCACGACATATCCAGTGAAGTCATCCTCCCACGCAGCCACCAGCCACCAGAGAACACGCTGGGAAACGTCGATGAATCCTGTCAGCCGAGACGCAGCAACAGGAACCTGGCCCCGCTTGACGTTCGACAGCTTCTTCATGATCTCGTCGGAACTCAGCAGTTGAGCATCATCAGAGGCAGTATCCAGAGGTTCGTTCTGATACTCGGCAAAGAATGACACCTCCGATCGAAACCGCAGGTTCATCGCATGCTGGATCGCCGAAAGCTCATCGCGATTGTGCCTCTCTGCCCACGCAACTCGAGATCCCTCATCCATTTCATCCTTGTTCTTTGCATAGAAATCAGTTGCTGATCGCCCCTTGTCGCCGGCCTGCATCGACTCGGTTCTGATCGCCCGGTATTCATCCCAGAGACGCTCATTCTTCGGCCACGAATAGACCATCTTCGTCTTCTCGCCGTTCCAATCCGGGTGGAGCTCCCTGTTGAGCATTCGATCGGCCATATCCCCCTTCCGCACCACCGTGCATGGCATCACCGCAGCAATCTTCACACCTGGGCCAGCCATCCCCAGCACATCGGACGAGATTACACCCTCGCGGAATGCACACTGAGCCTCCGACATCGCCGATTCTCTCGTCTGCGGATCATCCAGAATCACCAACTCTGGCCGAATGACCGTCCCATCGACTCGAGTAACCTGCTGCCCACGAACTTCCCCCGTGATACCAGCCACCGAGATCGCCGCACCCTGCGACGGAGACACAAGAGGTGCAGGCAAAGTCGGAAATCGGACCTGCTGAGCAGACCAAACAGTCTCAGTCCGCACTCCATTGATCGTCTGGCCCTTGCATTTACGTGGTTCACCCTCGAGAGCCCGCAGAGAATGCAATGCCTCGGGAAAATCCTCCGCCAGCAGTTCGTTGAACCTCAGCTCATCCTGCAGAGAACGCAACAATCGCTTCGCAGACGGCTCCGACGCAGCAATCAGACACACGAATCGCCGGAAACCGTACAGAATCGCGTAAATGGCAGCCCGGATCGACATGGTCGTCTTCCCCGATCCTCGAGGCATCGCCATTGCAAACAGACCACCCTCCGTGATGGACGTCTGCAGGACCGAAATCACCCGCAAATGGTCATCACACCATGGCAACGGGAACGCCATCGGGAAATAGGTCTTCAGGAATAACGCCAGATCCCTCTCACAGGCCTTTCTGCGCTCTGCATTTGCCACCTCGGGCGGAGGACCAATCTCTCTCGCATCCTCGCTCCTATCGGCATTCCGGTGGCTCCAGTAGGCCTTCCTGTCTGTCTTGCCCCCAGGGTCTGTCCCGCCTTTATCGGTGCTCATGACCCCCATTGTCGTTCCATTAGTGTAACTACGCAACAAACCTCG
>Ga0315901_10003661_pt1 | contig 19799 bp, 15 predicted proteins | sample LakEriMetagenome_10_FD_203761 | JGI IMG/M metagenome (GOLD analysis project Ga0315901, IMG submission 203761) | Freshwater fungal communities from buoy surface, Lake Erie, Ohio, United States - Buoy 2 MA116 | ecosystem: Environmental > Aquatic > Freshwater > Lake | place: USA: Lake Erie, Ohio... | reverse complement strand
TGCTGATGTGCTCAAGCATATGGTGCTATTGCAGCTACTGGATTACTTAAACCAAAAAGATACGCCCTACATGGTGGTTGACACACATGCAGGTGCCGGTATGTATTTGCTTGATAGTGAATATGCGACTCGCAGCGGCGAAGCTGAATCAGGTATAGCACTGCTGTGGGATAAAAAAGATTTACCTGCACCGCTAGCGCAATATGTAGGCATGGTCAAAGCCATGAACCCCAGTGGCAAAATGCGTTTTTATCCAGGCTCACCTTTTTGCGCTGAAAAAATCATGCGTGAAGAAGATAGATTGCGTCTCTTTGAAATGCATTCCACAGAAATTTTAGTATTAGATGAGAACTTCCGTAAACTACAAGCGCATCAAGCAGCGCAAGGACAGAGGCCTGCACGAGGTAAACGCATTCTGATTCAGCGTGCTGATGGTTTTGCGGGTCTGAAATCCTTGTTGCCACCGCCTTCACGTCGTGGATTAATCATAATTGATCCCTCCTATGAAGATAAAGATGATTACCGCAAAGTCAAAGTCGCGATTGAAGACGCCATGCAGCGTTTTGCAACAGGTACGTATGCGATTTGGTATCCCGTTCTAGGAAGATTAGATTCACAACAACTGCCTGAACGATTAAAGCGCGTTAGCAATGGCAATTGGTTGAATGTGACCTTAACGGTGGGCAGTCCGACCGAAGAAGGCATGGGGCTACGTAGTAGTGGCATGCTAATCATTAATCCACCTTGGACACTACAAGCGACCTTAAAAGACACCATGCCTTATTTGGTGGATGCCTTAGGTGTGGATGACGCAGCAACTTTTAGTATTCAGGTAAGTGGAGCTGAAACAGCAAAGCCCACAAAAGAGCGAACACGAAAGAGCGCACACGATGAGTAAAGCCTTTGTCAAAGAATCTTCCGATGATGAAGATGATGATGGCGCTGGTTTGCCACCGATTCCTCCGGGTGCAAAAAACTATATACGGCCACAAGGCTATCAACGCATACGTGAAGAGTTATTGCAGTTGATTGATGTAGACCGACCTGAAGTCGTTAAGATTGTCCATTGGGCTGCTTCGAATGGTGACCGTTCTGAAAATGGTGACTACATCTATGGAAAACGGCGTTTACGTGAAATCGACAGACGTATACGCTTTCTCACCAAACGCATGGACTTAGCAGAAGTGGTGGATCCTAGTTTGCATCATGGCAGTGATCAAATTTTTTTTGGTGCCACTGTCACTTATTGTAATAATGCAGGACAAGAGCTCACGGTGACCATCGTTGGCATTGATGAACTCGATCCTTTACATGGACAAATCAGTTGGGTATCACCAGTTGCGCGCGCACTCACTAAAGCACATGAGGGTGATGTAGTTAGTCTGATGACCCCTTCAGGGATAGACGAATTGGAAATAATAAGCGTGAGTTACCCAGCTCCGGCTTGACGTAAAATAGCTACCGCAAGCACTTGAATTCATTTTTTTATTTAGATCGCTCATTCGCATGCCTATTGTTTATTCGACCTTAAATCATCCCTTGCGTGTGCCGTTGGCGGCCGAGATACATTCACGACCACCTATCAAGTTAGAAGCGCCGGAGCGTATTACGCATCTGGCACTGTACGGTGGAGTGGACATGCAAGGTTTAGGCGATAACGTGGCTATGCAACAGCGCTTGCTCGCCATGTTATGCACGCATTTTGGGGTGACATCGCCCAGTGGCACTGCAAAATATTTCTTTCATGATTTCGGTCGCTTCCGTCTCAAATGGGAATGCCATACTGAATTTGCAACCTACACCTTCGTTGCGAGTGGCAACGCAAGAACGGAGGATACAAATGAAGCCTATTTTTCTCATATGCCAGTGGCCGATGTGCCAGAAGAATGGCTGCTGAGCTTGCAAGGCAAAGTGATTTCCGCCAATCACGTGATTTTAGAACGCGCCACTGAGACCGCATTGGAAAGTATCCCTAAAATGCGAGCGCTGTTTGAAGGGAATGCCGTGGTGGCGTGTGAAGCTTCGCATGCAGCCCAAGTGTGGACAGATTTTCAAATTCATCCCGATGGCTTTGGACGCTTTGTCGTGCGTGATGCAGGGCTGTATGGCATGCAAGCAGGTCGTTTAGTGCAACGCTTATTAGAGATTGAAACCTATCGCATCATGGCCTTAATGGGTTTGCCACATGCTCAGCGCTCAAATCCTACATTGAACATCATTGAAAGTGAGTTAACCCGTGTGACAACTGCGATGGTGGATATGGAGCCGACAGAATCCGTCATCAATAGTGATACAAGTGGTACGGGAGTCCATGATGTCGATAAACAGCAGTCGCTGTTAGATAACATTACTGAATTAGCAGCGCGACTTGAACGAATTGCAGTTGATAACAACTATCGCTTTTCAGCTTCACAAGCCTATTTCCGTTTAGTCCACGCTCGCATTGAAGAATTACGCGAACGTCGTGTCGAAGGTGTGCCGACGATTTTAGAATTCATGGATAGACGCTTAACACCGGCAATGAATACCTGCTCTGCTGTTGCGCGTCGTCAGGAATTATTAGCAGAACGGATTGCTAATACCAACTCACTATTACGAACGCGAGTAGGTATTGTGCAAGAAAAGCAAAATAGCAAAATCCTTGAAGCGATGAATGCGCGTGGTGCACAGCAACTCAAATTGCAGCAAGCAGTGGAAGGTATATCCGTTGTCGCAATTTCTTATTACACCATTGGTTTGCTGAGTTATTTAGCCAAGGCAGCTAAATCAGCAGGCTTAGATTTTGACACCGATCTTATTCTAGGACTTGCTATCCCTGTGATAGCAATATTGGCAGGTTTTGGATTACGCCGTATACACAAGAGTGTGAAACGCGGTAAGCGCTTTACCGATTGAAATAATCCTTAAGTTCTTACATCATGACTACGTTCGCGCAGGATGCGAGCAACACCATTGATGCTACGCACATTACGAATCAAACGTGCTAAATGGATTCGATCTTCAACTTGTATCGTAAAACGCAAATCAGTCAGATCTGAGGTCACACTTTCATCCATACTGATGTGAACGATATTGGAGTCGGACTCGCCAATCTCAGCCGCAATGCGCGCTAATGCGCCTTTTTCATTTTGTACTAAGACACGAATCCTTGATTCAAAGCGACGATTTGGTTCTGTAGCCCAATTCACTTCTATCCATCGTCCTGGTTCTTTGGTACGTAAACGTTTTGCTGTTTCACAGTCTGCAGTGTGTACAGAAAGTGTTTGATCGCGACGTAAATGCCCCGTTAATACGTCGCCAGGAATCGGCATACAACAAGAAGCAAGCTGCACCGAGGTAGATTCATTGCCACTAATCGTAACAGGATTGATTTTCTTTTCTCTACTAGCGATCTTACTAGCCGCATCAGGTGATTTTAATTCCATTAAACCTAAGATATGGCGCGCCACCAACACAGCCATTCGTTTACCAACGCCGATATCTGCAAACAGTTCATCGAGAGATTTAACACCGGTTTCATTCATCAAGCGCTCGCTTACTGCGATCGGTAATTGAATGGATAAATCTAAAGCATCTAAGGCTTGTTCCAACAGCATGTAACCTAATTCAATCGCCTCAGTTGGATTGATGGTGCGCAAGTGATGACGAATTGCAGAACGTGCTTTACCAGTTCGGACATAGCCTAACCAATTAGGAGTGGGGCGTGCATCATCCGACACATCAATAGCGACGATATCGCCATTACGTAATTCTGTTTTTAGGGCGACTGACTCATGATTGATTCTTGCAGAGACTGCATGGTCCCCAATATCTGTATGAATTGTGTAAGCAAAATCTAATGCAGTCGCACCACGTGGCAAAGAGATGATGGTGGATTTGGGTGTAAACACATAGACAGAATCAGGAAATAAATCGACTTTAACGTGTTCTAAAAATTCAGAAGCATCACCAGTTTGATTTTGAATATCTAACAGAGATTGTAGCCAAGCATGTGTACGCTGCTGTAAATCGGTCAGAACAATATCATCGTTTTTATACAGCCAATGCGCTGCCACACCTGCTTCAGCTACACGATTCATTTCTTCTGTACGAATTTGAAATTCAACCGGTGTGCCATAAGGGCCAATTAAGGTTGTGTGCAGAGATTGATAGCCATTCAGTTTAGGAATAGCGATGTAATCTTTGAATTTGCCGGGCATAGGTTTGAACAAACCATGCAAGGTACCGAGTGCAACATAACAATTCGGCAGACTGTTGACGACAACACGAAAGCCATACACATCCAACACTTGAGAAAACGATAAATGCTTATTTCGCATTTTGCGGTAAATCCCATACAGATTTTTTTCTCTGCCTGAGACCTCGGTTTCAAGTCCTGCATGCTTCAATGTTTGTTTGACGGACTCTAGAATCTTAGATACTACTTCACGACGATTGCCGCGCGCACCACGTACTGCTTTAGATAAGGTTTTATATCGAACAGGGTAGAGATGTTGGAAAGCTAAATCCTGTAATTCGCGATAAATAGTATTGAGCCCTAGTCTATGAGCAATGGGAACATATACATCCATCGTTTCGCGTGCGATGCGTCGTCGCTTTTCTACAGCCATGGCATCGAGGGTGCGCATGTTGTGCAGTCTGTCAGCTAGCTTAACTAAGATAACGCGTACGTCACGCGCCATGGCTAACAGCATTTTGCGAAAGTTTTCTGCTTGTTGTTCTACCTGACTTTGAAATTCAATCTTATCGAGTTTAGAGAGTCCATCCACCAAGGAAGCAACGGGCGCACCAAAACGTTCGATTAATTCATCTTTCTTTACATCCTGATCTTCCATTACATCGTGCAATAAAGCCGCCATGATGGCTTGGGCATCAAGCTTCCACTCAGCGCATATTTCAGCGACAGCGATAGGATGGGAAATATAAGGCTCGCCTGATCTACGCACTTGTCCCAGATGCATTTCATCTGAGAAGCGATAGGCTTCCTTAATTTTCTTTAAATCAGATGGTAATAAGTATTCCGACAGCCGCTCAGCAAGTTGCGTCACCGAGGCCACTCCTACCGCAGAGGGTGGAACGGAATCAGAATAAGGAGGGATTATTTTAGACGCACCGGTCTCGGTGCGCTTAGAAGGCGAGGTGGGTGGATCGGTCGTGATGGTGTTCATAGTGAGCAATCCGCCCCTTAGCTCGCATGGGGCTCACGACTTAGCCAGGCACTTTTTTCAGTAATTCGATACCGTAGTGACCAGCTGCGATTTCGCGTAATGCAGTCACAGGCGCTTTGTTTGTGCTGTTAATTTTTGCGGTATGACCCTGCAAAATTTGACGAGCACGGTAAGTAGCAGCTAGCGTTAGCTGAAAACGATTTGGCATTTTTTCCAAGCAGTCTTCGATAGTAATACGGGCCATATGATCTCCACAACGGATCTACTTCTGATTTGAATGAATGCCCAAATGAGCAAATAAGGAAGAATGTCGTACAGCTTGCTGTTGGAGCTTACAGCGGGTCGCTTTTACGATCGCCAGCAATTCGTCCAGTGCAGCTGCAAAATCAAGGTTGATAATAACATATTCGAACTCAGAGGCATGAGCTAACTCAATGCTAGCGCCTTCTAAACGATGCTTAATGACATGCTCTGCATCTTGACCGCGTTTGCGTAGCCTTTCTTCCAGTGCTGCCATCGAAGGCGGCAGAATAAAAATACTCACCGCTTGCGGAAAAAATTGCCGTATTTGTTGTGCACCTTGCCAATCAATTTCTAACAGCACATCCTTATTGGCTTGCATCTGCTCCATCAACGCGAGGCGCGAAGTGCCATAAAAATTACCATGAACTTCTGCATGCTCAAGAAATTCACCTGCTGATTGGCGTTGAAGAAAATCTTCCCGACTACTAAAAAAATATTCTCGACCATGCTCCTCACTAGGACGGGGAGCGCGGGTGGTCGTAGAAATAGACAAACGCATAGCCGGCTCTTGTTCAAGCAGCGCTTTCACAAGCGATGATTTACCTGCACCTGAAGGTGCGGCAATCACAAATAAGCTGCCGGTTGATGATGGAGTGTGTGACATAACAATTCAAATTAATAGATTCAACTTACTCTAGATTTTGAACCTGCTCGCGCATTTGCTCAATCAGTAATTTCATTTTCATCGAAGTGTCAGAGAGCTCTTTCAATGCTGCTTTAGAACCCAGCGTGTTCGCTTCACGATTTAATTCTTGCATCATGAAATCCAAGCGTTTTCCGACTTGTCCACCTTTAGCCAAAATCGCACGTGTTTCTTGCAAATGACCGGAAAGACGAGTGAGTTCTTCAGCGACATCGACACGAATGCCATACAGCGTGACTTCTTGTCGTATGCGGTCTTGCGCTTCTTCTTTTGAAAGAGCAGAAGTAGTGGATGTAGCAGTGGCTTGTGCAAACGCTTCCTGCATACGTTCAATCGCTTTTTGTTGAAATTGCGCTAATGCTTGCGGCACTAGTGGTGTGACATGCGCCACCAATTGCTCAAGATCTGACACACGTTCGAGAAGCATGGTTTCAAGTACCTTACCTTCTCGTTGACGGCTGACGACAAAGGCACTTAAAGTCTCTGCAAGAAGTGTTTGCACTTCAGCTTGTAGAGATTCTTGACTTAATTCACTTTCAGCTAACACACCGGGCCAACGCAACAGTTCGCTGACAGAAAATGGTCGGGCATCTGCAAATTGTGATCGAACACTTTGTTCTAATGTCGAAAGGTTGGAGAGTAATTCTTCATTTAGTTTGAGCGCTTGATCGGTTTGTACTTTACGACCAAAGGAAAGCCGACATTCCACCTTGCCACGCGTGGTCTTGGCCATAATCGCTTCACGCATCAGAGGCTCCAGAGAGCGCAAATCATCGTTAATACGGAATTGCAGATCAAGGAAGCGGGAATTCACGCTCTTGAGCTCTATCGTTACCGTTCCTGCCGTAGTTTCACGAGTGCCGACGGCGTATCCAGTCATGCTGCAAATAGTCAAAATAAATCCCTGATTTTTGTTTACAAAAAGCTAATAAATCCACACAATCCCGAGCCGGGAAAACACGAATTAGGTGTAAGCATGGCGGGTCTATTAAATGCCCCTCTACCGGAGGGCTTGGAAATCTGTGGTTATCGCATTGTAAAGAAGATCGCGGTCGGAGGGTTCAGTATTGTCTATCAAGCTTGCGATGCGCATGGCCATAGCGTCGCCATCAAAGAATACCTACCCAGTAGCCTCGCACGTAGACCGGAAGGAGAACATAAGCCCTATGTCGCTGTTGAACAGATGGAGTTGTATCGCATAGGACTGAAATATTTTTTTGATGAAGGACGAGTATTAGCGAGCATTCATCATCCGAATATTGTGTCAGTGTTAAATTTTTTTCGCGCTAATGACACGGTTTACATGGTCATGGCTTATGAACAAGGCCAGACACTGCATGATTACATCGAACAGCAGCGCTTAAAAAAAACTGATGCTACTGTCAATGAGATAGTGATACGTCAAATTTTTATCCAAATCATGGATGCATTACGTGAAGTACATGCGAAAAAGCTTCTGCACTTAGACCTCAAGCCTGCAAATATTTATTTACGCAATGATGGCACTCCCATCCTATTGGACTTTGGTGCTGCAAGACGAACGCTACAAGCTGATTTATCCCAACTTCATCCTATGTACACACCAGGATTTGCTGCGCCTGAATTACATACTAAAAAAGATTTAGGCCCATGGACAGATATCTATAGCCTAGGCGCTGCAATGTTCAACTGCATGACAGGATTTGCGCCACAAGCAGCAAACGAAAGAAAAAAACAGGATCGTATGGAACATGATTTTCGCGCTTGTAGTGGTGTTTATTCTTCCTTACTCATACAACTCATACGTTGGTCTTTAATGTTAGACCCATTACAACGACCACAAAGCGTTTTTAATTTGCAAAACGCATTGCGTCACACGGCTAGCCATGAACAAGATGTGCTATCGCTACATAACTTACTATCGCAATTGAAACGTTGGGTGAAACAATCATGAAATTTTCCATCTGTCAGGAGAGCCTGATTGGTGCACGGCCTACTAATCAAGATCGCGTTGGCTATTGCTACACCAGTGAAGCGCTCTTGCTTCTACTGGCCGATGGCATGGGTGGTCATCAGCTGGGTGAAATAGGCGCAACGCTTGCATTACAAGCCATGAGTGCACTGTTTCAAGAACAAGCCCAACCCACCATCAACAATCCTCAACATGCGCTCGACGATATGGTGTTTGCAGCACATCATGCCTTGCAACGTTATCGAGCAGAACAGCGACTGGCAGAATCACCGCGAACCACAATCGTGGTAGCACTGATTCAAGATCATCATGCCTATTGGGCGCATTGTGGTGATTCTCGACTTTATTGGTTACGCAATGGACAAATCCTCGCCCGCACACGCGATCATTCGCATGTTGAACGACTCATCAAAGAAGGAAGACTAAATCCAGCAGTGCGCTTAACACATCCAGATCGCAATAAATTATTCAATTGTTTGGGTGCACCCACCTTGCCACGTGTTGAGCAAGCCGCTCCAGTCTTGCTCAAAGCAGGGGATCAACTCTTGTTGTGTTCAGATGGACTATGGGGTGCAGTAGCGGAGCATGATCTGGCTTACCGCCTATGCACACAAGAACTAGAACAAGCCATACCTGAGCTTGTACGCAGTGCTACCGCAGTGGGCGGCAAAAACAGCGATAATGTCACCGGGCTAGCGATGACGTGGCAGGGAAATCACTCATATCGCAGTCAACATCGCGGCGCCATGCAAATACAGAGCCACTCACTCTAGGCTGCGTGCATAAAGTGCAAGGCATAAGCCTTAAGCACACATAACGATTAAAAAAAGGAAAGCGCCGTGTCAACCTCATCACAACGTCCTAGCGGCCGTGCCGCAAACGCCTTACGTGAAGTAAAACTAACCCGTCATTTCACGCGTCATGCTGAAGGATCTGTCTTAGTCGAGTTTGGCGATACGCGTGTTTTATGTACTGCCAGTATCGATGAAAAAGTACCGCCCTTTATGCGTGGTCAAGGCAAAGGTTGGATGACTGCAGAATACGGCATGCTACCTCGATCAACCCATACCCGTATGGATAGAGAAGCAGCGAAAGGTAAGCAATCAGGTCGCACACAAGAAATTCAGCGTTTGATCGGTCGCTCTTTACGTGCTGCATTTGATTTATCTGCTTTTGGTGAACGTACTTTGCAATTAGATTGCGATGTCTTACAAGCTGATGGTGGCACACGCACAGCAGCAATCACCGGTGCGATGGTGGCAGCACATGATGCATTTTCACGTTTAATAGCAAGCGGTCAAATTAAAGCCATGCCGATTAAGCATTTTGTCGCAGCGATTTCTGTGGGTGTTTATAAAGGCTTGCCCGTGCTAGATTTGGATTATCTAGAAGATTCCGATTGCGACACTGACATGAATGTCGTCATGACTGAGTCAGGACAATTCGTAGAAGTGCAGGGCACAGCAGAAGGTGATGCCTTTGATCGAAGTACCATGAATCAATTACTCGATTTAGCAGGACAGGGAATTGGAGAATTGATCCATCTACAAAAACAAGCCTTGGCTAAAACCAGCTAAGCAAAGTTAATTCATTAAAAAATAATTCATCATGCAACGCACAGTCGTGTTAGCTTCAAACAATGCAGGCAAGTTAGCTGAATTTTCTAGCTTGCTTGCACCACTAGGTTTGGCATTACGCAAACAAAGCGAGCTCGGTATAAGTGAAGCAGAAGAACCGCATGTCACCTTTGTAGAAAATGCGTTAGCTAAAGCCAGACATGTAGCGCAATTCTCTGGCATGCCTGCGTTAGCTGATGACTCCGGTGTGTGTGTGCCAGCCTTAGGTGGCGCTCCAGGCGTACTCTCTGCTCGCTATGCAGGTGAACCAAAATCAGATGCACGCAATAATCAAAAATTGATTCATGACTTATCTGCACATGAAGATAAATCAGCTTATTACTACTGCGTGTTAGTTTATTTGCGTCACGCACAAGACCCACAGCCTGTAATTGCAGAGGGACGCTGGGATGGAGAAATCATAGCAACACCACGTGGTGAGAATGGCTTTGGCTATGATCCTCACTTCTGGATAGCGGCATTGAATAAAACTGCAGCAGAGCTCAGTGCAGAAGAAAAAAATCAACTCTCTCATCGTGGTCAGGCATTACGTGCCCTCATAGCAAAATGGCGATGATCCCGATTAAACCAGTTCAGTCATTACTAAAGCAGAGTGAGCATAGTGATTCGGCGAACATAAAAGATAAATACCTACAGCCGGGATTATTAAACCTCACAGCACTTCCACCGCTTTCTCTCTACATCCATTTTCCATGGTGTGTACGTAAATGTCCTTATTGTGATTTCAATTCACATGAAGCTAATGGAGAACATCCAGAGCAAGAATATCTCGTTGCATTACGCGCTGATCTTGAACATTCATTGCCGCTGATTTGGGGACGCAAGATTTATACTGTCTTCATAGGCGGAGGCACTCCAAGTTTGATGTCAGCAAAAGGCTTAGACCAGTTAATGTCGGATCTGCGTAGCTTGCTTCCATTAGATGCTGATGCTGAGATCACTATGGAAGCCAATCCTGGTACGTTTGAGATTGAGAAATTTAAATCCTATGCAGAGAGTGGCATTAATCGTTTGTCGATAGGCATACAAAGCTTTAACGCTAAACATTTACAAGCATTAGGACGTATACACAATGCAGATGAAGCAAAACGCGCGATTGAAATTGCACAAACTTATTTTGCAAACTTTAATCTTGATGTGATGTATGCATTACCTGAACAAAGTTTAGAGGAAGCACACAACGACATTCAAAAGGCTATGTCTTTTAAGCCACCGCATTTATCGCTGTATCACCTGACTTGTGAACCCAATACTGTCTTTGCTAAATATCCACCAACACTGCCTGATGATGATGTCAGCAGTAGTATGCAGCAGCTCATTGCAGAACAAACTGCAGCAGCAGGTTATGAGAACTATGAAATTTCAGCCTTTGCGCAAAAAAATAGACGTGCACAACACAATCTCAACTACTGGGAATTTGGTGATTATCTCGGTATAGGCGCAGGTGCGCATTCTAAAATCTCTTTCCCTCACCGTATCATTCGACAAGCACGCTATAAACAACCAGCAAGTTACATGCAGCAAGCCATGGCAGGAATGGCAATTGCAGAAGAAGTCGAAATCTCTCGATCAGAATTGGGATTTGAGTTCATGTTGAACACCCTAAGACTCACTGACGGCTTTGAGATACCCCTGTTTTCAGAGCGAACTGGCCTGCCGCTCAACATCATAGAAAAATCCCTCAACGAGGCAGAACAGAAGGGATTACTCCACCGCGACCATAAAAATATACGACCAACTGCGCTCGGACAGCGATTTTTGAATGATTTACAGCAGATTTTTCTACCTGAATAACTCAAATCGATTAAAAAGGCGGGAAGAGTGGGCGAGATTCTGTATAATTCGCCGTCTCCAAGATGGAAGCGTGGCCGAGCGGTTTAAGGCACTAGTCTTGAAAACTAGCGACGGGGTAACTCGTCCGTGAGTTCGAATCTCACCGCTTCCGCCAGATAGCAAGTAATCAAGCGCCTTTTTGGCGCTTTTTTATTTCAGCATACCCAAAAACATACCCAAAATATCTTGCTTGTTAAGGCCGCTTATTTAGCTGGTTCGATCAGTATTAACTGAATAGGCTAGGGGTATCAGTCGGCTAATGCAATAGAAAAACTCAAGGGCCTACACTGTTTATATTGAGCTAGCTAGACCCCACCGTACCCCTACCCCCCCAATTTTTGATTTGGTACCATCGCTAGCCAGATGCATACTGTTTTGCACAAACGATTTAAAAATTGTTGAATTCTTGTCAAAAGTTAGACATGGTTCTGGAAGTACACCATATGTTAAGTGTATTCATTTTCGTGGGTGAATTTAGTTAACTAGTGAGTATGAATTAATTTTTTTGGGTTGTACTATTGAGCTCTCTGCTCAGTATCTCAAAAAGTTTTTTGCGTTATGCAGCGCCAGGTAATCGGCCTAGATTCTTGATGAGCGCATGCTCAATATTCTGACTCCATGCAGACTTGAACGCAGAGTCGGCGGCGAACAACTTGTAAAGCTCCAGCTCGTCTTTACGCCGTTGGAGCATCACATCAGCCAACATTTTCTCAAATGCCAGGCCCCTACCATGCGGGTCTTTGTTCGCTTCATATTTGACTGCGAAATCTGGGTGAGATCGAATGCTGTTGATGATGTTGATAAACTTTACGCGTTGCTCTTCAGGTGTAGCGCTCCATCCTTGGAACCAGCGTTCATTGAAGCTACGAATTATTTCATCCAGCAGATCGTTTTCAACCTCACCCTCGCGGTATCCACGTGGGTTCGGGTTCTGAGGATCTAGCTGTGAATCAGCAGCATCCAACAAGATTTCATGCTTTAGTTTGACACGCTCTAGTCCATAGGAAGACAGATCAACCGAATCCAGAAGTTCATCGATCGCATCCTGATTTGGATCTTTGATTTTCAACTTAGGAACCAAGAATTTCAGGAACCAGAATAATTTTTCCCAAGCCAAAATCTCGAACGGGATGATTGAGGCCATCTGGCCATAGATCTTCACAAATTGTTTGGCTTTGATCTTGAAATCGATTTTTGCTGGATCATCCAGCTGCAAACCTGCGTTGAATCGATCGGCAGCAATGTCAATGATTGGGCTTAGTGCTTGGGCATCCTCGTTGGCAAAGAATCGGGAAACAAAACTCTCTACTTCGTCCCACTCGTAGACAACAACCTGGTCTAGTGCATCCTTGAGCTCATGCAATACGTTGACGTCGGTCGCCTCTGACAAAGTAGTGACCGTATAAAAGGGGTCAAAGGCTGTTTTGATATCGTCAACGCTGTTGAAAAAATCAAGGATAAAAAGGTCCTCGGTTCGCTTGCCCAGCTTGGGAGAAGAGCGGTTCAGGCGCGACAGCGCTTGGACGGCGAGCACGAATTGCAGTTTCTTGTCCACGTACATGGCCGACAGCTTAGGCTGGTCAAATCCCGTCAAATACTTGTTCGCCACGATCAAGAGGCGGTAATCGTCATTGTCAAACTTGTCCCGCGTGTCACTTTCAGGAAAGCCGTTCATGTCCGATTCGGTGTACTTCACCCCATCGATCGTCTTTTCGCCCGAAAATGCGATCATGGCCTTGAATGGATTGCCCTGCGCTTCCAGCAGCTTGGTCACGGCTTTATAATAGCGGATGGCGACTTCGATGTTTTGCGTGACGATCATTCCTTTTGCCTTGCCACACAGCTTCTTGGTATTCACCACCTGCGGGATGAAGTGATCCAGCATGATCTCGGCTTTGGTGTTGATGGTTTGCTGACTGCTCTCAACATAAGCGCGCAGTTTCTTTTGCGCCTTCTTGGTATCGAAAATTGGGTTGTCTGATATGGATTTCTGAATCTCGTAATAGCTCTTGTAGGTCGTGTAATTGGCCAGCACGTTGAGGATGAAGCCTTCTTCAATCGCTTGCTTCATGCTGTAAAGGTGAAACGGCCTGAAGCTACCATCTGGCTGGCGTTCTCCAAACTTCTCCAGTGTGGTGGCTTTTGGGGTGGCAGTAAATGCGAGGTACGAGGCGTTACCACGCATCTTGCGCGATTGCATTGCTTTGAGAATCAGATCTTGTGGATCATCTTCATCGTCGTCTTCATCGCCCGCACCCATGACACGGTTCATGTTGTCATGTGCCTGCCCACTTTGGCCGCTGTGTGCTTCATCAATGATGACCGCAAATCGTTTGTCACTCAGATCCGAAATGCCGTCGATGATGAACGGGAACTTCTGGATCGTCGTGATGATGATCTTTTTTCCGTTCTCTAGGGCCGACTTTAAATCGGAGGCTCGCAGGGCCGGGGCGACAATGTTTTTAACCTCAGAGAAGTCTCTGATATTGTCCCGCAGCTGCTTGTCCAGCAGCCGCCTGTCGGTCACAACAATGACGCTGTCAAACAAGGGTTGATCCAGCCCTCTCGCACCGGGCAGATCCAGTGTTGTCGGATAGGTTTCGATAAGCTGATAAGCGGCCCAAGTGATGGAGTTGGATTTGCCGGAGCCGGCTGAGTGTTGAATTAAATAGCTGTGACCCACCCCGTGAGTAGATGCGTGGGCCAATAGGCTGCGTACGACGTCCAGCTGTTGATAGCGAGGAAAGATCAGCGACTTCTTTGACAGCGGGTCTGTTGACTTGCCTTCCAGTAAAACAAAATGTTGAATGATGTTGGCCAAACTCTTCGGCGAGAAAACCTCTTCCCATAGGTAGGCTGTCTTGTGACCGTTTGGGTTAGGCGGGTTGCCTTCGCCATTGTTGTGGCCTTTGTTGAACGGCAGGAAAAAGGTAGAGGCACCTGTCAACTTGGTGGTCATGTACACCTCGTCGGTATCGGCAGTCATGTGCACGAGTACGCGTCCAAACTGTAATAAGGGTTGAGTGTTGTCACGCTTTTCACGATATTGCTTTTGCCCATGAAATCGGGCAGATTGCCCGGTCCATGCGTTTTTGAGCTCGACCGTGATCAGTGCCATCCCATTCAGGAACAGAACCATGTCGACCTCTTCCAGCGGGTTCGTCAGCGAATAACGCACTTGGCGTGTGATGCTGAAAATATTAGAGGCAAAGTTTTCATGTACGCGGGCGGCCGAGCTGGCTAGCGGCGACGGATACATCAGATCAAAACGTGCGTCATCTACCGATAGCCCTTTTTTCAGCAGATGCAGCAGGCCCTCTTTTTTAATGATGCGGTCAAACCGTTCAAGGATCTTGGCTTGCCAATCTGTCGGGCTTCGGTCGCGCAACTTACTAAGCTCTTTGCCCTGAGTGTTCTCAAGAAATTGCCAAAAAATGGTGGCGTCGATCGCATAACGTGCGTCGAAGTCATTTGGCAGGCCGAGACGATAAGCACCCCCACTAACGGGAGGCACACCGCTAACCAACTCTTCGGTGGTGTGGCCTGTAAGGTGTTTCTGAATAGCCTGCTCGAGCGCGATTTCTTTTGTGTTGCTGACCATATGTGCCTCAGATGACTTTGATCTTGCCGGTGACGGCAGAGTTGATCAGGCTGATTTTGTATTCTTTGAGCGCGGTGATTTGACGTTCTTTGATTGCGATGCAATCGTCGATTTTTCGAGACATCTCGTCGATATGCGCAACAATTTTATGTTGATCCACAGCTGGCGGTAGCAAGATGCGAATACTTCTAACGTTTTCTTTATTTAGTTTCGGCTGCGCCGATGCTTGAGCGGCAGATTGGAGATACCCCCAATATGCAGAAGAATTCAGAAGCAATACCAGATAATCCGCTAACATTTCCTGTGATTGGCGTATCAAGAACATATTTGGCCCCAAAGTGGCCACACAATCTGTAAATGGCATTATGCATGTGTAACCGGCATATGCGCCAACATTGGCCATCAAAATCTCTCCACCAAATAGCTCTGATTTTTTTAAGAAACCATGCGAATTTTTATCTAAAAAAACTCCATCGTTATCCAAGTTCTTTCTGAGATCCGTAAGCCGGATCAAGCGAGAAAAATCTGGAGTATCTAGGTAAGTTACGTTCTTGGCTAAATCAGCAAATGAGCCATTTGCGGTAAAGTCTGTCAGCACGTTGATCAAGTAACGGAAATTTCTTAAATCCCAATGCGCGGGAATCCGCCCGATCCAGTCGATGCCGCTATCTTTCATCGGTGCGGCTGGGTCCAGACCGCGCGTGACGGCTTCTTGGATGAGGATTTGGCGGCGTTCTCGCAATAGGTCAATCTCTTGTTCTTTGATGCGCACAGCCTCGTCTATGCCTTCGCACTTTTCGTCCAGGAATTTGGAAATGGCGCGTTGTTCTAGCAATGATGGGTAAGCTAATTCAAGGTCTGCAAAATCATTAAATCGGAAATCAGTTGATCGCTCTCTTATGCCTTTAGCTATCGAAACTAAAAGCCCAGATAAAGCCACATGTCGCATGTAATAAGCATAAAAATATGGATCGACCGTATCTGCATTACGGGGTACGCATGCCGAATAGACGGGCGTAGATTTTCCATCCGAGTCAGAGACGCCAATTGCACCTGCAAAAGCGTCCATTGCATGGATGACTAGATCCCCTTTGCGAATGCCTTGGTAACCATGTTCCTTTAATGCGTTTGTAAAACCATCCGTACGACGGTTGTTACGCAGGGTAACTTGGCCATCGCGAAAGCATGTCACGATGTCGTCATTCGGCCGTACTGGACGATCCATTTTTTTGAATAACCATTTTCCACGTTCTACATTCCATGCACTTGGGACCATACCTATCCACTCAACCCCGCTTTCCTTGTAGCTTTCATAAGCTAGATAACCTGCGATAGCCATTAGTTCGTCCCCCCTAGAGCCGACGCCTTCAGCCCAAGAATCTCTGCGATCAGGCCGTCAGCTTTTTGCTCCAGCGCCAAAATATCCTTCGTCACATCTTCCAAGCTGCGTAATGGTTTGTGGCGGTAGAAATACTTGTTGAAGCTGATTTCGTAGCCAATCTTGACGCTGTCCAGATTAATCCAAGCTTCTTCGACATGCGGCTTCACCTCGGTGCAGAAATAACGGTGGATGCTGTCTTTCAGCGGTACCGATTCGCTATCTCGCAGATCGCTGCTCGGTTCATAATTGATATAGCTGCCGTCGGCCTGGCGGTACAGCCCGAAATCGCCTAGCTTCTCCACGTCGCAACCCAAGTGAGCAGTGATGGTTGCAAGCTCTTTAGCTGACATGCTCTGTTGTTTATCTATGACCTTGGCTGCATCTTCTGAATACCAGCTCACGGCATTCATGATCGCGTTCTTCTCAGTGGCGGACAGTTTGATTTTCAAGGCCTTGATGGTCGCGCCGACCTGATTGCGAAACACATTGAAGTCGGAAGACATTTCGGTGCCGACTTTCTTCATCAGCTCTAGGCCAACACCAATCAGATCGCGTTGGGCGATCCATGTGGCGGTATCGACCAGCTTGGCACGTTGTTTAGTGTTAAGGGCGATTTCACGCTCTTCGCACCAGGCATGAATCGCCTTGGCTTGCGATTTCAAGAAGTCGGCTTCGTAGACCTTTGAGCCGTGTTCAGTCCAAAGCTGCTCCATGGGTTCCCGCAATGCTTTGTCAAAGCGTAAAACCTCTAGCCGCTCTGTGCTGAACTGTGCGCGGCGACGGTCAGGACGCTCGATGGTGACCTTGCGATAACCGAAATCATCGTTGTCAAAGATCTGCACCGCGATACCCATGGGGTCGTTGTTGGCGTCGATCTTTCGTTCGATTTTTTCGAAGCCCATGTAGGCGGCAATGATCTCGTCTATATGCTCAGGCGCGAATTCACAATTTTTGTCGCCCAAGTTTTTGCGCAGTTTGCGATACAGCAGATTGGCATCGATCAGCTGCACGCGACCTCGGCGTTGAGCAGGTTTGGCGTTTGACAGCAGCCAAATATAGGTTGTGATGCCTGTGTTGTAGAACAGATTGTTTGGCAGCTGGATGATGGTGTCCAGCATGTCATTTTCGATGATGAAACGACGAATATTGGATTCACCACTCCCCGCGTCACCCGTGAACAGGCTGGACCCGTTGTGAACTGATGCGATGCGCGAGCCGATCGCGCTGTCCTTAGTGGACTTCATCTTGCCGACCATTTCCATAAGAAAAAGCAGCTGGCCGTCGCTGGAGCGGGGGGTGGCGTCTTCAGTTTCGACATTGCCCCAATAGTCGGCAAGCGACACCTTGAAGCGGGGGTCGATGACGTCTTTGCCGTCCTTGATGTATTTCAATTCGCTGTTCCAGCTTTTCCCGTAGGGCGGGTTCGACAGCATGAAGTCAAATCGATTTGCGGCGAATTCATCGGTTGAAAGTGTTGAGCCGACACGGATGTTTTCGGGGTTATTGCCCTTGATCATCATGTCGGATTTGCAAATTGCATAAGTCTCGTCGTTGATTTCCTTACCGTACAAGTACACGTCACCAGTCGCCTTGATCTGACCATCGGGATCAATGACGTAGTTTTGCGCTTCGGTAAGCATGCCGCCGCTGCCGCAAGCAGGGTCATAGATGGTCATAACGGGCGGCAGGCGGTCTTTAATTGGATCGAAGACCAAGTGCGTCATTAAATGGATCACCTCGCGGGGTGTGAAGTGTTCTCCTGCTTCTTCGTTGTTGTCTTCGTTGAACTTGCGGATCAACTCTTCGAACACATAACCCATACCCAGATTGGTGAGGGCGGGCATAGCGTTGCCGTCAGGATCGTCAACTTGATCAGGGGTTAAGTTTATATAGGGGGAAACGAACTTTTCCAACACATCAAGCAAGACCTGTTTATCGGCCATGTGGCGTATTTGCTCCAACAATTTGAAGCGCGAAATGATTTCCTTTACGTTTTCGCTGAAGCCACTGAGGTAGTCCTCGATATTGGCCAGAAGAATCTGCTGGTTGTTGGTCGCAGTACCGTGCAGTTGTTTCAGCGTCCATTTGCTGGTGTTGAAAAACACATAGCCTGAAGCAGCTTTGAGCGGCGCATCGTCCAGCTCGGTCGCTTTCATGTCGTCACGCTGAAAGCGAACCTCGGTCAAAACCGCCTCTTTAGTGGGTTCTAGCAGTGTGTCCAGGCGACGAAGTACAACCATGGGCAAGATCACATCCCGGTATTTGCCGCGTACGTAAACGTCGCGTAGGCAGTCGTCAGCGATAGACCAGATGAAAGAGACGAGTTTGTTATGTGCTTGTTGATTCATTATCTTTGGCTTTTTGTTTTACCTGGTCAATGTTTGCCAGGATGGCTGAAGTTGAAGCGGTCAGTTGGCTAATCTTTTTTTGCTCATCAATCCACCCTTGGATGTCGTGCAGCTGAAATCTCCAGGTACCTGCCACTTTGAAACACGGGAGCTTTCCTTTCTGGGCGAGTCGGTAAATCGTCTTCTCATCCACATTAAGGAAGTTAGCAACTTCACGGACAGTCATTGCGGGATACATCTGTTCGACCATGAGCTTTCTCCAACAGAATAGTTACAGCTAGTATAGTGGAAACAGGGGCATAATAGTCCAATCTTAGACAGATAGTAATATTGAAGTATTGCAGACTCATTGGGTGAGCCTTCAGGCCGCTAGCCTACAAATTGAATGTGCAAAGCTCTTGGAGTGCAACTGATTCTGAAGCAGATATTGCAATAAGACTTTGGTAAAAAACTTGATCGGAATTTACTGAAGTATCAAAATCTCTTACGGTTGCATGGCGTATGGAGATAGTTAGATTGAGAAAGTTATTACTTAAAAAATTGATGGAGTAATTAAATGGGAATAACTGAAAAAAAAGGATTTTGGGGCACAAAATATCAATGCATATGCGACAAGTGTGGAACTGAATGTACTTCGATTGCAGGTTATACCTCTGAAAGTATTCCAAAATTTTATTGGCAAGCTAGGTCTGGAGTTATTGGTCTTTGTAATTCATGTGAAAAGGTAGGGATTGAAAATCTTCGTTTGGAAGATATGAAACCTTCAGATTGCTGGTGCAGCCAATGTAAACAGAAATTAACCAAAGAGAACGTTAAATTTTTTTGCGCCAATTGTAAAAAAAGTCATCCAGATTCAACGCACTCTTTTCATGTTTACGGAGGGAGTGATGAATATTCGTACTGTAGTTATTGCTCTACATTGCGAAAAAGAAAT
>Ga0315901_10003659_pt1 | contig 19803 bp, 17 predicted proteins | sample LakEriMetagenome_10_FD_203761 | JGI IMG/M metagenome (GOLD analysis project Ga0315901, IMG submission 203761) | Freshwater fungal communities from buoy surface, Lake Erie, Ohio, United States - Buoy 2 MA116 | ecosystem: Environmental > Aquatic > Freshwater > Lake | place: USA: Lake Erie, Ohio... | reverse complement strand
AAGGCGGCGGAAGATCCGGCGCGCGCCTATCCGGGTGATCGCCCTTCGGCCACGATCCTGTGCGAGGAACTGAACGCGGCAACGCTCGGCGCGCTGATCGCCTTCCACGAGCACCGCACCTTCGCGAATGCCGTGCTGATGGAGATCAACGCCTTTGACCAGTTCGGGGTCGAGCTGGGCAAGGAAATCGCCAAGTCGATCGGCACGGCGGGGGCGCAGTTCGATGCCAGCACCAGCGCGCTGCTGGCCGAGGCGGGGCTGGCATAGGCCCGCTATCGGCGGTCACAGCAAAACCGTTTGGCAAACACCCTACAGGCACCCCATATCCCGCCCATGACAGACTTCGACTATGACCTGTTCGTGATCGGCGCCGGTTCGGGCGGGGTCCGCGCCAGCCGGATCGCCGCCTCGCATGGCGCCAGGGTGGCCGTGGCGGAAGAGTTCCGCGTTGGAGGCACCTGCGTGATCCGGGGCTGCGTGCCCAAGAAGCTGCTGGTCTACGCCAGCCACTTTGCCCACTCGCTGCACGATGCGCCGACCTATGGCTGGACGCTGCAGGGCCAGAGCTTCGACTGGAACCGCTTGCGCGATTTCGTCGCCAGCGATGTCGACCGGCTGGAGCGCGCCTACACCTCGACGCTCGACAGCAACAAGGTCGAGCATTTCCACGAACGCGCCACGGTAGCCGGGCCGAACACCGTGCGGTTGGCCAGCGGGCGCGAGATTACCGCGCGGCATATCCTGATCGCGGTCGGCGCCTGGCCGGTCATGCCCGAGTTCGAAGGGGTGGAGCACTGCATCACCTCGAACGAGGTGTTCCACTTGCCCGAACTGCCCCGGCGGGTGGCGATCCAGGGCGCGGGCTATATCGCGCTGGAATTCGCCGGCGTGTTCAACGCGCTGGGCAGCCAGGTGACCGTGGTCAACCGCAGCGACAAGATCCTGCGCGGCTATGACCATGACCTGACCGACCGGCTGCTGCCGATCCTGCAAGCGCGCGGGATCGAGTTCGGCTTCAACCGCCCGATCCGCAAGGTGGAGAAGACGGCCGACGGTTCGCTGCTGGTCCATGCGGGCGAGGGCGAGCCGATTGCCGCCGATGTCGTGCTGGTCGCCACCGGACGCCGCCCCAAGACCGATGGCCTTGGCCTGGAGAACGCCGGGATTGCGCTTGGGGCCAATGGCGAGATCCCGGTCAACGAATACAACGCCACGACCTGCCCCAGCATCCATGCCGTGGGTGACGTGACCGACCGGGTTCAGCTGACCCCGGTGGCAATCCGCGAAGGCCATGCCTTTGCCGATACCGTGTTCGGCAAGGCACCCCGCACAGTGGCCTATGATCACATCCCCAGCGCGGTCTTTACCCAGCCGCCGATCGCCGCCGTCGGACTGACCGAACACGAGGCGAGGGCGCAGTATCCGGAAGTGAAGGTGTTCAAGTCGGACTTCCGGCCGATGCAGAACATGTTTTCGGCCACGGCGGAGCGCGGCTACTACAAGCTGGTGGTCGACGGGGCGAGCGACCGGGTGCTGGGCATCCACATGCTCGGGCCGGACGCGCCCGAAATCCTTCAGGCCGCCGCCATTGCGGTGAAGGCCGGGCTGACCAAGGCGCAGTTCGACGAAACGGTCGCGCTGCACCCCAGCATGGCCGAGGAACTGGTACTGATGCGCTAAGTTGCAATTCGAAACCAAAGGGGTAAGCTGCCTGCCAGAGCGGTAAGGGGAACTTTCCAATGGCAGGCTCAAAGTCAGGCCCAAAGTCAGGTACAGTCTTCGTTTCAGGCGGCAGCGGTTACATCGCCGGGTTCATTATTCGCCAATTGGTCGCCGAGGGCTGGACCGTACACACCACGATCCGCAACCTGGCGCGCGAAGCCGAAGTGCGCGCCGCGCTGGGGGTGGACAACAGCAAGGTCAAATTCTTTGCCGCCGACCTGATGAGCGATGCCGGCTGGGCCGAGGCCATGGCGGGTTGCAGCCACGTTGCTCACGTCGCCTCGCCTCTGCCTAGCAATGCCCCGAAGAGCGATGACGAGCTGATCATTCCGGCGCGCGACGGTGCCTTGCGCGCGCTGAAGGCCGCCAAGGCGGCCGGGATCAAGCGTTTCGTGATGACCAGTTCGATGGCCGCGATCGCCTATGGCCACCCGCGGAGCAAGACCCGCTTTACCGAGGCCGACTGGACCAACGTCGATAGCCCCGATGCCTATGCCTATGTGAAGTCCAAGACCATCGCCGAACGCGCCGCGCGCGATTGGGTGGCGGCCGAGGGCGGCGATATGGAATTCGTTACCGTCAACCCGTCGCTGGTGCTGGGGCCACTGCAATCGGGCGATTTTTCGACCTCGCTCGAAGCGATCAAGAAGCTGCTTGAAGGCTCGATGCCGGGGCTGCCCAATTTCGGCTTCGGCGTGGTCGATGTCCGCGATGTGGCCGACATGCACGTGCGCTGCCTGACTGCACCCAACATGGCGAACGAGCGCTTCATCTGTTCCGGTCCGTTCCTGATGATGCCGGAAATCGCTGAAATCCTGCACGCCGGGCTGGGGCCGCAGGCGCGCAAGGTGCCGAAGCTGCGCCTGCCGAACTGGGCCGTGCGGCTGGCCGCGCTGTTCGATCCGATTGTTCGCCAAGTGATTGGCGAACTGGGCGGGCGGCGCGAAAGCCCGGCCGATCATGCCCGCGAAGTGCTGGGCTGGGTCCCGCGCCCGGTCGAGGAAAGCATCCTCGATACCGCGCGCGACATGATCCGGCTGGGGATCGTGAAGGTTTGAGGCCTAACCGACGCGGTAAGGCACCACGCCGCGCTGGTCGGGATCGACGCTGATCGCGCGGTCGCTGGGCGGGAAGGCGCGCTGGTCGCAATCGGCGCGCGGGCAGATGCGGCAGGATATGCCGATCCGGGTGGCGGCGCGTTCCGCCGTCAGGTCGAGGCCATCGGCATATATGAACTCGGCGGCATGTTCCGCCTCGCAGCCCAGCGCCACGGCATAGCGGCGCGGCGCGCGTTCGTATGAACCAGAGGCCTTCACCAGGCCCTTGGCCATCGAGACATAGCGCACGCCATCGGGCGTTTCGGCCAACTGGACCAGGATCCGGTCGGGGATCGCCACGGCCTCGTGCACGATCCACAGCGGGCAGGCCCCGCCGAACCGGGCGAATTGCAGCCGGGTGGCGGAATGGCGCTTGGTGATGTTGCCGGCCATGTCGACCCGGCAGAAGAAGAACGGCACCCCGCGTGCATCCTCGCGCTGCAGGGTGGAGAGGCGGTGGCAGGCCTGTTCGAAGCTGACGCCGAACTGCTGGGCCAGCCGGTCGATATCGTGGCGCACGGTGCGCGCGGCGGCGCGGAACCGGCGATAGGGCATCAGCAGGGCCCCGGCGGCATAATTGCACAGGCCCACGAACAGCAGCTGGCGGCTGGCCGTGCTGCGCAGCTCCGCGCTTTCGACCACGGCGGCGATCTCGTCCTTCAGGGCCAGCGCGGCGAGCTGGTGGGCCAGCTGGAAGCGGCGCGTTTCGGCGGGCTGGCCGGGATCGATGGTCAGGTGACCCATCTCGGCATCATAGGCGCGCAGGCCCGCCTGCCCCGAATAGACCAGCGAAACCGACAGGGCATTGCGCAGATAGACCTCGATCGCCGCCGTATCGGGCGAGGGCGTGCCCAGCCTGGTCGCCAGCGCCTCGGCCGCGCGGTCCAGACTGTCCACGTAATTGTTGGCGAGGTGGAACCAGTCGCGCACTTCTTCCCACGGCAGGCGGGCAACGCCAGTGGCTTCAGAGGCGAGCGCCTCGTCCACCATCTGCAAGCGCTGGCCGGACCGGCGATAGGCTTCGTGGAGCGCAATGAACCGTTCCGCCAGAACCGGCTGCTGCTCAGCAAAGCGGGCCAGTTGCGCCGCATCCATCGGCTCGGCAAACAGCGGGTCGGCATTGGCTTCGCGCAGGGCGGCGAGGCGCGCTTCGGCATCGCCCGCGCCAATTTCCCGCCAGTCGAGCGGAAAGGCCCGGCTCAGCCGCTCGACCAGGGCCGGGGTCAGCGGGCGGTCGTCGTTTTCCAGTTGCGAGAGGTAGGAGGTGCTGATTGCCAGCCGCGCGGCCAGCTCCGCCTGTTTCAGGTGGTGCTCGGCGCGGATGGCCCGCAGGCGCGATCCGGCAAAGAGGCGGCGCATCGACACCCCTACACGATACTTTGCAAAGTATGACTTCGCAACTTTGCAAATTCACATTGGACATTGCCGCCGCCGCGTTCCATCCCGCCTGCTTCGGAATTACCGGGACGAGGGAACGCATGTCCGCAAACATCGCCGAAATGGAACGCCGCCGTGATGCCGCTCGCGCGGGCGGGGGGCAGAAGCGCATCGACGCGCAGCACGCCAAGGGCAAGCTGACCGCGCGCGAGCGTCTTTCGATCCTGCTCGATGAAGGCAGCTTCGAAGAAGTCGGCATGTATGTCGAACACAATTGCGTCGATTTCGGCATGCCCGATACGGTGATCCCAGGCGATGGTGTGGTGACGGGTTCCGGCACGATCAATGGTCGGCTGGTCTATGTCTATGCCCAGGATTTCACTGTGTTCGGCGGGGCCGTGTCGGAACGCCATGCGATGAAGATCTGCAAGATCATGGACGCGGCGATGAAGGTGGGCGCGCCGGTGATCGGGCTGAACGACTCTGGCGGCGCGCGCATCCAGGAGGGCGTGGCCTCGCTGGGCGGATATACCGAGATCTTCCAGCGCAACGTCCTGGCATCGGGCGTGGTGCCGCAGCTGTCGCTGATCATGGGACCCTGCGCGGGCGGGGCGGTCTATTCGCCCGCCATGACCGACTTCATCTTCATGGTGAAGGACAGCTCCTACATGTTCGTGACCGGCCCGGACGTGGTGAAGACCGTGACCAACGAGATCGTGACGCAAGAGGAACTGGGCGGTGCGGTGACGCACAGCACCAAGACCTCGGTCGCGGACCTGGCGCTCGAAAACGATATCGAGGCGCTGCTGACCGCACGCGACCTGATCGATTACTTGCCGCTGTCGAACCGCTCGTTTGCCCATGGCGGCGGCGTGCCCGAGCGGCCGAGCAGCGATCCCTATGACCGGGTCGAGGAAAGCCTCGACACCCTGATCCCGGCCAATGCCAACCAGCCCTATGACATGCAGGAAGTGGTCAGGAAGGTGCTGGACGAGGGCGAATTCTTCGAGATCCAGCCGACCCACGCCGCCAACATCATCGTCGGCTTCGGCCGGGTCGAAGGGCGCACCGTGGGCGTGGTCGCCAACCAGCCGATGGTGCTGGCCGGCGTGCTCGACATCAACGCCAGCAAGAAGGCCGCGCGGTTCGTGCGGTTTTGCGATGCCTTCGATATCCCGATTCTGACCTTCGTCGACGTGCCCGGCTTCCTGCCCGGCACGGCTCAGGAATATGGCGGGATCATCAAGCACGGCGCCAAGCTGCTGTTCGCCTATGCCGAGGCGACCGTGCCGAAGATCACCGTGATCACCCGCAAGGCCTATGGCGGCGCCTATTGCGTGATGAGCTCAAAGCACCTGCGCGGCGATCTCAACTATTCCTGGCCGACCGGCGAAATCGCCGTGATGGGCGCCAAGGGCGCGGTCGAGATCATCTTCCGCCAGGACCTGGGCGATCCGGAAAAGATCGCCGAGCGCACCGCCGAATACGAAGACCGTTTCGCCAACCCCTTCGTGGCGGCGAGCAAGGGCTTCATCGACGAGGTGATCCACCCGCGCAACACCCGCCGCCGGATCGCCTTGGGGCTGCGCAAGCTGCGCAACAAGCAGCTCGCCAACCCATGGAAGAAGCACGATAACATTCCGCTTTAGGACGCGAAATGGACATAGAATACTGGATCACGATTGCCGCAGTTGGGCTGCCAATCGCCTTCTTTGGCGACATACCACTGCGGCCTCTAACCTCGCGAGATCATCCGATCACTCGCGTGATTGGTCCGGTTAGCCTTGCACTCTTTTTCAGTTCGTTGGTCGGCTGGTGTTGGTTTGGTGAGCAAAACGACCAGCGTATGCTGACACTGGTGGTCATCTATTGGGTCGCGCGGTCCATCCGTGTGGCTGTTATGGGGTCGAAAACCTCTGGAGACGCTGAATGAAACTGGGCCGCCTCAACCACATCGGCGTCGCGACGCCGTCCATCGCGGACTCCATCGTCTTCTACCGCGACGTCATGGGCGCGACGAAGATTCATGAGCCGTTCGACCTGGAATCGCAGGGCGTGAAGGTCTGCTTCGTCGATACGCCGGGCGCGGATGGCGAGCTGAACGGCACGCAGATCGAACTGATCGAGCCGCTGCCGGGCAACACCAGCATCGCCGGGTTCCTCGAAAAGAACCCCGCCGGTGGCCAGCACCACGTCTGTTACGAAGTGCCTGACATCCATGCCGCCAAGGCCGAATTCGAGGCCATGGGCAAGCGCGTGCTGGGCGAACCGCGGATCGGCGCCCACGGCACGCTGATCTTCTTCGTCCACCCCAAGGACATGGGCGGGGTGCTGACCGAGATCATGGAAACGCCGAGCGAGGACACGCACTGGTCGAACTGACCCGGTGCCCAAGACAAGGGAAGTTGGAGAGAGACATGGCAGACTACGAAACGATCCTGACCGAGCGCGTGGGCAACGTGCTGAAGATCACGCTCAACCGGCCCGAGCGGCTCAATGCGGCCTCGATCCCCCTGGCAGACGAGCTGGGCGCGGCCTTCTATGACCTGGGCGATGCGCGCGCGGTGGTGATCACCGGGGCGGGCAAGGGCTTCTGCTCGGGCGCGGACCTCGCGGCGCGCGGCGATCGCAGCCCGCTGGAGCAGAAGGGCGGCAGCCACCGCGCGCTGCAGAACCATTACAACCCGCTGGTAACGCAGATCATGCGCGCGCCGGTGCCGGTCGTTACGGCGGTGAACGGTGCGGCGGCAGGCGTGGGCTGCTCGATCGCGCTCGCCGGCGATTTCGTGCTGGCGGGCAAGAGCGCCTATTTCCTTCAGGCCTTCGTCAACATCGGCCTGGTGCCCGATGGCGGCTCGACCTGGCTGCTGGCCCGCGCCATTGGCCGCGCCCGCGCCACGCGGATGATGATGCTGGGCGAGAAGATCAGCGCGAGCCAAGCCGAGGAATGGGGCCTGATCTACAAGGCGGTCGACGATGCCGTGTTGCTGGATGAGGCGATGGCGCTGGCCACCCGCCTGTCCGAGGGGCCGACCCTGGCCTATTCGACCATGAAGGCCAACATCATGACCGCGCTGGATGGCAACCTCAGCCAGGTGCTGCTCGCCGAAGCCGAAGGCCAGCGCATTGCCGGGGCCAGCCAGGACGCGATGGAAGGGGGCATGGCCTTCCTCCAAAAGCGCAAGGCCGAGTTCAAGGGCCGCTGATGCTGTTCTTCAACAGCCCGAACCCGGCGCCCAACCCGCGCCGGGTCCGCATCTTCGCGGCGGAGAAGGGGATCGCGCTGCCCACGCGCGATCTCTCGATCCCGGCGGGTGAGCACAAGTCGGAAGAGTTTCGCGCGCTCAACCCGCGCGGGCAGACCCCGGCGCTTCAGCTCGATGATGGCACGGTGATCGCCGAAAGCGTGGCGATCTGCCGCTATCTGGAAGGGCTGCAGCCCGAGCCGCCGCTGTTCGGCCGCGATGCCAGGGAGCAGGCGCTGGTCGAGATGTGGAGCCGCCGGGTCGAGATGATCCTGATGCCGCCGATCGGCGCGGTCTGGGTCCACACCCATCCCTTCACCGCGCGGCTGCCCGGCCGCAATGCCGAATGGGGCGAAGCCAACCGCCCGCGCGTTGATGAAGCCATGCGCTTCTTCGATGAATCGCTGGCGGGATGCGAGTTCCTGGCCGCCGATCACTTTACCAATGCCGATATCCTGCTGCTGACCACGGTCGATTTCGCGGGCTTTGTCGGCATTCCGATCCCCGAAGACCTGGCTTCCCTGCGCGCCTGGCACGCGCGCGTATCCGCCCGGCCCAGCGCCGCGGCCTGAATGGTGTGAATATGAGCAAACCGACCGTTACCGACTGGCAGGCCGCTGCGGCCAAGGAAGTGAAGGGCAAGGACCTCACTTGGAACACCCCTGAAGGGTTCCCGATCAAGCCGCTTTATACCGGCGAGGACGTGACCGCCGATCCCGGCCTGCCGGGCTTCGCCCCGTTCACGCGCGGCGTGCGCGCCTCCATGTATGCCGGGCGCCCCTGGACGATCCGGCAGTACGCCGGATTCTCGACCGCCGAGGAATCGAACGCCTTCTATCGCCGCAACCTGGCGGCGGGGCAAAAGGGCCTGTCGGTGGCCTTCGACCTTGCCACCCACCGCGGCTATGACTCTGATCACCCGCGCGTGGTCGGCGATGTCGGCAAGGCGGGCGTGGCGATCGATACGGTCGAGGACATGAAGATCCTGTTTGACGGGATCCCGCTCGATCAGATGTCGGTTTCGATGACCATGAACGGCGCGGTGATCCCGGTGCTGGCCTTCTTCATCGTTGCCGGGGAAGAGCAGGGGGTTGCCCGCAACCTGCTCGACGGGACCATCCAGAACGACATCCTCAAGGAGTTCATGGTCCGCAACACCTATATCTATCCGCCCGAGCCGAGCATGCGGATCGTCTCGGACATCATCGCCTATACCTCGGCGGAAATGCCCAAGTTCAACTCGATCTCGATCTCGGGATATCACATGCACGAGGCCGGAGCGACGGCGGTGCAGGAACTGGCCTTCACCATCGCCGACGGTAAGGAATACGTGCAGCGGGCGATGGCCGCCGGGCTGGACATCGACAAGTTCGCCGGGCGCCTGAGCTTCTTCTTCGGCATCGGCATGAACTTCTTCATGGAAGTGGCCAAGCTGCGCGCCGCGCGCACGCTGTGGCACCGGGTGATGGATGGCCTTGGCTCCAAGGACGAACGCAGCAAGATGCTGCGCACCCACTGCCAGACTTCGGGCGTCTCGCTGCAAGAGCAGGACCCCTACAACAACGTGATCCGCACCACGATCGAGGCGATGGCCGCCGTGCTGGGCGGCACGCAGAGCCTGCACACCAATGCGCTGGATGAGGCGATTGCCTTGCCGACCGATTTCTCGGCCCGGATCGCCCGCAACACCCAGATCGTGCTGGCCGAGGAAAGCGGGATCACCAGGGTGGTCGATCCGCTGGGCGGCTCCTACTATGTCGAGGCGCTGACGGCGGAACTGGTCGATCAGGCCTGGGCCATGATCGAGGAAGTCGACCGGCTCGGCGGCATGACCAAGGCGGTCGCCTCCGGCATGCCCAAGCAGCGGATCGAACAGGCCGCCGCCGCCAAGCAGGCGCGGATCGACCGGGGCGAGGACGTGATCGTCGGCGTCAACAAGTACAAGCTGGCGCAGGAAGACCAGCTCGACACGCTCGAGGTGGACAACCACGCCGTGCGCGATGCCCAGATCGCCCGGATCAAGGCGGTCAAGGCCGCGCGGGACGAGGCGAAATGCCAGGCCGCGCTGGCCGCGCTGGCCGCCGGGGCGAAGGGCGGGGACAACCTCCTCGCGCTCGCCGTCGAAGCCGCCCGCCACCGCGCGACGCTGGGCGAAATCTCGGACGCGATGGAAAGCGTGTTCGGCCGCTATGGCACCCAGCCGGTGCCGGTGACCGGGGTCTATGGCCCCGCCTATGCCGAGGACGCGCGTTACAACCAGGTGATCGAAGGCGTCGAGGCGGTCACCCGCCGCCTGGGCCGCAAGCCCCGGCTGCTCGTCGCCAAGATGGGCCAGGACGGGCACGACCGCGGCGCCAACGTGATCGCCAGCGCCTTCACCGACATGGGCTTTGACGTGACCTCCGGCCCGCTGTTCCAGACGCCGGAAGAAACGGTCGCGCTGGCGCTGGAGAAGGATGTCGATGCGGTCGGCGCGAGCTCGCTCGCCGCCGGGCACAAGACGCTGATCCCGCAACTGATCGGCCTGCTCCGCGATGCAGGGCGCCCCGATATCAAGGTGATCGCCGGGGGCGTGATTCCGCCGCAGGACTATGACTTCCTGCGCGAAGCCGGGGTCCAGGGGATCTATGGGCCGGGTTCGAACGTGGTCGAATGCGCGGCGGATATGCTGCGCCTGCTCGGCCACAACATGCCGCCACTCGAGGCATAGGAAACAAGACGATGTTCAAGAAAATCCTCATCGCCAACCGTGGCGAAATCGCTTGCCGGGTGATCAAGACCGCCCGCCGCATGGGTATCCAGACCGTCGCGGTCTATTCCGATGCCGATGCCCGCGCGCCGTTTGTGCAGATGGCCGACGAAGCCGTGCACATCGGCCCGTCGCCGGCCGCGCAAAGCTACCTGATAGCGGACAAGATCATCGCCGCTTGCAAGGCGACCGGGGCCGAGGCGGTCCATCCAGGTTATGGCTTCCTGTCCGAGCGGACCAGCTTTGCCGAGCAGCTCAAGGCCGAGGGCATTGCCTTCATCGGCCCGCCCGTGGGCGCGATCGCGGCGATGGGGGACAAGATCGAGTCCAAGAAGCTCGCCAAGGAAGCGGGGGTCAATGTCGTCCCCGGTTTCGTGGGTGAGATCGAGGATACCGAGCACGCGGTGCGGATCTCGAACGAGATCGGCTATCCGGTGATGATGAAAGCCAGCGCCGGCGGCGGCGGCAAGGGCATGCGCCTGGCCTATGACGAAAAGGACGTGCGCGAGGGCTTCGAGGCGGTGAAGCGCGAAGGCCTGAACTCGTTCGGCGATGACCGCGTGTTCATCGAAAAGTTCATCCTCAATCCGCGCCACATCGAAATTCAGATCCTGGGCGACCAGCACGGCAACATTCTTTACCTCAACGAGCGCGAATGCTCCATCCAGCGCCGCCACCAGAAGGTGGTGGAGGAAGCGCCTTCGCCCTTCGTCACGCCGAAGATGCGGAAAGCGATGGGCGAGCAGTGCGTCGCCCTGGCGCGGGCCGTGGGCTATTACAGCGCAGGCACGGTCGAGCTGATCGTCTCGGGCGCCGACCCCAGCGGCGAGAGCTTCTACTTCCTCGAGATGAACACCCGCCTGCAGGTGGAGCACCCGGTTACCGAATGCATCACCGGGATCGACCTCGTCGAACAGATGATCCGCGTGGCCGCTGGCGAGAAGCTGGCCTTCACCCAGGACGACATCAAGATCGATGGCTGGGCGATTGAGAACCGCGTCTATGCCGAAGACCCCTATCGCGGCTTCCTGCCCTCGACGGGCCGCCTGGTGCGTTACCAGCCGCCGGTGCCGGGCTGGGAGGACGATGGCGAAGCCAATGGACGGCGCGGCCTCAATGGCGTGCGCGTGGATGACGGCGTCTATGAAGGCGGCGAAGTCTCGATGTTCTATGACCCGATGATCGCCAAGCTGATCACCTGGGGCCAGACCCGCGATGAAGCGGCCGACCTTCAGATCGCCGCGCTTGACCGGTTCGAGATCGAGGGGCTGGGCCATAACGTCGATTTCGTCTCGGCCATCATGCAGCACCCGCGCTTCCGCAGTGGCGAACTGACCACGGGCTTCATCGCCGAGGAATATCCGGAGGGCTTCACCGGCGCGGCAACTGATGGCGAGACGCTGAAGCACCTCGGCGCCATTGCCGGGTTCATCGCCACGGCCCGTGCCGACCGCGCGCGCCAGATCGACGGCCAGCTCGATGGCGCGCTCGAGCCGCCCTATGACTGGGCGGTGCGGATTGGCGGCGAGGACTTTGCCGTCAGCCTGGACGAGGAAATCACCGTCAACGGCGCAGTGGTCGACCTTGCCATGGAATACACCCCGGGCGATCGGCTGGTGGAGGCCGAGATCGGCGATGTCAGCTATGGCGTGAAGATCGAGCCCAGCCGGATGGGTCTGAAGATGACTACGCGCGGGGCGATCCACAACGTCCAGATCCTGCCCGCCCGGATCGCGCCGCTGACCCGGCACATGATCGAAAAGGTCCCGCCAGACCTGTCGAAGTTCCTGATCTGCCCGATGCCCGGCCTGCTGGTCGCGCTGCACGTGGGCGAGGGCGACAAGGTCGAGGCCGGGCAGCCGCTCGCCGTGGTCGAGGCGATGAAGATGGAAAACATCCTCCGCGCCGAAAAGAGCGCCACGGTGAAGAAGGTCAATGCCAAGGCCGGCGATAGCCTGGCGGTCGACGCGGTGATCCTGGAGCTGGAGTAGGCTTCAATCGCCGCGATAGGTCGGGTCGCGCTTTTCGCGGAAGGCGGCCACGCCTTCGCGGAAATCGTCGGTCCGGGTGGCGAGCAGCCACTGGTCGGCGTCGGCATGCATCACCGCCTGGTCCAGCGCGCCGGCCCAAGCGTTGGCGCTGCGCTTGATCATCTGGACCGCAACGGGCGGGAGCGCGGCGTATTGCCGGGCGATGGCCATGACGTGATCCTCGATCGTGTCGGGTGCCAGGACCTCGTCCAGGAAACCCCAGTCGCGCATGGTTTCGGCATCGAACAGATCGCCGGTCATCACCATGCGCTTGGCCCGGGCAAGCCCGACGGTCTGGATTGCCAGCGGCAGCGCATGCCACATCAGGTTGATGCCCAGCTTCACCTCGCCATAACCGATCCGCGCATCGGGGGTGCCGAAGCGGAAGTCGCAGGCCGTGGGGATGCAGGCCCCGCCGCCGGTCGCCACGCCGCGCACCAGGCAGAGCGTCGGCTGGTGGATTTCGCGGATCGCGCGGAGCAGCAAGGCGCCGTTCTCGGCCGTGCGGCGCAGTTCGGCCACGCTTGGCACTTCACCGCCCATCCGCCCGATATCGGCACCTACGCTGAAATCGGGGCAATCGCTGCGGATGATGACCGCGCGGGTTTCGGCATCGCCGCGAAAGCCCTCGGCGATTTCGCGCAGCGCGACCAGCATTTCCGGGGTCAGGGCATTGCGCCGCTCCGGCCGGTTGAGCGATACGGTGGTAACCGCGCCGCTGCGCTCGATCCGGAAGTGGTCGTGGCCGCTCATCCCTGATCGACCATCGCCACCGCCCGGATCCACCCGGCGCTGGCCCCTTCGATCTTTACCGGAAAGCAGCTGAGCGTGAAGCCGAAGGGGGGCAGGGCGGCCAGGTTGGTCAGCTTTTCGATCTGCCAATAGGGGCGGATGCGGCCAGCCTTGTGGCCTTCCCAGATGATCGCTGGATCGCGTTTTTCCGCCCAGCGGCGGGCGGTGTGGCTGAACGGGGCATCCCAAGACCAGGCATCGGTGCCGACTACCTCCACCCCGCGTTCGGTGAGGTAGAGCGTCGCTTCCGCGCCAAGGCCCACGCCCTGATCGGTGAAGTTCTCCGTCCCATAGACCGCGCCGGACTGGACCAGCACGATATCGAGTGGCTGCAGGGTGTAGCCGATCCGCTCAAGCTCCGCCTCGACCTGTGCGGCGCTGATCACGGTGCCGTGGGGAAGCGCGCTGAAATCCAGCTTCACGCCGGGGCGGAAGAACCGGTCAAGCGGAGCTTCGTCGATGCTGGGGGCCTTGCGCGCACCGCTGTCGGTGGTTGAATGGTAATGCCACGGCGCGTCCATGTGGGTGCCGTTGTGAGTGGAAAGGGTCAGCGTTTCCACCGCCCAGCCTTCACCATCGGGCAGATCGTCCTTCTCGAGGCCGGGAAAGAACATGGCGATCTGTTCCCAGCTGGTCTCGTGCGTGGTGTAGTGGATCTGGGGCCGCATCACCGGCGGGTCGGAGACGACGTGGTTGGTGATCGGGATCGAGAGGTCGATGAATTGCATTTCGCCACCTGCCTTGACGGGGTTTCCGTTTACGTCAAAGGAAAGCCCATGAGCCTGCCTTCGATCCTAGCCGCTGCCCGCCCGACCGCAACCGGTCTCGTCGCCACGATCCCCGAAGAGTGGATGCAGGGGCGCACCTCATACGGCGGGCTGTCCTCTGCGCTGGCACTGGAGGCCGCGCGCAAGGTGGCGGACGATCTGCCTCCGCTGCGTTCGGCCACGATCAACTTTGTCGGCCCGCTGGCGGGCGAGGTGGAAGTTGCCACCCGCGTGCTGCGGCGCGGCCGCAATGCCACCTGGGTCAGTGCCGAAGTCACTGGTGAGGCCGGCGTTGGCCTGACCGCGACCTTCGTCTTCATGGGCCCGGTGGAGAGCAGTCTGCACCTCCACGATGCGCCGCCGCCCAAGGGGCTGATCCAGGTGGACGAGGCTGCGATCCTGCCCGAGCACCTCGGCCCCGGCTTTACCCGCAATTTCGAGCGGCGCTTTGCCATGCCGCGCAGCGAGGACAAGCAGCCCGAACTGGTCTGGTGGGTCCGGCTCAAGGACAAGGCCGGGCTCGATCCGATGGTTGAGCTGCTGCTTTGCGCCGATGCCCTGCCGCCCGGCGTCATGCCGCTGATGAGCAAGGGCACGGCGATCAGCTCGATGACCTGGATCGTCAACCTGCTGACTCCGGCCCCAGTCAGCCGCGATGGCTGGTGGCTGCTGCGCGCCGCCGGCAACTATGCCGAGCACGGCTGCTCCAGCCAGGACATGGGTATCTGGAACGCCGATGGCGAGGCGGTGGCCGCCGGGATGCAGTCGATCGCCCTGTTCGGCTAGGCATCATTCAGCCGCTGGCCGATCACCATCTTGAAGCCGATAAAGCCGATCAGCCCTGCCACCGCCGTGCCGACATGGACCAGCCAAAACGTTGGCGTGTCCATTGTCGAATACCAGCCGCCGATGATCCCCACCGTCTTGTTGGCGGTGAAGAAGGTCAGGTAATAGATCCCCACCACTGTCGCGACGATCGCCTTGGGCGCCACCTTGGTGAACAGCGCCAGGCTGACCGGCATGATGTGGGCAAAGCCGATCGAGTTCAGCAGGTGGAACATCACCGGCCAGAACAGCCCGATCTTGCCTGTACCCTGTGTAATGGCTGCGAGGTAAAGACACAGCCCGCCGCCGATCACGAAGAAGCTGCCGATGATCATCTTGCCGATCTCGTCCGGCTCCCTGCCGCCCTTGTCGCTGCGCCATTTCCAGTAGAGCGCGACCGCCGCCAGCATCGAGAAGCTGAGCGCCGCATCGATTGTGATCATGTAACTGGTGGGCAGTGTGGTGCCGAAGAAGGTCAGCTGGAAATGCTCGTCGGCCCAGACCAGGTAGGCGTTGAAGATCTGCTGATTGGTCAGCATGGCCAGGGCCAGGACCGGGATCAGCATGAGCAGCGCGAAGACGCGGGGCCGGTCGGCGGCGGCGACTGCCGCCAGCAGGCCGAGCGCAACGGCCAGGCCCACTTCCCCCGAAATGCCGATGGCTGCGAAGTCCGGCACGACCTTGCCCAGCGCGAACAACGCCAGCAGCGCAGCGGCGGTAAAGCCCAGCAGGCGCTTGCCATCGATCCCGTCCGCCGAAGCCCTGGCGTCCGCCGCCCTGTCCTCCTTGGGCAGCCAGGGCCCGGCCTTGATGTAGAGCAGCAGGCCCGCGACCATCACCACCCCGGCCGTCCCAAAGCCGTAATGCCAGCCCACCTTCTCACCCAGCGTGCCCGAAATCAGCGGCGCGATGATCACGCTGACGTTGATCGCGATGTAGAAGATCTGAAAGGCCATCGCCCGGCGCAGGTCCTTGGGGCCGTAGAGTTCTCCCACCTGGCTGGCGATGTTGCCCTTGAACAGCCCGACGCCGACGACCAGCGCCAGCAGGGCAAACAGGAACAGCCCCTCAAAGGCCATCAGGAAATGGCCGATCGCCATCACCACCGCGCCTGCCAGCAGGGTCGCGCGCCGGCCCAGCCATCGGTCGGCAATCAGACCGCCCGCGATGGGCGTCAGGTAAACCAGGCTTGAATAGTCTCCGAAGATAGCCGAGGCGAGCGGCTGACCTTCCTTGCCGTCATAGGCGATGGCTTGCAGCCACTGCAGCCCGATCACGCCGGTGATATTCTCCGGCAGCAGCAGATACTTGACCATGTAGAGCACCAGTAGCGTCTGCATGGAATAGTACGAAAACCGCTCACACCCCTCGACAAAGGCGAGGTAACCCAGGCCCTTGGGGTGGCCCAGGAAGGCGCGGTCATGCGCGGGCAGTTCAAGCTCTGGCGTGGCTTCGGAAACAGTCATCGCATCCCCCCCGGATGGTTTCGTAAGTAAGGGGTTAGCGTGGTTGCGCGCGGGCGCAAGCGATTACCGCGCCAGTTCCCCGTCCAGAAACGCCGCAACCTCGCCCAGGTCCACATCCTTCGCCAGGAAGGCCTCGCCAATGCTCTTCAGCAGGATGAAGGGCAGGGTGCCGGCGTCCATCTTCTTGTCGTGGAGCATGTGGGCGACGAGGGCCTGGCCATCGCAGTCGAGGCCGAGCGTGGCAATCTCGCTCGCCATGCCCAGATCGGCGAAGTGGCTGGCGATGGCTTCGGCGCTGGCGGCCGGGATCAGGCCGCGGCGGGCGGAGAAGCGGCCGGCGAGGACCATGCCGAGGGCCACGCCTTCGCCATGCAGCAGCCGGTCGGAAAAGCCGGTCTGGGCTTCGAGCGCATGGCCGAAGGTATGGCCAAGGTTGAGGAGGGCGCGCAGGCCCAGCGTCTCGCGCTCGTCTGCCTTGACGATCCGGGCCTTGGCGGCGACCGAGTGGCTGACGGCATATTCGCGTGAGCGCGCATCGCCCGCCAGCATGGCCGCGCCATGGGCCTGGCACCAGCGGAAGAAATCGGCATCGCCCAGCAGGCCGTATTTCACCACTTCGGCGTAGCCGGCGAGCAGCTCGCGCCGGGGCAGGCTGTCGAGCACGGCGAGGTCGGCCAGGACCAGCGAGGGCTGGTGGAAGGCACCAACCAGGTTCTTGCCCGCCGGGGTATTGATCGCGGTCTTGCCGCCGACGCTCGAATCGACCTGGGCCAGCAGCGTGGTGGGGATCTGGATGAAATTGCAGCCGCGCTTCAGGATCGAGGCGGCAAAGCCGGTGAGATCACCGATCACCCCGCCGCCCAGCGCCAGCACGTGATCGCCGCGTTCCACTTCCTCGGCCAGCAGCCAGTCGACCGTGGCTGCCAGCTGCTCCCAGCTCTTGGTTGCCTCGCCGGGGGGCAGGATCCGCCAGGCTGCCTCATGCCCGTGGGCGTGGAGCGCATTTTCCACCACCGCGCCCCAGCGGGCGTGGACATTGGCATCGGTCACCACCGGCACGCTGCGCTTGCGCAGCCGCCCTGCGCAGAGCGGGACCAGTTCGGCCAGCAGGCCGGCACCGACGTGGACCTCGTAAGGGCGGCCGGCGATGTCGACCGGGATCACAGCCATTTGTCGATCTCCTGCAGGACCCGCGTCACGGTGCGGCTGGCGGGCCCGCGCCCCGACATGACATGGATCGGTGCCTCGGCATAGGCGGGCGCGCGTTCGGTACGCAGGCGGGTCAGGATCTCGCGCGGGTCACCCTGGCGCAGCAGGGGGCGGGTATCCTTGCGGCCGGTGCGCTCCACCAGCGTATCGACATCGGCATCGAGCCAGACGGTGATCGCCTGGTCGAGGATCAGCGCCCGGGTTTCCGGATTGACGAAGGCCCCGCCGCCAGTCGCGATGATCTTGCGGCGTTCAGCGGGATTGGCCCCATCCATCAGCCGCGCGATCACCCGGCGTTCGCCGTCGCGGAAATGGGCCTCGCCGTGGCGCTCGAAGATTTCCGCGATGGTCAGCTGCGCGGCTTCCTCGATCGCCTCGTCGGCATCGACGAAAGGCAGGTTGAGCAGCGCGGCCAGCCGTTTGCCGATGCTCGATTTGCCCGTGCCCATCATGCCAACCAGCACCACCGGCCGGTCGATCCGGTTGGCGATCGCGGCGATCTGTGCCGCTGACAGCTCGGTTGCGTCATGGTCCATTGCGGGCCTGCCTATAGATAGGCTAACCGCGTGTGCAAGCATCGGACGTGAAGGAATGAGTGTGGCGGTGAGGGTGCGAACGGGGTGGCTGATCGGTGGAACGGCGCTGCTGGTGGCGCTGGCCGGGCTGCTGGGCCTGGCCTGGCAGGACGCCGGCAAGGAGCCGCTGCGGCTGATCGCCGAACCCGTTTCCCTGCCCGAGGTGCGGCCATGAGACGCAACCTGATCCTGCTGGCGGGCGGCACCGTCTTGGCCCTGTCGTCCGCGCTGGTCGTGGCGCAGGACGCGCCGGAATCGCTGCTGCCGCCCGGCTTTGACCGTCCCCGGCCCAGCGCCACCCGCGCCGCCAGTCCGCCCGCGACCCCCACGGTGACCAGGGGCAGCAATGCCGCCACGCCCGCTGGATCAGTTTCGGTTCCGGTAGTCGAGGCCGTGCCCGGTGCGGCGGGGGCTGTCCCTGCGCTGCCCGCGGGCGTGAAACTGCCAACGCTGCAAGAGCTTGAGGCGATGTCGCCCGAGCAGCTGGACGAATTGCTGGGCCTGAAGCCCCGGTCCGACATGCCCGCCGCCGCGCGCCGCTCGCTGCGGCAGGTGGGCGTGCTGGCCAGTTACGAGGGTGGCCTGCCCGCCGGATCGCTGGCGCGGCAGAACGCGGCCCTGGTCAAGGCAACGCTGGACGGCAACAAGGGGCCGCTGGTCTCGCGCTGGGGCCATATCCTGCTCCGCCGCGCGCTGGCCTCGCGGCTGGATGCTCCGGCGGGGATGAACCCGGCCGACTTTGCCGGCCTGCGCGCCGCCCTGCTGGTGCGGATGGGCGAGGGCGAGGCGGCCCGCGCCGTGGTCCAGGATGTCGATGCCGGAAACTATACCGATGCCTTGACCCGCGCCGCGCTGGATGCCTATGCCTTTACCGCCGACATTACCGGGATCTGCCCGGTGGCCTCGGTCCAGGGCGGGGCGCGCAAGGATGCCGAATGGCGGGTGCTGCGCACCGTCTGCCAGGCCTTTTCGGGCGACGGTGCCGCGGCCATGGCCGCGCTCGACCGGATGGAGGGCGGCAAGGTCTGGCCCAAGATCGACATGCTGCTGGCCCAGAAATACGCCGGTGCGGCAGGCTCTGCGCGCCGGGCGGTGACGATCGAATGGGATGGGGTGAGCGAGCTCAACCCCTGGCGCTATGCCTTTACCATTGCCGTCGGGCTGGAACCCCCGGCGGAGCTGCTGCGCAATGCGCCGCTGCGCTATACCCTGGCCTCTGCCACTGCGCCGATGCTGCCGCTGACAACGCGCGCGGCCGGGGCGGACCGGGCCGCTGGCCTGGGCATCCTGTCCAGCGCGGCGATGGTTGACCTTTATGGCCAGATCTATGCCCAGGAAGACATCACCGGCGAATGGGCCGATCGCGCCGCCCTGCTGCGCACGGCCTATACCGGGGAGACGCCTGACGCCCGGATGGCTGCAATCAGCCAGTTGTGGGACGCGGCGGACAGCCCGCAGGTCCGCTATTCACGCCAGGTGCTGACCGCCTATGCCGCCGCGCGCATGCCGCCGGGCAGCGCCTTTGCCGACCAGAGCGCCGACCTGATCGCCTCGATGCTGGCCGCCGGTCTGGATGGCAATGCGCTGCGCTGGGCCGAGATGGCCGATGTGGGTTCGCTCGCCTGGGCGCAGCTGGTGCTGGCCGCCCCGGCGCGCCCCACCCCGGTGCCGGGCAGCGCGCTCGATTCGTTCTACGACAATGACGAGAGCGACAATCACCGCAAGTCGCGCTTCCTGCTGGCGGGCCTTGCCGGGCTGGGCCGGGTCGAACCGGGCGCCGTGGCTGATTTTTCGGACAAGGTGGCGATCGATCTCAACCGCCAGACTCGCTGGACCCGGCTGATCACGCAGGCGGCCGATGCCAACAACCCCGTGCTGGTGGTGCTGCTGGCGGGCGTGGGGATGCAGGGCGATGGCTGGGACAAGATGACCAGCGTCCATCTCTACCA
>Ga0315901_10003657_pt1 | contig 19810 bp, 18 predicted proteins | sample LakEriMetagenome_10_FD_203761 | JGI IMG/M metagenome (GOLD analysis project Ga0315901, IMG submission 203761) | Freshwater fungal communities from buoy surface, Lake Erie, Ohio, United States - Buoy 2 MA116 | ecosystem: Environmental > Aquatic > Freshwater > Lake | place: USA: Lake Erie, Ohio... | reverse complement strand
TCGAGATCAGGTTGTACAGAATCTGCTGCAGCTTGCCCGCGTCCTGATTCGCAATCGGCAGCCCAGGATCGATCTGCGTGGTCAGCTCGATGTTCTTCTTTTCCGCCAAAGGCAACATGCTGCCCGCAGCCCGATCGATCAGGTCGACGACCGGGAACTCCACAGGGTGCAGCTCCATCTTGCCGGCCTCGATCTTGGCGAGATCCAGGATGTCGTTGATCAGGGTCAGCAGGTGCTTGCCAGACGACTGAATATTATTGATGTACTTGCGCTGACGATCGTTGAGCCCCTCGGCATCCGAGAGAATCTCGCTAAACCCCAAAATGCTGTTGAGCGGTGTGCGCAGCTCGTGACTCATCGTCGAGAGGAAGTCGCTCTTGAGCTTGTTCATCTCGTGCAGGCTCAAGTTCGCCTGGGCCAGTTCTTCGACCTTGTGATCGAGGCTGGAGTTCACGGTCCGCAGTTCGTCCTGGATCGAGACCAGGTGCCGCAGCATGCGGTTAAACGCGTGGCTGAGCTCTTCGAACTCGTCCCCCGTGCGAATGTCAGCCCGCAGATCGAGGTCTCCGTGCGCGACCGCATCAGAGACATCTTTGAGGTGCAGCACCGGCTTCACGATGATGTAGCGCACAATCACATAGGCCACGGTCATCGCCAGAAATCCGGTCACGATCGCCAGCGTGATCAGCAGGGCGTTGTTACGGGCGATCTCGTTGTCGGTCGCGCTGAGCGGGAACTCGATCTTTGCGACGGCGATCATATCCCCTTCCCGCTTGACCTGCTTGCGGGCGAACTGCCGGGTCAGGTCCGCAGCTGCGGCGGAACCACCGGGGCGGGCCTGATGACATTCCAGGCACGACTTGGCAGCTCGAACCGGCTCGAAGTACTGGTAGGTGTCCTCGTCGTCCTTTTCGTTGTCGCGATCCTCGTAGACGTAATACGGTTCGCCCTTAGTCAACAGACGCAGTGCTTCGTTTTCCTGCTCTTCGCTGGGGCGGAAATCGGCCGGGGCATCCTGTGGGGTCGTGTCGATGAACTTCCAACTCAGCTCGCGGACATCCTCGGGCTTCAGTGCCTTGGACAGTGCCTGGATCACATCGCGATTCTTGATGCTGTCAGCATTCGAGTGCTGCCAGTGAACCTGCTGCAGATTCTGAGCGATCAGGAGCTGGGCACGCTGGCGATACTGGAGTTCGATGACCTTCTGACTTCGCTGGGCGTACCAGTAAAAGCTGCCGGAGATCAGGATCATCAGGGAGCTGCCCAGCAGGAACCGGAACTTCCGTTCGAGGCTGGTTTCTCCGAAGAGTCGCTTCAATGACCGGTAAGACATCGCCCCCTCGCGAATCTGCTGGTCCGGATTCCGCACCGGAACTTTCGCATCATCGCGCCTGAAGTCGCGTGTGGGAAGGCGTCTGGACCGGCGAATCTCGGTTTGTTGCATTCACATTGGGTCGAAACAGCCGATACGATGTGCAAAGCATTCCTCGATCCGAGATCCGCGATGTCCCCGAAGCGACGACTCCGCGAGCTGTTTCTGGTGGCTGTCGGCGTGGCAGTCTCTGCCGGTCCGGTCCAGGCTCAACGGGCCTTGCAGACCGACCGCTTGACTCAGGGGGATGCGGTTCTGGTTGCATTCGAGCCGGTGATCCAGCAGTTCCGGGCCTCTGTCGTCCGCGTACTTCGAGATACTCAGAACGTGTCGATGGGGACGGTCGTGTCCGCCGATGGGTTGATCCTCACGAAAGCGAGTGAGGTTGACGCCCTGCGGAAAATCTCGATCCAGCGTGGACGCGAAACGATTCCGGCTCGCGTGATCGCCTGGTCGGAGGCTCACGACTTGGCGGTTCTCAAAGCAGAAGGTTCCGGCTGGTCGCCCGTTGCCTGGAGCGCGGCGACCGATCCGCCCGTTGGTCAGATACTGGTGTCGCCCGGTCCGGAGAAGCTGCCGCTGAGCATCGGGGTCGTCAGCGTACCGCGTCGACCGATCAAGAAAGACGAAATCCACGGCGTACTGGGGATTGAACTGGAACCCGTGGACGAAGGGGCAATCATTCGAAATATTTTCGACAACAGTGCAGCGGCAGCCGCCCGGATGAAGATCGGCGACACCATCGTGCGTATTGGAACACTGGAGATTCAGTCCCGTCGCCAGTTGATCGAGGAGATACGAAAGCATCAACCCGGCGAGACGCTGACCGTGGAGATTCGCCGTGACAATCAAACTCTACATCTGTCGACAACCTTGACCCACCCGTTCGGGGACTTCCTGTCCCGAATCGCTCAGCAGAATCGCTTGGGAGGCAAACTGAGCAGCCGGGCCAGCGGATTTCCGGCAGCGATCCAGCATGACAGTGTGCTGAAGCCGGAAGAATGCGGCGGACCTGTCGTCGATCTGAATGGTCAGGTCATCGGACTGAACATTGCCCGATCGGGCCGCACCGAGTCGCTGATGATCCCCGCGAGTGTGATTCAGGAGGTCTTGCAGGAACAGCAGGCTGGCAGGCTGCCGGCCATGAAGTCTTTGGCGAGTTTGATTCCGCCGCCGCCCCCGGAAGCACAGACACATCGCTCGCCATAAGACCACTTCGGCCCATGAAAAAACGCGACGCCCCATTTACACAGGGCGCCGCGTTCGTTTTGAGACTGCTACCAACCAGCGGATCGGTGGCGATCAACTAGCGGGTCTTGTTGGTTTCGTTGGTGGGAGCATCGCAGGTGATGTCGCACTGATTGTTATCACAATCATCGCGCTGATCCTCGAAGTCCGAACCGTAAGTCGCAGCGGCGCATCCGCCTCCGAACGACTTCGCCTTATGGAAACCCGTGTAGTAGTAGGACTGATTGATTTCGCCAACTGCGTCAGCGACATCGTTCAGTTCCGAAACCACGGCATGCTGAACTTCGCTCAGGCCGACAATCAGACCAATCACGAGCAGAGTCGCGACCAGAACGAGTTCGGCGCTGACGATAAAGCCAGCTTCATCATTCATCAAAGAACGCAGCATGAAAGAATCTCCAAGAGAGGTCTGGATACGGAATCAGACTCTGGAAGCCAGAGTCTGATTCGTGAAATCCTGACCAGTCGTTTGATTAACGGGTCTTGTTGGTTTCGTTGGTCGGAGCATCGCAGGTGATGTCGCACTGATTGTTGTCACAATCATCGCGCTGATCTTCGAAGTCCGAACCGTAGGTCACAGCAGCGACTCCACCGCCGAAGGACTTTTCCTTCGAAAAACCGGTGTAGCTGTAGCACTGGTTCAGTTCACCGATGGCGTCAGCGACGTCATTCAGTTCCGAAACCACAGCGTGCTGGACTTCGCTCAGGCCAACGATCAGGCCGATGACGAGCAGGGTAGCGACGAGGACGAGTTCTGCGCTGACGATAAAGCCAGCTTCGTCGTTCAACAATTGACGAACCATGTTCACATTCCTTCTGAGAGTGAAAACTCTGGAGACATTGAGCATCGACTCTTGTTCGCGGGAAGCTATTCCGCGTCGAAGACCCACGTCGCCTGACGAAGTCCCAGGTCTGATCACCCAGAAAATCCGCGACGAGACAGCGCATGCACAGCTGTCTGAGACCGAGACGCAACGAGCATCTCGATCGTCCCTGCAGGGGTGTATGGAGACCGGTCAAGACCGGACGTTGTAGAAGGTGAGATCACCGCGAACGCGGCTGATGTTGCCAAAATGCATCTGGTGTGCCGAATCGATACGTTCCGGCGAACTGCACAGTCTCTAGTCAGGAAACGTAAGTAATTGACTGAGGACGACTGCCTCGACATCACGTAGCCACGAGTCGGTCACTCCAAGCGGTGACAAGAACCTGAAACAAACCGGCGCATGCCGTGGCGTTATCGACTGAACGTCACATTCATACAGTAGTTACGGCAGGAGTCTTCGGCGCATCCGGAATATTCGGCACAATCGGATTAACCGTTCCAGTCCCGGATCGCGGCGTTGACCAGTTCTGGCGTTTCGAGAGGCGCCATGTGTCCAGCTCCTGGGATCTCGATCAGTTCGGCTCCCGGGATCTGCTGCGCGATGGTCTTCATCTCCTCGACCGTCGAAATCACATCGTCCTGGCCGACGATCAGCAACGTTCGGGCAGTAATCTCTTGCAGCCGAGGAACCATGTCTTCCCGGTCCGCCAGCGCCCGTGAGCCGCCTGCGACCGATTGAGGCGAGGTCCGGCGAATCGTTGCCTGAATCGATTCTACGACCGCCGGTTGATCGCGAATCGTCCGCGCCGAGAACAACCGGGTGGGCATTGCCTGAGCCACAAACTCCGGGCCTTCCCGGAGAACGCGGTCGGCCAAGTCATGCCGCATCTTCTGCGTCTCGGGAGGGTCGGTCATCGCCCGGCAGTCGCAGAGAATCAGCCCGGCGAGTCGCTGCGGATGCCGGACGGCGAACTGCTGGGCGATACTGCCTCCCATCGACAGTCCGCACACGATCGCTGTCGGTAATCCAAGATTATCCAGGAACTCCGCCAGCCGATCCGCCATACCGATAATCGACAACGGGGCCGAGGTGGTGCTGGCACCGAATCCCGGCAGGTCGATCGCGATCACCCTGTGAGTCTTCCGGAACTCTGCAATCTGGTGCAGCCACATCGAATGGTCCAGTGGGAATCCGTGGACCAATAGCAGCGGGGTCCCCTGTCCCTCATCGACGTAGGAGATCGTGCAGTCAGACAGAGTTGCAGTGGGCATATCAACGTTCCGCAGAGGATGACGCCCCACATCCTATGGCGGTTCTGCCAAAATGCACACGCCTGGCCGCGACTCGCGCTCTCGCACGAATGAGATTTTGGCGCAGTCGCCCCGGTCACTCCTTGCCCGCCGTGGAGTCTTCGCCTAAACCTTAGTGAGAGCAAACTGCGTCAGGTGCGTAGTTTGCATCGACTTTGCCTTACGCGTGCCACAGCCACAGTGGGCTGTCAGTCTTCTGAGTGGTCCCATGAAAGTCCATCAGTTCCTCGATCACTTTGGCGTCACCGAGAATCCGTTCGCGGAGGAAGATGCCCAGTCCGATCGCGTCTTTCAGTCGCACTGCCTGAAGGGCGTGCATCACGCCGCCTGGGACAAGATCTACGGCAACCCGGCCACCCCGGCGACGTCGGTCGTCTTCGGCGAACAGGGAGCTGGAAAGACCGCACTGCGGCTGCAGATCATTGACAAGCTGTCGGAGTACAACTCGCAGAACCCGACGAATCGGTCGTTTGTACTGCAGTACGACGACTTCAATCCATTCCTCGACTGCTTCCGCGAGCGGCTTTCCGGCAGCCGCCGCAAGCCGGAAAAGGCCCTGCAGAACTGGAAGCTGTGGGATCACATGGATGCGATCCTGTCGCTGGCGGTGACCCGTCTTTCCGACATCATTCGCAACGACGGCAGTGACCCGAAAGATCCCTCCTCCAAAATCACTCCCGACCAACTCGATCAGCTGACGCGGCCGCAAAAGCGCGACCTGCTGCTGCTGGCCACGATCTACGATCAGAACCGTTCACTGGCTCCGTTGACCCGCTGGGCTCAGCTGCGGGCCAAGGTCGGCTTTAATTCGTGGGGCCGGTGGCTGATGCCACTGGCATCGCTGGCGGGAAGTGCGGCGATCCTGGGCTTCTCGTACTGGAAGGCCGGGGGAATCAGCGGCCTGGGGAACAAGTGGACGATCGGTCTGGCTCTGGCCTGCTGGTTGCCGTTGCTCTGGTATCAGCTGAGGCTCTTGTGGGGAGCATGGCGGATCAGTCGACAGGTCCGGATCGTCGACCATCAGGTCCAGACGCTGCGGTCACTGCTGAGCAAGTTCAACGCCTCGGAACTGCTCGGACAGCCACTCCCGCGCGGGTCGCGCGGCGATGATCGTTATGAGATGATCATCAAGCTGCAGGCTGTGCTGAAGACGCTGGGCTTCTCGAGTCTGGTCGTGCTGGTGGACCGCGTGGACGAGCCGCACCTGATCAACGGCTCGCCCGAACGGATGCGCGACCTGATCTGGCCGCTGTTCGACAACAAGTTCCTCAAGCACCCGGGTCTGGCGTTCAAGCTGTTGCTGCCCGCAGTCGTCTCCGGTTTCCTCTCCAAAGAAGAGAAGGAGTTCTACGAGCGGTCCCGCCTCGACAAGCAGAACCTGATCCGCGATCTCTCCTGGTCGGGCCAAAGCCTCTACGACATCGCCAACGACCGTGTGAAGGCCTGTAAGAAGCTGACCGACAAACCAGTCAGCATTCGCGACTTCTTCGCTCCGACGATTACCGATGTGGAACTGATCAACGTCTTTGAGCGCCTGCGGGCTCCACGACACCTGTTTAAGTTCCTGTACCGCGTGCTGGTCGACCACTGTTCGAAGTACACGGACGATAAGCCGAACTGGGCGATTCAGCCCGAGACCCTGCAGGCGACGCTGGCCCTGTTCATGCGCGATCTGGATTCGATCGATCGCAAGATTGGGATTGGATGATTCGCCAAGCTCAGGGTTGCAACCCCTGGGCTTTCTCGATGGATTGAGACGAGAAGTGCCCGCGATCTTCACCATCGGTCATTCCACCCACCCGTTTGAGCAGTTCGCCAGGCTGCTCAAGCTCAATGGTGTGACTGCCATCGCTGATGTGCGGTCGGCTCCCTACAGCCGGTACAACCCCCAGTACAACCGCGAGCCACTGAAGGCCGCTCTCGAATCGGTCGGGATTGCCTACTCGCATCTGGGCGATCAGCTGGGAGCGATGCGGACCGAAGCTGAGGTCTATCTCCCCTCGGGTCGCGTCGACTTCTCCCGCACCTGGCTGACACCGGCCTTCCGCGAAGGCGTCCAGCGACTGCGTACGGGTCTGCAGAAGTACTCAATCGCCATGATGTGTGCCGAGCGTGACCCGCTGACGTGTCATCGCAATCTGCTCATCAGCCGGTTCCTGCGGGACGAGTTACGGGACCTCTCCCACATCCGGGCCGACGGGACTCGCGAGACGCACGCGGAGCTCGAGTCCCGGCTGCTGGCCGAGTGCAAGCTGCCCGAACGCGACCTGTTTCGTTCGCGCGAGGATCTGGTCAATCTCGCCTACCAGAAACTGGCCGGCGAGCATGCCTATCAGCGTGGGGATGAAAACGACTCGATCGGGGATTAGAGTCGGTTCCAGCTCTCGCCCTCCCCCGAGCCGATCATGAAGCGAATTTTCCCTGCCGCGCTGTCAGTCCTGATTCTCGGCATGCCCCTCAGCGCGGCCGACCTGATTCTGCACGGCGGCAAGATCTTCACAGCGGATCCGCAGAACACCGTCGCCTCAGCCATGGCGATTGAGGGCGAGCGGATCGTGGCGGTTGGAACCGATGCAGCGGTTCTCGCTCATCGCACTCCAGCGACCGAGGTCATCAATCTGGCGGGTGGGTTCGTCGTTCCGGGGTTAATCGACTCGCACGTCCACGCCAGCGGGGCGGCGATGTTTGAGTTCGACCACGATGTCCCGGAGATGGAGACGATCGCCGACGTCCTCGCCTATATCCGGGAGCGAGCCAAGGTCATCCCCGAGGGAGAGTGGATCAACACCCAGCAGGTCTTCATCACCCGCCTGAAAGAGCAGCGTTACCCTACGAGGGCCGAACTCGATGAGGCCGCTCCGAAACACCCGGTCGCCTTCCGCACCGGTCCTGATGCCTCGGTCAACACCCTGGCCCTGAAAGAGAACGGCATCGACGCAGCCTTCGCAGCTGCGCATGCGGACCAGGTCCTGGTCGATGCCAGCGGAGAGCCGACCGGACTGCTGCGCAAGGCTGGTTCGATCCTCAAGACCAAGCCCTCCTCGATTGAGAAGAAACCATCACAGGAGCAACGCGATGCCCGGCTGGTGGAACTGCTGAAAGACTACAACAGCGTCGGCCTGACCGGGGCCATTGATCGCAACTGTTCTCTCGATAGTCAGGAACAGTTTGCCCGGCTGGAAATGCAGGGGAAGCTGACGGTCCGCATGCGACTGTCGCGTGCGTTTGATGCCAACCGCCCGCTGGAGCAGGTGCAGAAGGACCTCGACGCCATCGCCGCGGACCCGCTTTTTCGAGACGGTTCCGAGCGGCTGCGGATCATCGGAATCAAGGTGTTTCTCGATGGGGGAATGCTGACAGGCAGTGCCTTCATGAGCAGCCCCTGGGGCATCAGTCGCATCTACGGCATCGACGATCCGGCCTATCGCGGAATGCGGTACATCCCCGATGACTTCCTGATCCCAGCTGTCCGCGAATGTGCCAAGCGGAATCTCGCCTTCACGGCTCACAGCGTGGGAGATGCCGCCGTCGCTGCCCTGCTGGAGGCCTACGCCGTGGTCAACAAGGAGATCCCGATCGGGCCGACACATTCGACACTGACGCACTCGAACTTCATGAGTGCCGACTCGGTCCGCAAGTGTGCGGAGCTGGGGATCGGCGTCGATATCCAGCCCGCGTGGCTGTACCTCGATTCGCACACGCTGGTGGCTCAATTTGGAGAGGAACGGCTGCGGTACTTTCAGCCGTTGGCGAGTCTGTTCGCCGCCCACGTGGCGGCCGGCGGTGGCAGCGATCACATGCAGAAGATCGGCTCGCTGCGGAGTCTGAACTTCTACAACCCGTTCCTGGCGATGCAGACAGCCATCACCCGCATCGGCCGGTTCCGGCAGACACCGCTACACCTGGAAGAGGCCCTGACCCGCGAACAGGTGTTGCGGTTCTACACGATCAACAACGCCTGGCTGATGCGGTCCGAGAAGGAGATCGGCTCACTGGAGGTCGGCAAGCTCGCCGACCTTGTGCGTCTCGACCGCGATCTGCTGACCTGCCCCGTCGAGCAGATTCGCGAGACACGGGTACTGGGAACGTGGGTCGATGGTGTGAAGGTCTATTCACGGCAGTAGCAGCGAGTCCTTGCCGGGTTGCGACATCTGAGCTGCGGGTTTGCCAATCGCGGGATCTGGCTGTTAGGTTGCCTCCAGACTCATCGTCTCTTCCTCAGGGATTGCCAACCATGTTTCGATTCGCTTTGGGACTGATCTCGCTGCTGATTCTCTGGCCGTCGCTGACCTGGGCCGAGCATGAAGGCCGGCTGCAGATTGTTCTGCTGGGTGACAGCACGACCGAAGAAAGTATTCCCCGAGCCGTCAATCCGAAAGGGCCGCACTTCGAGGACACGATTCGGCTGTTGCTGGCTTCCGAGAAGGACCTGCCCCCGACGAATGTGATCAACCGGGGTCTGTCGGGCGACACGATCGAGGCCCTGCTGAAGGCTCGCTATGACCGCGAAGTCGCGAAGCTGCTGGGCGTGGACTACATCTTCATCCGTTATGGGCTGAACGACAAACGCCGCCGCGAGAACTTTGCAGAGAACTTTCCCAAGGACTTTCACGAGCTGATTGGCCGGTTGAGAAAGGACCACCCGCAGGCCACGATCATCCCGATGACGGTGATTCCGTACCTGGATCCCGCAACGAGTACGGTCATCAACGACCTGATCAAGCAAGTCGCCGCAGACGAGAAGCTGCCGCTGTTCGACATTTACCCGCGCTACGCAGCTGAGCTGGAGCACGGGCCCAACATGCTGAACTACCGTCGGTTCCCGCTGGCGAACATTCCGGAGAAAGACCGCGAGTGGATCAAGCCGTGGGTCATGGGCGAGTCAGTGGTCGTGATGGACAACACGCTGGATGCCCACTTTGGCAGCCTGCCCGGATGGTACGGCGACCGGCACCCGAACGCCGCGGGCTATCATGTGATCGCGGATGAGACAGCGAAGTATCTGGGGAAGATGATTCGAGAGAAGAAGTAACCCGTCTCCGGGGACCGCACTTACGAACTCGCTGCTTAGTGATGCTGGATCACCAGTCGCCGGTGGTTCAGGTACTTCCGCAGAACAGCATCCAGATGCTCATCCGTGCGCACGGTCTGGTGGTCGATCCCTTCGGCAGCACAGCGGCGGCGGACTTCGTGCAGGAACTGCTCCATCGCAGCCAGATATCCTTCGCGCAGTGATCGCGGGTCGCAGACTAGCTCGCCAGCCTCTTCCATCCCTTCGAACTTCGTCACACCGGCGTAGCTGAAGTCGATCTCTTCTGGATCGAGTACCTGCAGGACCAGGACATCATGCCCGCGCTTGCGCAGCATCCGCAGCCCCTGGAACAGTCCCTCGCGCGGGGCGAACAGGTCCGAGATCAGAATCACCATCCCGCGCTGCGACTTCTCCTGGGCAGCTGCTTTCAGGATCGCTTCGAGGTCGGTCTTCTTCGCTGGGTTCTGATGAAACAGGACTGACAGGATCGAGCCCAAGTGCGTATGCGTGCTGCGAGAAGGAGCGACCCCTCGCACCTGATCATCGAACGCAGTGAGCGAGACGGCGTCCTGCTGTTTGAGGAGCAGATAAGTCAGCGCTCCCGCGATCTGGCAGGCGTAGTCGTACTTGGTGACCGAGTGGGAACCAAACTGCATCGACTCGCTGATATCGACCAGCAGGGTGGTTCGCAGGTTGGTCTCTTCCTCGAACAGCTTCAGGTAATACTTGTCGGTCTTGGACCAGACTTTCCAGTCGATGCGGCGGGTGTCATCGCCGGGCGTATATTCGCGGTGCTGGACGAACTCGATCGACTGGCCGAAGTAGGGGCTGCGATGCATCCCGGACAGAAACCCCTCGACGACCTCACGGGTGAGGATTTCGAGCCGCGAGATTCGGGCCACGACCTCGGGAGGGAGCGACTTGGGTGAGGCTTGGGCCACGTTCAGTCTCAGAGAAGGCAGGGTGCGCTGGATGTTCCCGGATCGGACGACGGGTGTCCAGCCGAGTGCCAAAGTGTGCGTTCTGTGCAACCCGGTTGATATACTCGTTTTCGATAGATCTCCTCGTTCCAAAAGGAAGGTTCCATGGCACGATTCACTCGTTTGTACGGACTGCTCACCATCGCCTTCTGTCTGTCAGCGCTCCCCGCCGGTGCCCAGTTGCCACTGCCGCCACGAGCCGATTCGGTTCCGCGGCTGCCCAACGACAACATCGAAGGCTCCATCTGGCAGTTCAAAGCCACCAAACGCGGCGAGGAGAAGCCGATTGAAGCCCGGTTCCGCGTCAGTGACGGGGCCATTCTGGAAGTGCCGACACCTCCGGAGGTGAAGCCGGGCGATGGGAAAACGCCTCCCTAGCGAGTCAAAGAGGTTCTGGAGAAGCTCGGTCCCAAAGTCGCCGATAAGCGGATCGGCGACCTGGAGAAGATGGCCAATGGAAAGACGAAGCTGGTCTTCAATGAGGGCCCGCTGCTGGGACAGGCGATCATCACGCCCGTGAAGGACAAGACCGGGGTCTGGTCCGGCGAATACCGCCAGAGAACCGACCCCAGCAATCAGAAGCTCGGGCCGATCTGGAAGCTGGAGCTCCGGCACGCCGAAGATTGAAGTGTGCGGTTCTCCGAACCAGAGAATCTGCTCTCGCAGAATGGAATCCGAAGCGATTCCGCTGGCTTGGGCGTCTCCCGCAGACATAGAATTGAACCGGTCACGGAGGATCACCCTCCAACTTAGCCGCGCGAGATACGAGATCGTCGCAGCGGCCCCGCCGATAGTGTTTCTGGAGTCATCAGATGTTGGCACGCATGAGCTGGGCTTGTGGGCTGCTCCTCGCAGCTGCGGGAACGGGGACGTTTGTCTCTGCCGCAGACTGGGGCACAATTGAAGGTCAATTCGTCGTCGACGGAACAATCGAATCCCCGCCGCTCTTCAAGAAGGGAGACGCCACGGTCAAGGACCCTGCGGTGTGCGCGGTGGCTGATATGCCAGACGAGTCGCTGGTGCTGAGCAAAGATGGCGGGATCGCGAACGTCGTGATTTTCCTGGCCAAGGCTCCCGCTTCGGTTCATCCGGACCTGAAGGCCGCTCCGACGACTCCCGTGATCTTCGATCAGCTGGGCTGCAAGTACATCCCCCACATGACCACCGTTCGCGTGGGTCAGCCTGTGAAGTGCATCAGCTCCGACGGAGCGGCTCACAACGTCCACACGAACCCCGTAGCGAATCAGGGCGAGAACTTCATCGTTCAGCCGAATGACAAGACCGGTCGTGAGCTCAAGCTGACCCTCAAGGAAACGCTGCCGCTCAAGGTCACCTGCGATATCCACTCATGGATGAACGCCTACTGGGTGGTGACCGATGATCCGTACGCCGCTGTGTCTGACGCCGATGGCAAGTTCACGATCGAGAACCTGCCCGCAGGCGAGCACACCTTCCGCGTCTGGCACGAGCGCCAGGGCTACCTGAACCGCGAGTACAAGGTCACCGTCAAGGCCGGTGCCAACAAGCTCGAAGCCGTCAAGGTTCCCGCCGCCAAGCTGGCCGTCAAGAAGTAAGCTGTCGATTCCAAGCGAATCGTCCATGGCACAGCCCGGACGACTGGAAACAGTCGTCCGGGCTGATGCTATTTCGGGGGTGGGCGGATTTCCATTCCTGACAGCTGTTCAGAGTGTTGAACAGATCGACCTCTGCATTGAACGGATTTCGTAGCACGACCCACAGGGGCTGAAATCCTGTCCCCAGAACGTTTCTGCCGTAATGACTTGTCAGCCAAAGCTTTGACGACGATTTCGTGAAATACCCCCCAGTTCCGGTTGTAACGATTATCTGGCTGGCACCGATTATGCAGATCATCTTGGTCGTAACGATCCGAACGCGACGGAGCCGACCGGTGGGGAGGCGTGAGACACCTCCTGAGAGCCTGCTGATCCCAGCCTCTACATCCTCGGTTCCGATTCCTTCCCGGGGTGGGACACTCGACGGAGTGCCCCACCCCGGTGCGTTTTTTGGTTTCCAGCTACCGGCAGAATTGCTCTGACTGCGCGGCTAGCAATCAGGTGCGTGTCGACTTTTCGTGGGCCAGCAATCCCGTGACCAGTGCGGTCAGTTTTGGCTCAGAGGCGTTCGCAACGGCGATGATCTCCGCCACATGAGCGGGCTTGAGGGCATCGGGCAGGCACATGTCCGTAACGACCGACAGGCCGATCGTGCGGAGTCCGCTGTGCACGGCAACGATCACCTCAGGCACGGTCGACATCCCGACAACGTCCGCCCCGATCTGGCGCAGGAACCGGTACTCGGCCCGCGTCTCCAGGTTCGGTCCCGCGACTGCGACCAGCACGCCGCGGTGGCAGGCGAAGTTCTCCTTGCGGGCGATCTCCAGCGCGACTTGCCCCAGCTTCCGATCATACGGCTCGCACATATCCGGGAACCGTGGCCCCAGCCGGTCATCGTTGATCCCAATCAGCGGGTTGGCCCCCATCAGGTTGATATGGTCATCAATGACCATGATGTCGCCCGTCGCATACATGGGGTTCATTCCGCCAACGGCGTTTGTCACCACCAGCAGCTGGGCTCCCAGAGCCTTGAAAACTCGAATCGGCAACGTCACCAGCTTGAGCGGGTAACCCTCATACATATGGATGCGCCCCTCCATCGCCATGACGGGCAGGCCTTCCAGGGTTCCGCAGACCAGTCGGCCCTTGTGGCTGGTGGCTGTCGATTTCGGGAAGTGCGGGATCGCTTCATAGTCGATCGTAGCCTCGACCTGAATCCGCTCGACCAGCGGCCCCAGCCCGGTTCCCAACACGATTCCGGCGTGCGGAGTCTTGGGCCAGTGGCTGCGAATGAACGAGACGGCGTCCTGAATCTTGTCAAAGAGGTCGAGCATGGCAGGCCTGAACTGGGGGAAGGGGTGAGCCAGACAATACGCCATTTCGGTGAGTCCATAAACCCTGTCACTCGGTAAGAACCCACTTCCTCTTTCCTCGGTCCCAATCTCCAGTTTGGGTCAATACCCCAACTCCGAAGTGGTTCAACTCGGTTCGCAGTTTCGCCTCGACGGGGTCGCAGAAGGTATGCCCTCGTAAGCTGGACACCATGACCAGAGACAGCCACTCGATGATTCGAGTCACGATCACGACTTCGAACCAACTCATGCATACCAATGCGAGTGAAGCTGTCCGTGGTGACATGACCCTTGGACTGGAGTGCGTTCTGGAAATGTCCCATATTCTGATTTGGTACTGCATATCCCGTCCCAAGCCTGCGTGTTATCCTGAATCACTAATGTTCATCGACACCGGCACAATGGGTGAGAAATGCGGATCGCTGCGAGAACGATAAACCTTTCTGTGGCCATGTACTTGATGTTGTCGACCGTTTGTCGAGCAGATGTCGCTCCTCAGTACCCTGACACAACCTGGGGCCGGGATCAGGCTCCATCCCACATCACGATCATCGTAGTCGGTGCCGCGGTTTCTGCGGCAATCGTCACCCTAGGACTGTTCCTGAGCCGTCCATCCCACACCACCACTCGAAAGAAAGTGACCATCGGACTCTTGGGGCTCGTCCTTTTGGCAGTCTTAGGCTTCACGGTCCGAACGTACTGGCAAGCTGGCCAGGATCGCGACCTCTGGGGACAGTGGAAGGAGGAGCAACGGAGGCGTCGTAGCAATTGGCAGGGCCCACCTCAATACAGGGCCTCGCCACAGCCTGCGACGCCCGAAACGACCCCTGACTGACCGCGAGGTGCGAGTGCTAAGGCACTCTGTCAGACTGCGAAACCAGCCACCGGTGTCGCCCCGCGGCTTGGTAGTCGTCGGCAGGCGCGATTCGATAAGCTGCGGAGATCACCCCTCTTCACCCAACATCTTCCCATGAGCCGACATTCTGACCTGCAGCGAGTTCTCGATCTGGGGATCGTAGCCATTATTCGCGCCCCCAGTGGCGACCAGCTTGTGCAGGTGGCGGAAGCCCTATACGAGGGCGGCGTCGATGTGATCGAGATCACATTCACCGTGCCACGCGCGGTCGAAGTCTTGGCTCAGGTCAGCCAGCGACTCGGAAAGAAGATTCTGCTCGGGGCGGGAACGGTTCTCGACGGGGAAACCGCTCGGGCTGCGATGCTGGCGGGGGCGGAGTTCATCGTGACCCCCGCTGTGAGGCCCGAAGTGATCCGGATGTGTAACCGGTACGACAAACTCGTAATGAGCGGGGCATTTACGCCGACCGAAGTGCTCAACGCGTGGGAACTCGGTTCCGATGTCGTGAAGGTTTTCCCGGCTGAGATCGGGGGAACGACACACCTCAAGGCCCTCGCGGGTCCGTTTCCACAGATCCGCCTGCTCCCGACTGGCGGCGTCAATCTGAATACAATCTCCGACTTCATGAAGGCCGGGGCCTGTGCAGTCGGTCTGGGAAGCTCTTTGGTGACCAAGGATCACCTGGCCCGCGGCGATTTCGCGGGGATTCAACAGCTGGCTCAGGCGTACGTCGAGAAAGTGCGTGAGATTCGGCAGGCGAAGTAATCTCGTGGCCCATCAACTGGCGACTTCGCCGGTGGCCCCTACAATCGGAGGCCCCATTGGCTCGTCGCGAGGCTCCGATGACGAAGGCTGTGATTGCTGTCTGGGAACCGGAACCTTACTGGGTCCCGGAACTCCAGCGAACGCTGGCCGAACTGGATGTCCGCATCGCCGGATGTCTGCGAGAGCGAGATGTTGTCGAGTGGCTGGCGGATGGAGCTGGGCAGCTGGTGGTGGCTCTTCCGTGCGAGGAGCAGTTGCCGCTTCCCGCCCTGGCGAACTGGGTTCAGCAAGGGGTCCAGGTCCATATCGTCCTGAACTCCTCACACGAGGCGCTCCGCTGGTTCCTGTGCGAGCTGGGGATCGCCAGCGTTTTGAGCCTCGACGAGGCCCGCGAGCATCTGCCTCGCCGGGTCCGACGGGCGACGGGCCTTGTGCCCAGCAGTGTCAGAACAACTTCCAGGTGAGATTCATGTTGACCGAGTCGACTCTCCAATCCGCTGTCTCCGCAATCCGCGATCCTGAGATCGGCCGGTCCCTGGGCGATCTCAAGATGGTCCGGTCGGTCGCCGTCAGCGGGACGACTGCCAACGTCGGCATCGAGCTGCCAACACCCGCCTATCCCCAGCGGGAGCGGATCACAGCTGCGGTTGAGCAGGCAGCCAAGTCTCAGGGAGCCACAGCAGTCACGGTCGATTACACGTGGGTCGTGAAGGGTAAGGGGACCGGCGGGGCGATCGGCCTCAACGTCAAGAACGTGATCGCAGTCGGCAGCGGCAAGGGCGGTGTCGGCAAGTCGACAGTCGCTGCGGCGCTGGCCTTGGGGCTCAAGCACTTCGGAGCCAAGGTCGGATTGATGGATGCCGATGTCTACGGCCCGAGTATCCCGCATCTGGTAGGGGCCACCGGCACGCCTGTCATCAAACAAATTCCGCTGGATGATGGACGGGTGATGGAGAGAATCGTTCCGATCGATGCTGATGGGATGCCGACCATCTCGATGGGGTACATTGTCAAAACGGACCAGGCTGTGATCTGGCGCGGACCGATGCTGCATAAGGCCCTGTCGCAGTTCCTGCAGCAGACCGACTGGGGCACGCTCGATTACCTGATTATCGATATGCCTCCGGGTACGGGGGATGTGGCGTTGACGCTGTCTCAGATGGTCGGCCTGGCTGGGGCTGTGGTAGTTTGTACTCCACAGCAGGTCGCACTTCTCGACGCCGTCAAAGCAGTGTCGATGTTCAAGACGGTGAAGATCCCGATTCTGGGGATGGTCGAAAACATGACCGGAGAGATCTTCGGTCGCGGCGGAGCGAAGGCCAAGGCCGCAGAGCTGGGCCTGCCGTTCCTGGGCGAAGTCCCCGCCAATGCGCTGATTCGAGAGCAGGGCGATGCCGGGAAGATGGCCGCTCTGTTTTCGAAGGACAACCCTTCGCGGGCCGCACTGCTGAACGTCTGCGAACGCGTCGCCATGGAAGTGGCCCGGTCACTGCTCGAAACGCCGAGCCTGCCGACGCTGGAGATTCTGTAATCCCGCGAACGCGCGTACACTGCGGATCGACTATGGCATTGACCAGGACATCAGAATTCTCGCGAATTCTGCTACCCGTATGAGTTCCCAGAACCATGTCGTCGATTGTTGAACTCCGCAGCGATACCTATACCCAGCCCAGCCCGGGTATGCGGCGGGCCATTGCCGAGGCAGTGTGCGGCGATGACATGGTCGGCGAAGATCCGACCGTCAACGCTCTCGAAGCCCGCATGGCCCAGCTGCTGGGGAAAGAGGCTGCGGTCTTTGCCTGTTCGGGGACTCAGTCGAATCAGATGGCTCTCTGGGCTCATTGCCGGCCCGGCGATGAGCTGCTGATCGAAGAGATCGGCCACATCGCGAACTACGAGGCTGGGGCCCCAGCTGTGCTCAGCGGAGTCAGCTGTCGCAAGATTCCCGGCGTGCGCGGCATGCTGACTGCTGAACTTCTGGAGGGCGCGATGCGTCCGCCGAACCAGCACTTCTCGCCCACGCGGCTGGTCTGTCTGGAGAACTCGACCAATATTGGCGGCGGGGCAACCTACTCCCTGGAGTCCCTGCAGGCGATTCGCAGCTGGGCCACGCAGAAGGGGATTCCGGTCCATCTCGACGGAGCACGGCTGTTCAATGCCTGTATCGCGCGGGGTTACAGCGCGGCGGATGTGGCCGCTCAGTGTGATTCGGTTTCGATCTGTTTCTCGAAGGGACTGGGCTGTCCGATGGGCTCGGTCCTGGTCGGGTCCAGGGAGCTGATCACTCGCGCTCGGCGGGCCCGCAAGGTCTTCGGCGGCGCCCTGCGGCAGGCCGGGATCCCCGCAGCTGCGTGCCTGTACGCCCTCGATCACAACATCGAACGACTGGCGATCGACCACGCCAACGCCAAGTTGTTCGCCGAGAAGATTGCGGAGATCCCTGGCGTGATTCTCGATCCGACCCTGGTCGAGACGAACCTGGTGTTCTTCGAGATCGACCCAGCCCTGGCCACGGGAGCTCAAGTGTCGCAGGCCCTGGGCACTCGGGGAGTGAAGATGTACGCCACGGGGCCGCAGCGGCTGCGGGCCTGCTTCCACCTGGATGTCGACCACGAGGCGACACTTCGAGCAATCGCCGCTGTCAAAGACGTTCTGCTGTCCGGGTTGATCGCCGGAGCCAAGTCCCTGGACGGCGGTTATTGATTCCATGCGAGTGCCCGCGAGACCTCGCTCGCTCTCGACCAGCGACTAGAATGCGAACTCCCCACTGGACCGCCACTGAACTGTGACCCTGTGAAGCCACTTGCTGAACTGACCCTGGATGAGCTGCTTTCCGAGTTCTCTCAAATGGAGGACTGGGAGGAGCGTTGCGATTCGCTGATCGATCTGGGGTTCGAGCTGCCGGAGATGCCTCCGGAAGAGAAGATCGACGCCAATCGCGTCCACGGCTGTCAGAGCCATGTCTGGTTGACCGCCCGCACGGAAGTCGAGCCCGGTCAGCTGCCGCGACTGCGGTTCCATGTGGCCAGCGATGCGATGATCGTCAGCGGGCTGATTGCCGTATTGATGCTGATGTACGACGGTAAAACGGCGAAAGAGATTCTGGATATCGATCCGCGAGTGACGTTTGCGAAGCTCGAACTCGATCGGCACCTGAGCTCCCAGAGACGCAACGGCCTGTCCGGGATGGTGCAACGAATTCGTCAGACAGCTGCCGAGGCACTGGTCGCAAGCGGCCAGTAACGGGACAGCTGTCTGACTCTCGTCAGCAGTTACTTGAGAGCGGCCATCACCTGTTCGGTGATCATCTTGACCAGCGTCTCCATGTCGACGTTGCCAGCGGAGGCACCGTTCTCATAGGCCGGCTTCTGCAGGTAGCCCGGGAACTGCGGCGGAGGATCGAAGGCCTGAACCTTGGGGGCTTCCCCTTCGCGGTATCCATCGCGGAAGGCGGTGTTGCTGCACAGATCGCAGTTCTCGTCGTGGAACCGCGGATCGTCGAAGCCCAACCGCTTCTTGAGGTCCAGCAACTCGCGGGACTTCTTCTCGTTCAGGTAAGTGATCCCGCCCAGCTGTTGCGAGAGGATCAGGATGCGGCAGTAGGCATCGAGGATCTCAGTCTTCCAGTAGGCCTCTTCCAGGTCCTTGCCGAAGCTGACCGTCCCGTGGTTGGCGAGGATGATCGTGTTCGACGACTTGAGGAACGGGACGACGGTGTCGGCAAAACCTTGAGCACCGGGCGTTTCATAGGGAGCGAGCGGAACTTCTCCCATGAAGACTTCGATTTCCGGCAGCACGCACTGCGGAATCGCCTCGCGGCAGACCGCGAACGCCGTGGCGTGAGGGGGGTGGCAGTGGACCACAGCCTTCACGTCAGGACGATGCTTCATGATTGTCAGGTGAAGCAGGATCTCGCTGGTCCGCTTCCGCTTCCCAGCGAGCTGGTTCCCGTCCAGGTCGACCATGCAGATATCATCGGGGGTCATGAACCCCTTGCAGATATAGGTCGGGGAGCAGATGACTTCGTTTTCGCCGACGCGGTACGAGATGTTCCCGTCGTTGGCGGCGGCGAAGCCCTTGTTGTAGACCCGGCGACCGATCTCGCAGATCTGTTCCTTGATGCGCGGGTTGTTGAAGAGTGGGTGGTAGCTCATGGTTCGGTTCGGGTTCGTGAGAGTTCTTGAATGTGTGATCGACTGTTCGGGAGGGGCGACTACGAGGTTTTCCGTACCTCGACGTTGATGGTGTCCAGGATCGCCGCGTTGTAGGCGTCCACAGGCTTCGTGTCAGGGTGAAAGGGAGCGGCAGCTTCTGCCGATTCACTGAGGGCGACGAACGAGCCGTTGCCCGCTCCCAGGGAATCGAACATCACCAGCGGCTCGGACCGACCCGCTTCGCCACCCTGCAGACCTTCGCGGGTCAGGGGGACCACGATCTTGTACGACGCCCCCTTGAGCGAGGGATGGGCTCGCAGCAGCGTGACCTTGCCGATGA